>Ga0209692_10002803_pt1 | contig 18045 bp, 12 predicted proteins | sample tdDd472_FD_187129 | JGI IMG/M metagenome (GOLD analysis project Ga0209692, IMG submission 187129) | Marine sediment microbial communities from the Atlantic coast under amendment with organic carbon and nitrate - tdDd47.2 (SPAdes)... | ecosystem: Environmental > Aquatic > Marine > Coastal >...
CGATAGACCATCCGTCGCTTCAAAAGTTTCCATCAGAATTGGTGGTGAAGGAATACCTCCAGAATATTCTGTTCCAGCCTTGGCTGCCGGAGCGAGTTATACAATAAGACGACAACAAGTTATCACTGTTGCTCAAGGATATATAGCAGAAGCAATAGCTGATTGTGATAATCAAGTGGATGAGGAAAGTGAACTTAATAATAATAGACAAATCACTTTTCATGTTGATCCAGCACCAAAACCGGATCTGATTATTTCCAGTTTTTCCATAATACCTTCGAGACCAACTACTGATGAAACTGCTGTTTTCACAACAGTAATTCAAAATATTGGTGATAGACCATCCGTCGCTTCAAAAGTTTCCATCAGAATTGGTGGTGAAGGAATACCTCCAGAATATTCTGTTCCAGCCTTGGCTGCCGGAGCGAGTTATACTGTACGACGACATCAAGTCATCACTGTTGCTCAAGGATATATAGCAGAAGCAATAGCTGATTGTGATAGTCAAGTAGATGAGGAAAGTGAACTTAATAATAATAGACAAATCACTTTTCATGTAGATGAGGCAGAAAAACCAGACCTGGAAACAATAGAACTATACAAATTACCGGTTTCACCAACAACTCAAGATTCCATTACTTTTACTGCAACAATAAAAAATAGTAGTACAGCAACTGCAGGAACTTCAAAAGCAGCGATTACTATTGAAGGTGAAAATGAATACCCAATTTTTGATATTCCTTCACTTTCAGTAAGTAGTATTTATACAATTACAAGAACAGTACGCCTTTCTCAAGCAGCATCCTATACTGCTAGGGCTATTGCTGATCATGATGATGATATTGTTGAATCCAATGAAAATAATAATAATTATGAAATAAAATTTGAGGTTAACGAAATTCAAAAACCAGATCTAATTATTGATAGTTTTACAATGTCACCATTGAAACCTGATACAAAAGATGAAATTGAATTTAATATAAAAGTTAAAAATTCTAGTTTAATAAATTGTGCTCCTTGCACAGGAGGATTTTTAATAGTTGGGGATAAATCACCAACAACATTTGAAATTCCAAAATTAAACGCCGGTGATTTTTATGAGATTACGATTGATAGGACTTTATCCCAGGCAAAATCTTATACTGCAAGGGTTGGTGCTGATATAAATTATGATATCAATGAATCAAATGAATTGAATAATACAGACGAAATTGAATTTAGTGTAGTTCAATAATCAAGATTGAGCAAAGTGCTGATATTTGAAACAGCACTTTGCTTAAATAATTCTATTAAAATCCCTCAGGTCTTAATCTTTCAATAACATCAGTACTGACCCAATAGACATTTGAACTTCCATTTTCAGAAGAATTGAAAATATTTTTGAATTGATCATAAGTGTTTATTTCAGGTTTATCTGAAGTTTTGCTGCTCATAAAAAATAAGTATTTTCCATCAGGTGATACTGATGCAGACCATTCATTTCGACTTGCAGAATTTACAGGTTCTCCAATATTCTGTGGCTCACTCCATTCGTCATTTTTATTACGAAATGATATATAATAATCAACGCCACCAAGAGTATTTTCCATTCCTGCAACAGGTACAATTATGTAATCTTCATTAGGAGAAACAAAGGCATTAAATTGAGTAGCCCCACAATTCACTTGTTGTGGTAATTTTTCCGGTTCCTGATATTTTCCATCCACAAATTTTGATCTGAAAATAAATCCTGTTCTGTTACTTTTTCCTTGTCGAGTAAAATACATGTTTCCAGATTTAGTAACTGAGGGATAATATTCTTCATCTTCAGAGTTTATTGGTCCGCCAAGATTGTATGGCTCTCCCCAACTATCGCCAACTCTATCAACAACCCAAATATCCTGATCACCTTTTTCTGTTTCACCATTGGCAATATCAGGTCGATTGGATAAAAAGTAAAAATGCTTGCCATCAGGTGAAATATGTGGTTCAAAATTCATATACTCCATGCTTTTGCTGAAAGGAGCGATTTCCGGATCAGTCCAGCTGCCATCATCCAATTGTTTAGAATACATGATTGCTTCATAGTTGAAATTCCCAAAGGATGCACAGAAATAGATTTCCTTTCCATCTGGTATAAATGTAATATCACGATTGTTCATTCCATTAGACACAATTCCTGGTGCAAACAATTCTGCATTCAAACCGGTTGGTGGTTTTTGACCGAGATATGGTCCAGTTGGTTTTTTACACTGACAATCTGTTTTTGATGAACAATTGATTATTAAAAGTATACCAAATACTAACACCAATAATTTCTTCATTTCTTTCTCCTCTATTATTTGAATTACTCAAATTAATGAATTCATGTAAGAATGAGGAGAATTTTTGAACGAAGTGTTTATTTTTGGAGTAAATCGTCTATGATACTTATTATACTAAAAAAGGGACCAACCGAAATTAGTCCCTTATATCTTACTTTAATTTTCAAATAATCAAAAAACCTTTGAAATGGTAATTTTTATACATTTAACCATTGCGAAGGTTATAGAACCATTCGGAAGGTTTTATTATTATTTATTACCTTTTGCAATAAACTTATTATAAAGTGTCAAGCCAACAATTGTTGCCAAACCAATACTTGCAAAAATCAACCACAGTGTTCTTGGTTGGTTCATGTTGTCTACGAATTTTACATAGAGTCTGGAACCAACAACAGCACCAACAGAAGAACCGATCACTCCATAAAGGAAAATGTATCCCATATAAGTTGCGAGTCTTTCTTTAGGAGCAGTTTGTCCAACATAGCTGATGAATTTTGGATGTGCTGACATTTCACCGATTGAAAAGAATACAATACCCAGCATGAAAACCCAAATATTAGCACTGATAGCAAGCATTGCCATACCAAAAGTAGCAATACCAATTCCGACCATCATTGTTGGAAGTGCTTTTGTATTTTTCACAATTGCAGAAACAATTAATTGAAGTAGAATAATTGTTCCGGCATTGATCACAGTCACATGTTCAACATCAAAATGCCATTGGTATGATGAGCCAAAGAATGCAAAGATTTTGTTTACAGCACCGTCTAATTGTCCCGCATCAACATAATCCTGTACATACCAAAGTACTGAATCAAACATCTGAAAATATAGTACCCAGAAACCTGAGTAGATTACAATCAATAATAAGAAATGAAAGAAATCTACAAATTTTGCTTCATCACTTGTTTCAATTTTGAATAAGGAAAATACAGTAAAATAGATAATTGAACTTAATATCCTTGCAAAAATTGATAAGTTAGGTAACAACCAAATAATCAATGCTACAATTGCAAACAATGCAATTTGAGATGGTGTTTTTTTCATTTTACCAGCAGTTACGGTCATTACAAAGTAACTACCAAATACAATCATCATTACAAATAGAAGAACAAAACTTCCATTAGCAACAAAATTATAAACTGCTAATGCCAAAATTACAGTAGAAATACCATATACAAGAGTAGCAGATTTTGCTAATTTCTTAGCTTTGATGAATAATAAAACAACCGGGCTATAAATAATTTCAAAAGCACTTGCAAGAGTCTGCATCAAATCTTTTTTCTCTTTATCTTCAGGCATTTCAGGTTGTTTATAAAATAATAAGGTAGGAATAATCATAATACCTGTACCAATTGCAGCAGCAATAATTACCCATCTCCAAGTCGGATCAGCTTGTTTCAAATAAGGAACAAGGAATAGTGGAAAAAGGAATGCACCCAGGTTGATTGTCCAGTAGAAAATTCCAAAACCAAGGGTAGATGTTTTCTCATCTGTAACTCTTGCAATAGTACCGGAAATAACTGGTTTAAAAGTACCAGCACCAATTGCCATTACACATAATGCAAGAAAAAGAGCTGAATAGGATGTCATTTGACTGGCTAACAGGTAACCACCACTCAAAAATGTAAATGCAACCAATAGTGTTCTACGATAGCCAAAACGATCAGCTAAAGCACCAGAAACAATAGGTAGAAAATATAAAATTGGCTGAATTGTACCTTTGATCAAGCCAACATTTTCTTTTGAAAAGCCTAATTTATTAACCATATAGATGGATAAAATACTCATTACGCCATAATAGGAACCTCTCTCAAAAAATTCCATCAAAATTGCTACCCAATAGGTAACAGGAAAGGATTTTATTAGTCCTTTTTTCTTTTCACTCATGAAGTCTTCCCCTCAATTAATTAATTAACAGAGAAAAATATAAGATTTATACTGAAAATAAAAGAGAAAAGTCATAAAAACTATTGAACTGTTTTATATTGGATTTAAAATACTTTTTACGAGATAAAGAGTTCAAAAAATTTAAATAAAAAAAAGATTCAATTTTAAACTAATTCAGGTTAATTTATCTTATGAATAATAATTTTTTACGCATAGTAGAATTGATTCCAGAAAAACTGCATCATTTGATTTGGAAAGATGAAACACGAGATACATTTGTACTTACCAAACACTGTGAAATACACCGATACAATAAAGAATATTGCCGGATGATTTGTTGGAACCGAACAAGTTTCAAAAAATTTAGTAAGGCTGGATTAATTCAGGATGAAGATTTCACTGATGATGGATTATTCATGGGATTTTTCATAAATGAAAATTTACCAAAAATATTGAACTTCGGAATTCACTTTCGTCGTCCTGCTATTAATGGAAAATGGCTTCAGGATAAAAGAGAGCGACTAGCCCACGACATTCGTACCTATGAAGGCAAAAGTCTTTGCAAACCTGCATATATTGAAAAATTCTATCAAAAATTATCACCACAGATCAAGAGTAGAATTTTCGCCCATATAAAACCACCTGAAGAGAGAAAAGTACTTCAAGAAGAACTTTTATAAAATCCCAAACTGCAAATAATAAATAAAATTTAAAATTACAATAAATCAAACTTTTTCTTCTAAGATAGGTTTTATTTAGAATTTAGAATTTAGAATTTGAGATTTAGATATTATTTGTTATTTGGATATTGAAGTTTGGGATTTGTTAGAAACCCTTCCGTCCGGCAGTTGCCGGATCGGAAGGGTTCTATGAGAAATTTATCTGCGATCTTCGTCTTTTCCACCTTCATCTTTTTTGTGATGTGTAGTTGCATTTTGTGGTTTGTATTTTTCCATCTTTGACTGGAGTTTTTTCAAATTTGCAACACGTTTGTCATCAGCTGGGTGAGTGCTCATAAATTCAGGTGGTTTTTCTCCACCCATTTTTGACATTCTTTCCCAGAAGGTCACTGCTTCCTGAGGATTATATCCGGCTTTTGTCATTAGAACAAGACCTAATTCATCTGCTTCATATTCATGGAGACGAGAATAAGGTAACATCATTCCAAATTGTGCACCAAGTCCAAAAGCAGCCATCCACATTTGTTGGGTTGCTTCAGGTTTTTCTTCAACTGCTTTTGCCAATGCCATTCCACCAAATTGTGCCATCAATCCCTGGCTCATTCGTTCGTTTCCATGCTTTGCAAGGGCGTGAGCAATTTCATGTCCTACTACAACGGCAAGTCCGGCTTCATTTTCCGTCAAAGGTAAAATTCCTGTATAAACTACGATTTTTCCTCCGGGCATACACCAGGCATTAATTTCTTCACTATCGATTAGTTTGAATTCCCAATCAAAGTTTTTAATTTCACTTTTCAATTTCTTTTCAATGAGATAATCTTCTGCTGCTTTAGCCAGTTTTTGTCCAACTCTTTCCACCATTGCGGCTTGTGAGCCTTTTTCGGCAACTTTATTGGTCTTTACAAAGTCATCATATTGCTGAAAACTCATAGACAACATTGTTGATGTTGGAATAATATTTAACTGCCTTCTACCTGTAAGAGGTACAGTCGAGCAAGCAGCAATTACTAAAGCGATTATTACTAATGAAATGATTATAACGGATTTCTTCACACCTATCTCCTTTTAAGTTTACAAAATATAAAGATAAAGGAGACAAGTGTAAAATGAAAATTTATTAAATATTAATCTGGAGACTTTCGTAAGCTAATTGAACTTCAAGTTTAGATTCTGGATAATTATCAGATTTATATTTTTTTACGTCCTCAAGATTTTTCTCAATTTCCAAATCGGTTTTGTCAGGGTCATGATGGAAAAGCAATAATTGTTGCACTTTCGCAGCAACAGCAAGGTCAACTCCTGTTTCACCGGTACTATGTCCATAATCTTTCTTTTCTACTATTTCATCAACACTGAATTGTGAATCAAAGATCAGTACATCGGCATCTTTGCAATATTCTATCATTTTATTATCCGGCTTTTCGAAGAACATGTCGGTCATATAAATGGCTATTTTATTATTATCCTTAATTTTATACGAATAGGAAATTCCAGGATGATTTTGAAGAAGGTGAGATATTTCAGTTTTTCCAATTTTATGAATTTCTTCAGTCAGATGATGAAAGGTCTTTTTGGCTTTTAGTAATTCGAAACCTACTGGAAAAAACCTATGATCCTGTTGGTATTCAAGCCTGTCTTTGAGCTCTTCGAGTGGACTGTAAAAATCAAGGTGACATTGTGAATTATGTGCCGGACCAAAAAATGGTAATCCTGAAATATGATCCCAATGAGTATGTGATAAAAATATATGGAAATGGTGGTTATAATTCTCACGATTTTCGAGAATATAATTGCCAAGTGGTTTCATTCCACTTCCCATATCCAGAATAATTGTCTTTCCTTCCAGACTAACTTCAACACAGGAAGTATTTCCACCAATGGAACCAAAATCTAATGGCGATACTGATTCCAGGAATTCTTTTAGTTCTTTATTGTTGGATAATTTTTTATCGGATTTGCGTTCTGCCAGGTACAGCAGTTTTTCTTTGATTTGTTCGGTTGTGATTGGTGTTGGAATTGATCCTCGGACACCCCAAAATTTTATATCCATATTCTCTATTCTTTTTATTTTAAACAACGATATAAACTAATAGAATATATAAAATCAAAGTATGATTTGGAACACTTAGGAGAAATATATTTGTTTTTATTGTAAATTGATTTATTTTGCCTGCAAATTTGAGGACACTAATGCTAAAAGAACTCTATACCGAACTAGATCAGTTTCCGAAAAGGCTGAAACGAAAAGACAAAACCAAATTTCTGGATTTCATTTCAGAAAAGATGGAATCATTTGGTTATGAAACAAAATATTCCAAAGGCAGATATATTGCAAGATGTATAAATCTGGAATCGGATAATGACAATTCTGAAGTAATCTTGGGAGCACATTATGATACACCAACAATTCTGCCATTTTATTTTGAATTTTTCTTCAGATTGTTTGGACACACGCGACAATTTCTATTGATGTTTGCAATTTTCTTTCTTGTTGCAGTTCTTACACCGGTTTTTCTTAAAATTGAAGGATTAGACTGTCTCTTAAAAGCAATTAAATGGACTTTCTACTTGTCATTTCTTGGAATGCTGATTCCAAATCCAAATAACAAAAATGACAATACTTCAGGTGTTGCAACTCTGCTGGATATTGCAGAAAAAATATCAAAAAACCCTGATTTGAAGACAAAATTGAAATTTGTGTTTTTTGACAATGAAGAATTGGGATTATTGGGATCTTTAATGCAACGAAACAAATGGAAAAAAGAAGGATTTGATGTATCCAATAAAAAATTCATTTCAATCGATTGTGTTGCTCATGGTGAAATTCCGGTAATTCTCTATCAAAAAAATCCAGAAATTGCCAATCAATTATCAAATGCTTTTTTCCAAAATGACACTCTATCAAAAGTTGTTCGTCTCCCCTTTTATCCAGTTTCAGATAATTATGCTTTTGGAAAGTATGGCGCTGCTAATATATCATGGATGAACAAGAGTTGGATTCCTGGTGGATATTATATCAAAAATGTTCATAGTCCTCGTGATAATTATGTTGATTATGACAAAATTGAAATTATCAGTGATTCTGTCATTGATTTCATCAAAAATGTAGAAAAGGAAGAAAATGAAATCCAACCAACTTAAAGGATATTTTATAACATTTCTGGCTTATTTTATTTGGGGAATTTTACCTATTTACTGGAAAGCGGTTAAACATGTTACTCCATTTGAAGTTTTGGTGCATAGAATTTTATGGACATTTGTAATTCTTGTTGTCATAAATTTGTTGAAATATCGAAAATATTTAATTGATACTTTTAAAAATAACAAAAATTTGAAGTACATCTTTCTCACAGCAATTTTAATTGGTACCAATTGGTTCCTGTTTATCTATGCAATCAGTATTAACAGAATTCTTGATGCAAGTTTAGGATATTATATCAATCCATTGGTTAGTGTATTATTAGGAGTTGTGTTTTTAAAAGAAAAATTACCTCGAGAGCAGATCATTTCTGTAATTTTAGCCTCAATTGGTGTTTTGTATATGACATTTAATTACGGGAAATTACCAATCATCTCTTTGGCTCTGGCTTTTTCTTTTGCTTTTTATAGTTTGATCAGAAAGAAAATCAATCTTAAAACAATACCTGCTTTGCTCTTGGAAACTTCTATTGTGCTTCCAATTTTTATTATTATTTTTATGAAATCAATTAATTCTTTTTCAGATATTACATTTTTTAATACTGATATTTTTACGATAATTTTACTATTATTTGCTGGTGTTGTTACACTTGTTCCCTTGGCATTGTTTGGTCAGGGTGTAACCATGATCCCACTGAAAAGTGTTGGCTTCCTGCAATATATTGCACCAACTTTCATGTTATTGATTGGAACACTACTTTATGGTGAACCTTTCACTACAACTCATCTTGTGAGTTTTGCTTTTATTTGGATGGCTTTGGGGATTTACACTTGGTCTGTAGTGAGGAGATAAATTGATGGAAGGTACTAGTTATACTATTTGGTCATCAATTGCATTAGCAATCATCGGTTTACTAATTATTATCTTTAGAAAATTCATCCTTGAAATACAAATTAACCGTGATTATTCGATTGAAGAAAGATCAAAAGGGATAATATTTAGTGGAATTTTTTGTATTATATTGGCAATAATTCTTTTCTTAAAAAATTAACATGAAAATTTACCTGATACAACCACCAATCAATGACTTCTACGCGACAGAGATTCGCAATATTCCACTTGGTCTACTTTCAATTGGAGCACAGATCAAAAACCATGAAGTAGCTATTCTGGACTTGAGATTTGGCAAAAGTCGCGGGATCAACTTTCCTGATATTTTCTCCGAACTGAAACAATACTATAAACAAGATGATCGTTCCCCTATTGGATTATACAAAAATTATTATCGATTTGGATATTATGTTGAGGAATTTGAAAATGTCATTCCAAAGAATATTGATGTTTTCGGGATTTCTGCAAACTTCACAACTTATTCGAGTAATGTTATTGAGATAATCGAATTTCTGAAGGAATCAAGACCAAATAGTAAAATTGTAGTAGGTGGCCATGCTTGTGCATCTACTCCTGGATATTTCCTGGAAAAAGGAGCAGACTTTGAGATTTATGGTGAAGGTGAAGAAACATTTCCTCAGTTAATTGATGCAATTTTCAAAACTCAAACGGACCTCTCTCCTATTCACAATCTCATTTGGTACAATGACGACGAAGTAATAAAAAATCCAAAGAAGATGATAGACAATCTTGATTTATTAGAATTTGCTGATTACACCTTGCCAGGAACTCCAGAATATCAATTGGGACGAAAAAAGCATGCAATGATTATGATCAGTCGTGGTTGTCCAAATAAATGTTCCTTCTGCTCAATTCACCAAATCATGGGACATCAATATCGCACAAGAAGTATTGAAAATGTGCTCAAGGAAATTGATCAAAAAATCCAACAGGGATTTCGCTCTTTTGATTTTGAAGATGATCATTTTGGTGGTCATAAAAAATGGTTTAATCAATTTCTGGACAAAGTAATTGAGCGATATTCTGAATATGATCTTTCCTTCCAGTCCATGAATGGCATTACCGCTACCAATCTGGATGAATCATTACTCGTAAAAATGAAAACGGCTGGTTTTTCATCGCTTAATCTTGCCCTTGTAAGTGAAAATGAAGTAGAACAATGCAACCTTAATCGTCCTTTCAACACTAAGAGATTTACAGAATTAGTCTATCTAGCGAAAGAGCATAACTTTTTCATCACCGCATATATCATTTTAGGATTACCAAATCATACAATTAAGCAGATGTTGGATTCAATTTTGTTTTTGACAGAATTGCCAGTTTTAATCGGGCCGTCATTTTTCTATCTGGTTCCCAATACACCAATCTTCAATCAATTGAAGAACCACCATCAAATCCCCACAGACAAACAAATGTTCCGTTCCTCATACATGCCTTACGAAACTGAAAACTTTCAGCGTAAAGACCTGATAACGCTTTTTCGCATCACTCGCATTGTCAACTTCATGAAAGAAATTAATTATCTGGAAATCACTCCAAAATACCAAATTATTAATAGTGAACTCAAAATCTCAGAAAACCTCAATGGCAGTGAGATCAGGATTCAACTTGGGATTGCACTTTTGGAATTGTTAAATAAAACTGGCAAGATTTACGGAATTAAAAAAATTCAAAAAAATGTATATGAATTACGAGAAGAAGTTGTCAATCAAGATATCGTAGATATATTTTTACAGAAGATTGATTCACTTGATTTAAAATAGAAAAAGGCTGCCAAAAGACAGCCTTTCCCAGGTCAAGTAAGGGGCTCCATTAAAACCTACACTAATGGAGTTGTATTGACCGGAACCTTGGGATTCCAATCAATGTCATTGCATTGTTCCATTTATGAACAATTCACATTCATTTTTTTGTAATGGTAAATCCATATATTCCAAGCTCAATTCAATTTTTCTTTGTCCCATACAAAGCAGCATATTTTCTGGAATTTCTTGTACGGGAAAAACATAAGGGATTATAAAATATGAACTTTCATGAAAATTCATTTCTGTGTAAGGAAGAATATATTCACTCCATTGAACTGTTTGATAGGCTGGGACATTATAATGATAATAAAAACTATTGGTATTTAGATAAGTATATGAATGATCCAATTCCTCTGAATAAAATAATACACCACTACGTCTCAAAACCATCGTTAATCCAAAAGGTTTATTCCAGATACGGGTTTTAACAGTAACTGGATGGCTATATGTTTTTATATCAACAATTACTCGCAATGAATCATACATTGTTTTTGCATCATATTCTTCATCTTCTTCGATAGGCTGAATTCTGATACTGTGAGAGAAAAATTTTTCCAGGATTATATTACTTTTAAATTCTCCATCATTATCAACATTTTGTTGCTTCCTGGAAATCTTTCCATCAACCAAAACCACTTTTTTATAATCAATCAAATAATTAGGATGATAGAAATATACTCTGAATTCTCCGCTAATTCCGCCATCCAATCCTTGACTTTCTGCTGGAGATAATGTCAATTTAAATTCGCCATTTTCATCAGTATAATCACAAAGATTAAGTCCTTCCATCCACACAAATGTCTTTTCCGGAACCATATCGTCATTAAACTGAACCATACCTGAGATTTCTGTTTGTTTAGTTTTCTTAGCCGGAAATACAGGATTATAAGTACATGAAGTATACATAAATACAGTTATTAGAATCAAAACTATGCTATACAGTTTTTTCATAATTCAAACCCACAGGATAGATAAAACCGTCTGTCATGTATGGAAATCCCTTCATACATTTCATCATTTCTCAACAAATTCTTACAGGAAAATGAAAATTTGATAAACTGAGAAAACACTTCAACTTGGTAAGCCAGATGAACATCAAAATTATTGAATTTGTCGAGATTTATTTGATGTAACATATTTTGATCTTCATCCAGAACAAATCCAATTCTGTCAGATTCTGCAAACCAGGTAATCTCTCCGCTAAACCCATTTAATTTTGTCGCAATTCCTGCTGACACTTTACGATCCGCTTTGAATGAAAAAGTCAATTCATCAGGTGTAAAATATTTGGAGACTCCAAGGTTCATGATAATTTTTTTATGAAATAAATTCATTTGAAAAGATGATTCAATTCCAGTAATAGTTGTCTCTTTGAAATTGTCGAAATATTGAACCGGGCTTTTACTTATTTTTATTGTCCTGAATTTATTGGTGTAATCTGTTCTGAATAAATTACCAGTTAATTGAAAATAGCCATATTTTTCAGATATTTTTCCATAGTAAACAATTCCAATTTCCATGTTCTTTTTATATTCCGGTTCCAGTTTTTGATTTTCCTGTTCTGACTGACGATAGAGATTGTAGTTCAATTGTTGATATAAAGTTGGGATGGTATTGCTGATGCTAAAATTCATATAACCATTTACGACATTTTGGTTATGCATACCATTGAATGCTATAGTTAAATTATTGGAACTCTCTACCCATTTTTTTTCAGAATTGGTGCTATCTGTCATCATTAATTCATCATTTATAAAATCAAAACTAATATCATATTTGATATTTTTCATTGCAAAGTCATTTGACCCATTTTTATTAATAAACTGCACACCGAAAAGAATATTATTTAATGCTCTTTTAGATGGATTTGTTTTGAGACTGTGATCTTCAAATGATTTAAAATGAAGATAAGAATAGTCCATATCTGAATTTTCATTTAGCCATGAAAATCTAAAATCAAAAGTATTAAAGTTAGTATTCTGAGAGAATTGAAGTTGTTGAGTATTATTGTCAAACTCACTCTTTCCATCTATTCTAATTTGGTATAATTCTCTTATGTAATTTCTTTCTTCCTTAAGTTTCTTAATAGAATATTGAATTGATGATTCACCCAAAAAGTTATGCTTCATTTTGTAGTTTACATTATACAATTCAAAATCATTAATCATATTTTCCAGGTAAATTTTATTTTCATATTCTCTGCCTGAATAAAGGTATTTCATTCCAATTTTGTGATTTATTTGTTTGCCAAAATTATATTGTAGATTCAACAGATGATTTTCTTTTGAATTTACAATATGATCATAGCTTTTCATGCCTTCATAATTTTGAATAGCACCACCTTGATTGAAAGAACCAAAAACACTTAGATTTTTAATGTTTTGTGATAAATGAAGACGCCAGTCTCCACTGTTATAACTGCCAAACTGTTGGTCAAACTTTATGTGATAATCTTGTTTTTCCTTGGGAATCAGATTTATAGTTGCTGAATGAGACAGTGAATTATTGGTTATTGCACTACTGCCCTTTATTAAATCGATTCGTTTCAAATTTGCCGGATCAATAATGGAAAAATCAAATAAATTATTGAAATCATTATTAATTTTGACGCCATCAAAAAGAATCAATATTTCTTCACTGTTTGATCCTCTAACTGATAAATTTGTAGTACCATCACTCTGCTCGGAGATATTGATACTTTGATCTGTTATTAACAGGTCTTTTACATCAGCATATCCTCGGATTTCAAGTTTCGATTCATCAATAGAAGTAATTTTATTGTAGATATTTTGATTATAATGTCTTTGATGATATTCTGCATCAACTTCAATATTATCAAATAATATGGATTTACTTTTCAAATAAATGATATTTCCATTTGTCAATTTACTAAGATTAATCGAGACATCTTCATAAGCGATATGACTGAATAATACTTTCTGGGATTCAATGTTTTGAGGAATTTGTAATAGGCAAAAACCTTTTTCATTTGTTGTGGTACCAATATCAGTGCTAATAAGAACAACATTTACCTTATCTATTGGCTCATTATTATGATGATCCAGTACAGTAAATGTATAATTTTTCCCAAAGAGATGAGAAAAAAATACAAAAGTAAAGATAAGTTGTTTAATTATTTTCATTGAATTGATGCCAGTTAATAAATAAGCAGTAGGTAAAAACCACCTACTGCTTATCATTTTTAGATAAAAACCAGGTTTAAAAACCTATACTTATTGAGAAATATTGGTTTACATCAAATGTTTCCATTGGTCTGGCTGCATAATCGAAGCGGAAAGAGTTTCCACCCATATCAAGATTCAAACCAAGTCCATAAGACAAACCATATTCCAAATCTTTGTCCCAGTCCCAATCATCTGGATACATATATGCCATATAACCAGCACGGACAAAGAGTTTATTCATGATATCATATTCAGCACCAAAAGAAAGATGATCTAATTCAAAAGCATTGTTGTTATAAACTGCTGAAAAATTTACATTTCCGAAGTAGTTCATATCATACTTATAAGAAAGACCAATATTCATACTTGTTGGTAATTCTGCTGAAGCCATATCAAGTTTAGTTTTTCTTGAAGTTGAATTTGGACCTGCTCCCGGGATTTCAGAATCAAATTCGATTGCTTCACCGGAAAATTGCATTTCTGTACCAAAGTTTCTTAGTGTCACACCAAATCCAACGCCAAAAGGAGTCAGGTATTGCAAACCAACATCCATTGCAACAGCACTGGCGTTCATTGTTCCAACACGTTCTGATATTACCTTTGCATTGGTTCCAAAAAGGATACGATCAGTAAATCTCTTTGAATAAGTTAAAGATGCAGTTAAGTAATTTGGTGAAATGATTTCGCCGGTTCCATCAGGTGAGTCCCAGGTTGTTACTTTGATTTCTCCAATATCAAGAACCTGTGCACTTACCCCAATGACGCCAAAGGATCCAACATTGAATCCTGCTGCAAGATATGTCACATTCATATTGGCAAAATAGTTCATATAACTAAATGATGCTTCACCATTTTTCATGTTTGACAAACCCGCTGGATTCCAATAGATCGCTTCTGTACCACTTACACAAGCAATATTAGAACCGCCTAATGCAGTGCTCAAAGCTCCCATTGGGATCAACAACTCTGTTGCTCCATTGGTACCCATTTTTGGTGCACTTCCAAACATCTGGGTACAAATCAGGAGTAGAGTTAATATTCCAATTAATATATATTTTTTTCTCATATTCTATTCTCCTATCGTTATTTTATTTACCACAGACATTAATATGTATCCAGGCGTTCATTTGGAGCAAAAACAGCCATTTTACCAACTTTTTCACCGATACCTGCTACATCTACATGATAAATATAGATGCCACTGGCAATTGGAAGTTGATATTCATTTTTTAGATCATATTGAACGAGGGTTGATGAATCGACAGGTTTTTCAATTGTTCTTATTTTATTACCAGCAAGATCAAAAATCTTGATTGTAACTTTTTTATTTGCCGGAATATTATTGAACTGAACCCAACGTGCAAAGATGTTAGATTCATTTTTGTGATAACCATAGTAAGGATTTGGTACAACATTGATTTTTTTGATATCTTCTTTCAATGTTGTTTCTGTAGCTTCAGCTGATGCATAAGAAGTAAATGTAAATTCATCATTAGATGTCAATACATTACTCGCAAAGATTTGCATATCAAATGGATCTAGCAAGTATGCTCTTGATCCTCTAGCTTGTGGTGAAATTGTATAAAGAATTGGCCATCCACCAAATATTTCGCCATCAAGGCTTCCACCTGGTAAATAATTCGTATATTCTTCATCATAATCTTCATTTAGAATATAAATATATTCATATGCACCATCATCAACAAAAGTACTATCTACCGGATTCCATCCCATATCCCAGATTAAATTGTTTGCAGGTGTACCACTATCTTCGATAAAAGCAAGTTTCAATCTTCTTGGTGGATTTGATTCCATATCATAAGCTGCGATTGGAATATCACCAAGGGATGCTCCCCAGGTTCCCCAACCATCGATAGCAGCAGCTTTTGACCATCTAGTTGGATCTTGTGCTTTACTTAATGCCATAATTGCTTCAACTGTAACATCATCTTCACCTTTTTCAGTTAAACTTGCAAAATTAAGTTCAACATCCATATAGTCTGTTCCTTGAACTAATGATGTACCGAGGTGATCTTCACCATTGCCTAAACCACCGAATAAGCCGATCCATTCCTTGTCTCTTCCACCGATCCAACGATCACCATCAAAATCCCATCCTCCGAGATAATTCAATGATGTTGCTGAGCCTTCACCGTAAGCATCACCATATCTTGTTGGATTAATTCCAGGAGGAGGTCCAATTACCTTTAACATCAGACCATCGATAATATCATAAGAATCATCACCGGTTAATTTTGTCTGATTTTCGAGGAGTGTGGTACTAGCTGAAACATTCTTTAGGTTCCAGGAACCATCAGCATTGAAATCAACTTTGTAGTCTTCTCCAGTAACTTTTGCAGGATCTACAACCCAAGCAATTACACTACCATCACCTTGAGGACCGTTAGCATCAAGATATACATGTGCTGTTTCAACTGTATCATTAAATGCACAGGATAATCTTTCACCTGGAAGATACTGTGGAGTAATTGTAACAATAGTAGGAGCACTTGTAAAATCTACTGGAATTGCGAATTCACAATAAGAATTTGCAACGATACCAAAATAATAATCCTGGCCATTTACAAGTCTGTCACCAACATTTCCAACGCCAGGATGTTTATTTGTTTCCAGACGGATAAAATGTGATCCTGTATATGGTGTTGTTGCTGAAATAGTTTCAGGTCCAAATCTCTGATACATTACTGGTTCTGAACCAGAAGCATCACGATACTGATATACAGAGTAACCTGTAAAATCATAAGTACCATCAGTAACTTCTTTGTATTCATTACCAACTACGATCAATTGACCAATTAGACCATTTGCTACAATATCAGGAACTGAATATGGAGTTACTCCATCATTTTCAAATTCTGATTTATTTGTCCATGTCAATGTTACAACATTTTCACTTTCACTTATTGTAATTTCTGGTTGTGCAGGTGAAGGTGGAAGGGCAAAATCAATATCATAAGCTAACTGAGCAATTTCATCAATCGCTTTCAAGAAAGTTACACTATTCAAGTTGTTTGATCCTTTTCCTACCAAAGCACCAGCTACGATTTCCTGTACACCAGGTTCACCAAATTCTGCAATACCATCACCGTCAGAATCTGACCAAGGTTCATTGGAATATGCACCAGTAGTCATCATAAAACGACGATCTGATTCATCTGTATCTAACCAACCATCACCGGTTTCTGGATTTCCACTGAACATAAAAGGTGCAGGCGTACCATTTGGGTCTGTTCCTGTACCACCAAAAGTGATTGGATTTCCATCACGCCACATACCACGGAGATAGTTCCAAACATCACCACCAGTTTGAGGATTTCCCTGATTTGAATCATCATTATTGTAAAAGATGAAGGATGTCATTTTCAACATTCTTTTATCTGGAATTACAGTACCATCAGGTAACACAACTTCTTCACCAGGGCTATCTACAATAGGACCCTGAAAAAAGTCAATACCAACTGCTGGTGGAGCAACACCATAATTTTGGTCATTATCATTAGCATTGTAACAATAACCAATACCAAGTGTAGTGTCACAACCTACGAAATCATCCCAACCATCACCAACATCAGGATCACTCCAGATTGCAAAATATGTTTCATCCCAATTATCTGTACTCTTATTAATCAGAGTCCATTTGATGAAAACCATATCGCCAATAGCATCAGCACGGTTGAAAGCCCAGATTGTCATTCCGATTTCTGCGCCCAATTTTGGTGTAGCAAATTCTGAATGTTCTGCATAATCATTGATTACACAATAGGCTGTAATATCACCAATAAGTTTTGGAATTTTATTTCCTGTTGCATCCAGACTATCTTCACCAGAAACAGTTTTCAGGTTTGGAGCACCTTGATCATAGGGCCAAGTGTCCCAATCACCAACTCCATTAGGACGGATAACATACCATCTGTATTCTGGATTGAGTGGATTTGTAGCCACTCCATCGATGATCTGTCCTGCCTGGAATTCTGTATGGTTGTGATAAGATGCAGCAACTTTTACTGTACCACCAACGTTAGCACCCAAAAATTGTCCTGCACCGAAAATTGGGCTGAGTCCTGAGCCTTTTGGCCATTCCAGTCCCCAATCTCCTAGGATGTTATCATA
>Ga0209692_10002804_pt1 | contig 18038 bp, 12 predicted proteins | sample tdDd472_FD_187129 | JGI IMG/M metagenome (GOLD analysis project Ga0209692, IMG submission 187129) | Marine sediment microbial communities from the Atlantic coast under amendment with organic carbon and nitrate - tdDd47.2 (SPAdes)... | ecosystem: Environmental > Aquatic > Marine > Coastal >...
GCGGGCAAAGGGATTGTCCTCGACCGCGATCCCGGCGACGTGGGTGCCGTGCATATAGAGAGCGGCAAAGCCGAGTTCTTCGATGAAGTCATTGACCTTATCAGGCTCGATGGAACCGAGGTGTTTCTTGAGCTCGGTGGCCTCATCGCTGTCGATGGATGAGGTGAGATCCATAAACCCCTTGGTGTAGCTCAGAGCCTCATCGACCCGTCCCGCCATATCGCCTATGGGGTGAAGCAGGAACGGCGACTTGTTGCCCTCCTTGTCGTAGGCGATACCGTTGATGTCATCGACAAACGCGTTGGTGTCGCTGTCTTCACCGTCGATGGTCTCGCTCGGGTTGATCCAGAGCTGTCCCTCGAAAACCGAGACATCGGTGCCCGAGTCCCAGATTCCGATCTTGACTTCTCTCTGACCTTCGTCTTCTCCGAGGATGTACTCGCGAGTCAGCCAAATGTTGTCCTTGGTGACCTTGTTGGCGTCGATCAACCGGGAGTAGACCTCTACAACCTCATTGTTGAGCGGAATACCCGTGGTCAGCGCATATCGCAACGCCACCACCGTCGGCACGAGATCCGAACTCACCGCGCCGCTGGCCGTGACCGCCGGATCGACCTGGGCCTTGGCGACACCGATCACGAAATTCTCAGAGAAGATCTCGGCGCGGCCCTTGGCTTCCTTGATCTCGTCTTGTACGACTTCCCAGGGCAGCACCGAGGCCAGTTCGTCGAGATGCGTGGCGAACGCCTTGGCGAAGGCCTCGAAATCGGTATCAGGATCCACCTCGTCGTGGGCGGCGACCCACGCTTTGGCGAAGAGGCCCGTCATGAGCTTTCCGGCCTCTTTGGACTCGAGATCTCGGATCAGATTCGTTCGGGCGAGCGCTTCTTTGTAGTTTCCTTCCATGAGATCGAGCCGGGCGAGAACGCTGTAATAGCCTTGGAGGGTGGCCGCATCATCGATCTCGTATTCGGCGAGAACGCCTTCGATATCCGTACGGACCTTCCCCGCAAACTCGTTGAACACCTCGTCTGACGTGATCACCCCGACAACCGATCCCTCGACCGGGTAGCTGAAGCGAGGCAGTTCATCGAGGTTCTCGATCCGGGTCTTGGCATCGACCACCGACGCCGGCGCCGCGACCAAAACGGCGATCAGGAAAAACGCACCTATGAAACTCACGGCTTTTTTGCTTTGCATGGGAATCCTCCATCACTCAGACTTCATACGGTCAACCACTGTCCACGGTTCTGACGCTCGCTAAGATACACCGCGAACAGGAATGCTATTCTAGCCCACGGGAAAGGGGTGTAATCAAGGCGATCATGGCGGGTGAAAAGATAGTTTACGACGAGAAGGCGATCCAGACCCTCGATGCCCTTGAACACATCCGCCTGCGGACGGGTATGTACATCGGCCGCATCGGTGACGGTTCCAACCCCGCCGACGGAATCTACGTCATGCTCAAAGAAGTGATCGACAACGCCGTCGATGAGTTCATCATGGGCCAGGGCAAGCGAATCGTGATCAAACGTCAGGGCCCTGAAGTGCTGGTTCGGGACTTCGGCCGGGGGATTCCCCTCGGAAAAGTGGTCGACTGCGTGTCGAAAATCAACACCGGCGGCAAGTACAACGACGATGTCTTCCAATTCTCGGTCGGCCTCAACGGCGTCGGCACCAAGGCGGTCAACGCCCTGTCGTCGAGCTTCGAGGTCGCGAGTTTCCGCGACGGCAAGTTCAAACGGGCGACATTCGAACGCGGCCAGAAGAAGAGTGAGAAGGGTGGCAAGGACACCAAGGAGAAGCCCGGAACTCTCATTCGCTTCGAGCCGGATCCCGAGATTTTCGGCGACTTCGGGTGGCGCGAGGAGTACCTCGAGCACCGTCTGCGCTACTACACCTTTCTCAACAGCGGGTTGGTCCTCGAGTACAACGGAACCAAGTACCAGTCGAAGCACGGTCTTTCCGATCTACTCGCCTACGAACTCGGCGACGAGATGGCGCTGTATGAACCCATCCACTGCAAACTCGACCGGATCGAGTTCTCCTTCGCCCACACCCACGCCTATGGCGAAAACTATTTCTCGTTCGTCAACGGCCAGTACACCAACGACGGCGGCACCCACCAGAGCGCCTTCCGTGAGGGAATCCTCAAGGGAGTCAACGAATTTGCCAAGAACGGCTTCGCCGGCGAAGACGTCCGCGACGGACTCATCGGCGCCGTCGCGGTCAAGGTCCAGGACCCGGTCTTCGAGTCTCAGACCAAGAACAAGCTCGGTTCCACCGATATCCGCTCGTGGGTGGTCACCACGGTCAAGGAGCAGGTGGTCCTCTGGCTGCACAAAAACAAAGAGGACGCCGACAACCTCATCGAAAAGGTCAAGAACAACCAACGGGTGCGCAAGGAACTCTCGGCGATCAAGAAGGAGGCGCGTGAGCGGGCCAAGAAGGTCGCCATCCGGATCCCCAAGCTCATCGATTGCAAGGTCCATCTCTGTGACGCCAAGGGGAAGCGGCGCGAGGAGACCACCATATTCCTCACCGAGGGCGACTCGGCCGGCGGCGCCATGATCCAGGCCCGCGATGTCCAGACCCAGGCCATCTACTCGCTCAAGGGCAAGCCTCTCAACACCCACGGCCTCGGTCGCGAGGCTGTGTACAAGAACGAAGAGCTCTACAACATCATGCGCGCCCTCGGGATCGAGGATGACCTGGAGCGGCTGCGCTACAACCGGGTGGTCATCGCCACCGACGCCGATGTCGACGGGATGCACATCCGCAATCTGCTGCTGACGTATTTCCTGCGGTTTTTTGAAGAACTCGTTTCATCCGGTCATGTTTTTATTCTGGACACGCCGATCTTCCGGGTGAGAAACAAAAAAGAGACGATCTACTGCTACTCCGATGCCGAGCGCAGCGCCGCGGAAGCGAAACTCAAAAATAGCGAGATCACCCGGTTCAAGGGCCTCGGTGAGATCAGTCCGAAGGAGTTCAAACAGTTCATCTGCGACGACGACCACCTCCGACGGGTCACGGTGGGCTCCATGAGCGACGTCAAGCAGGCCCTTGATTTCTTTATGGGCAAGAACACCCCGGCGCGCAAGGAATACATCATCGAGCATTTGATTGCCGACATTGCGTGAGCATGTCGGCAATCAACTTCGATCCCGATCCCGATCCCGTTCCCGACGCTGCCGTCGAAAGAACGCGAAATCCGGGATCGGGATCGGGATCGGGAGCGAATAGGCAGTGACCAAGGTCAAGTCCCTCATGGGGCAGAACTTCATCGAGTACGCCTCATACGTGATCATGGATCGCGCGATCCCCGATCTTCGCGACGGGTTCAAACCGGTCCAGCGACGGATCATGACCACCCTCGCCAAGATGGACGACGGCAAGTTCCACAAGGTCGCCAACGTCATCGGCGACACCATGAAGCTCCACCCGCACGGCGACGCCTCCATCGGTGACGCCCTCGTCGTCCTCGCCAACAAGGAATACTTCATCGAGCGCCAGGGCAACTTCGGCAATATCATCACCGGCCACTCCGCCGCGGCGCCGCGCTATATCGAGTGTCGGCTCACCGATCTCGCCAGAGAGACCCTCTTCCACAAAGCCATTACCGAGTTCCGGCCGTCCTACGACGGTCGTAACGAAGAGCCGGTTGCTCTCCCGGCCAAACTCCCGGTGCTGCTGCTCGCCGGCGCCGAGGGCATCGCTGTCGGGATGTCCACCAAAATCCTGCCGCACAATTTCGGGGAGCTTCTGCAGGCGCAGATCAAGATCCTCAACAACGAGCCCATGGAGATCTACCCCGATTTCCCGACCGGCGGGCTCATGGATGTCAGCGAGTACAACGACGGCCTCGGAAAGGTCAAGGTCCGGGCGCGGATCGAGAGCAAGGATCCGAAGACCATCGTCATCCGAGAGATCCCACCTACAACGACGACCGAAGGTCTCATCGCCTCCATGGAATCGGCCTCGCTCAAGGGCAAGGTCAAGATCGGTTCCATCGACGACTTCACCACCGATCGGGTCGAGATCGAGGTCGGTCTTTCGCGCGGCGTCTACGCCGACGAGGTCATCCCGCAGCTCTACGCCCACACCGACTGCGAGGTCTCGGTCAGCTGCAACATGGTGATGATCAAGGATGACCGCCCGGTGGAGATCGGCGTCTCGGAGATGCTCTGCTTCCTCACCGACCGGCTTCGGGGGATCATCAGGGCCGAACTTGAACTCGAACTCGCCCAGTTGCTGGACAAAAAGCACTGGCTCGATCTCGAACGGATCTTTATCGAGAATCGGATCTACAAGAGAATCGAAGATGCCAAGACCGCCGAACAGGTGGTCTACGAAGTCAGAGTCGGCCTCGAGCCGTTCCTCGGCGATCTCGACCGCGAGGTGACCGACGACGACATCGACCGCCTGCTCAAAATTCCTATCCGCCGGATCTCTCAGTACGACATCGACAAGAACCGCACCGACATCGCGGCCACCATCAAGGCGATCAAAAAGGTTCGCGGCAAGCTCCGCAAGCTCACCGAGACCGCCATCGAATGGATCGAGGAACTCCTCTCCAAATACGGCGATCACTGGCCTCGGCGCACCGAGATCACGAGCTTCGAGACTGTCAACGTCCGGGCCGTCGCCCGCCAGAACCTCAAGATCGCCTATGAGAACGACACCGGGTTCTTCGGTACCGCGGTCAAGGGCGACCGATTCCAGCTCACGGTCTCCGAGTACGACAAGATCCTGCTCATTTCGAGGGACGGTACCTACCGGGTGGTGAGCCCCGAAGAGAAGCTCTTCATCCCAGGCAAGGTGATCTGGGCCGGTGTGCTCGACCCCGACGATGGGCGTGAGTTCACCGTTGTCTACCGCATGTCGGACAAGATGACCTATGGCAAGAAGATCCACATCAGGGCCTTCATCAAAGACCGTGAATACCAACTGATCAAAGACACCAACGGACGGGTCGATTTCCTCATGGAGGGTGACTCGGACGACCTCGTCCACATGGATTTCGTCCCCGCCAAGAGACAGCGGGTGCGCGAGGCCGAGTTCGATCTCGCCGAACTCGAGTTCAAGGGAGTGGGCGCCCTCGGCCGACGATTAGCGCCCAAGCCCGTGGCCAAGCTCAAGAAGTACAAGCGCGGCGACACCCCGCTGCCGGAGCCGGTGGAGCCCGCGGAACCGGAGTCTGTCGATCAACCGGGATTGTTTTCCGATGATTAACAATAGGTATTAGGTGTTAGGTTTTAGGTATTAGCTCCATCGCAAGCGGCACGTGAAGTCCTCGCTGAATCGAACGGATTCTGACCATGTACATTCGTTGGGGGATCAATTGAGGAACTTCCGAGAATTGACAGTCTGGCAGAAGGCGCACGAGTTGGTCATCGAGATCTATCGCGGCTCAAGTCGATTCCCGGCGGACGAGCGATTCGGCCTCACCGTTCAGCTTCGAAGGGCGGCTGCCTCGATCGGATCTAACATCGCAGAGGGTTGCGGTCGAGGAAGCGACAAGGACTTTTCTCGATTCCTCAGCATTGCAGCCGGTTCAGCGTCGGAGGTCGAATACCAGCTCTTGCTCGCACACGACCTTGGATATCTGACAGAGAAGGACTACCGAAGCCTCGATGCCAGCGTCAACGAGGTCAAACGAATCCTCAACAGTTTCATCCAGTCCCTTACCTAGCTGCACGGTGAGAGGTCCCCACCTTCATCGAGGCAACCCGGGCGCGAAGACCCTGCGATGACCCAATACCTAAAACCTAACACCTAATACCTTTGTCCGAGATCCAGCGATCGAGGACAAGCATCGTCCAGACCTGCTCGCTTGAGAAATTGGCGAAACGCGGCCGACGGATGATCTTCGCATCGGCAAGCCGGTCGAGGGCGCCTCGCAGGAGTTCGGGCCGCTTTTTGATCCAACGCCGGATCGGCAGGTTGAAGCCGCCCTTGGGGCCGTCGAGGTGGCCCGGCGGCAGCCGCGGCGCCATGAGCCTGCGGAGGACCAATTTGCCCGGACCACCGTCGGTCCCGCGCAACAGGTCCGGCGCCAACCTGAGGGCGAATTCAACCACCCGATGGTCGAGAAGCGGCGGCCGCACCTCGAGGCTGTGCGCCATGCCCGCCCGATCGACCCTGGTCAGAAGCCCGTCCGGGAGCGTTGTATTGAGGTCGACCCACTGCATCGACTTCCTCGGATCGAGATCATCCCGCCAGAATTCGGCAAGATTCCAGGTCGGATTCTCGTCGCTCGCATCGAGGATCTCGGGGTGGAGCAGCACCGCCTGCTGCGCCGGCATGAAGGGGCACACGAGGTTGGCGTAGCGCTCAAAACCGGTGGCGGTTCGGCGCTGGATGGACCGCCCGGTGAGGCTCAGCCGGGGAACCACCACACCGGCTGCACGGATCATCGGGTGGTGGGGAGCGGCGAGCTGTTTTTTGTGGCGGTCGTACCCCAGAAAGAGCTCGTCGGCGCCCTCGCCGCACATGGCTACCTTGACGTGCTTCGCGGCGAGATCGGCCACCGCCCAGTTGGACCACGCCCCGGAGTCGCCGAAGGGTTCGTCGAAGAGCCGCGGCATGAGGCCCAACACGGCCTCGAAACCGGCGGGTCCGACCCGCACCTCGTGGTGGTCGGTACCGAAGAGTTCGGCGACCCTTCGTGCGGCCGGCGCCTCATCGCGGTGCTTGACGTCGAATCCGAGGGTGAAGGTCTGATTCTCGGGGACGAATGAGGTCACGGTCGCCGAATCGAGCCCTCCCGAAAGAAAGATCCCGACCGGAACATCAGACATCTGGTGTTCGGGAATGGCCGTGCCGAGCACCGCATCGAGCCCTTCCTGGGCCTCTCGGGGATCACTGATCTCGGACGTCACCTCGGGTCGCCAGTAGCGGTTGATTTCGAGCCGACCGTCCTGCCAGACCAGAGTGTGGGCCGGTTGAAGCTTGCGGATACCCGAATAGATCGTCTTTGGCGCCGGGATGTGACGGTAGCTGAAGAGATCGCGGATCGCCGTCCGGTCGATCGCGGGTGTCCCGAGCCCCATCAGAGCTTTGAGTTCGGAGGCGAAGGCGAGTTGACCGTCCCTCACCCAATAGTGGACCGGTTTGATCCCCAATCGGTCACGGGCGACAAAGAGCCGCCGGCGTCGCCGATCCCAGATTGCGAAGGCGAACATCCCGGTCAGGTGCCGAACACACTGGTCGCCGTATTCACGGTAGAGGTGGAGGATGGTCTCGGAGTCCGTCGTCGAGTGGTAGCTCCCACCGAGGACGGCCCGAAGCGCCTCGTGGTTGTAGGTCTCACCGTTGTAGACCAGAACAAGATCCCCGAGCTCCATGGGCTGATGTCCGGCCGAGGAAAGATCGACGATGGACAGTCGTGAGTGGCCGAGTTGCGCCCCCTCGCCCTCCCAGACGCCGACATCGTCGGGACCACGGTGACGAAGGGTCGCCACCATGCGAGCGACCGAGCCCGGCTCGATCTCGCCGCCCACGATTCCGACAATCCCGCACATCTGAGGCGCCTCCTTTCGGCTCAGGGGAGGATAGCCTACGCGTTGCGGGAAAGGTATTAGGTATTAGGTTTTAGGTATTAGGTCATCTCAGCGAAATCTGGACGGTGTTGGTACATTTAATGGTCTAACCAACACCGGCGCCGAGGGAGAATCAGATGAGGAACTTCCGAAAGTTGATGGTCTGGCAAAAATCTCACGAACTCGCCCTCCAGGTCTACACCGACTCAAAAGGATTTCCGGTTGACGAGCGATTCGGGTTGACGGTACAGATTCGGAAGGCCGCGACCTCGATTGCGTCCAACATCGCGGAAGGCTGCGGTCGAGCCAGCGACAAGGATTTCCGCCGGTTCCTCAGCATCGCCGCAGGTTCAACAAGTGAAGTCGAATACCAGGCCCTTCTTTCCCGCGATCTTGGATTCCTGTCAGAAGACGCCTATCGCCGCCTGAATGCGGACGTCAACGAGGTCAAACGAATCCTCAACAGCTTCATCCAGTCGTTATCCTAGCCGCCACGCGGGCAAAGCCAATACCTAATACCTAACACCTAATACCTTCTACGGTTCTACCTCATCCAGCAGCCCCAGAAAGTCCTCATACTCCATGGCTTGCCAGCTCTCCGCCGAGACGGCGCCTTCGGCGCGCGAGATCACCGAAACCTTGTGTGCGGTCTCGACATCGGGCGCATCGTAGACATCCATGAAGTCATAAGGCCCGAGGATCGCGTAGTGCGAGATCCAGGTCACCTCCGGGCACGCGGTCTTGACCTTTTTGAGCCAAGCGCGGCCCATGGCGCGGCGCACCTCCGCATCGTGCAGACTCTCCGGCGCGAGACGGGTCATCAATACAAACCTCGGCATAGTTCACCTCCGTGTGGATTGGCTCCTTCCACGATACCGCGAACCGATCCGCAGGAAAACAGCAGCTTGCCGTCAGGCAAGTCCCCGTTTCGGGACCCACCTTCACCGCAGAACCGAACGGAAGGAGGATGCGATGAGCGCGAAAAGACTTGTGGTGTTCGTGGCGATCGTGGTTTGCGGGGCGGGAATGGCCACCGGCCAAACAGAATGGGTGGACCATCCGGACAACCCGCTGATCGGTCCGGGGGCGCCCGGGTCATGGGACAGTAGAGGGCACTATCTGCCTGAGGTCGTCTTTGACGGAACCACCTACCACATGTGGTTTACCGGGGTTGTTGGACTCACCATAAACGAGATCGGCCACGCAACCTCGTCCGACGGTGTGGAATGGACCATGGATCCGAGCAACCCGGTGATGTCACCCGGCGCGGGTGGCGAGTGGGATAGCGTCGAAGTGTGGTCCGGCCCAGTGGTATACGACGGATCGCATTTCCACATGTGGTACTCGGGATGGAACGGCAGCAAGGAACGGATCGGATACGCGACATCGCCGGATGGGACCTCCTGGACAAAACACCCCGGCAACCCCGTGATTGATGTTGGCCCCCCCGGTTCGTGGAACGACTACGTCGTACGCTCGGGGGCCGTCATCTTTGACGGAGCGAGCTTCAAAATGTGGTTCACCGGGTGGCGGAGCAGTTTGGACGGCAAGGTGGGTTACGCCGACTCCCCGGACGGAATCAACTGGACCAAGAGACCCGACCCCGTGCTCGAACCGGGGGGGACCTCCGGGAATCCCTGGGACACACCGATGGTCTTTCACCCCGAAGTCGAATTCGACGGGTCCACACACAGCATGTGGTACTCGGGCGGTGATTGGTCCACGTCATACCTGGGCTATGGCTATTCCACCGACGGAGTCGAGTGGACCAAATACGGAGGGAATCCAGTGATCCAGACAAGCGACGAGTCAATCGAAAGCACAAGTGTGATCTTCGATGGATCCACCTGGCTCATGTGGTACGTCGACGAGTCCTACCAGATCTCCCACGCCACCTCGGACTGCTGTTCCGCGGTGCATGTTTTTTCCGATGGCTTCGAATACGGCGACACCTCTGCGTGGAGTGCGGTGGCGCCGTAGCCCGGTCGGGCGCCGGTGCATCAGAGTGCAAGGCGCCCAGACTGACCTCGATGGATCAGCAGGATCGGGTGGACGGGCATTCTCGTGAGCGAGATCGTCAGATTCCCGCAGCGGTCACCGCTGCCCCGGCCTACGGGGCGGCGGACCGTTGCGGCTAGGCTCTCTCACCCGTACAATCAACACAATATGCAGCCCGAAATCGCGACCGGAATCGAAAACGGGTCTTCGTTTCTGCTCGGGGAATGGCGCGTTGAACCGACGCTCAACCGACTCATCCAGGGCGAGCGTTCGGTTCAGCTCGAGCACAAGGCAATGGATGTGCTCCTCTGCCTCGCCGGCCATGCCGGCGACGTGGTCACCAAGCACGAGCTCCTCGACGCGGTGTGGGAGACCGAATTCGTCTCCGACAACACCCTCCAGCGCCGCATCGCCGAGCTTCGCGACGCTTTTGGCGACGACGCGCTGGACCCCCGTTACATCGAGACCATCCGCAAGAGGGGTTACCGGCTGATTGCCGAGGTGGGTCCCATCCGCGACGAGGCCGATGCGGCACCGACGATCTCCGACGCCCCTCCCGCGCCAACCGATGATGGGAATCCCTACCCCGGTCTCGCCGCATTCAGCGAGTCCGACGCTGAGCTTTTCTTCGGACGCGAGAGGGAGACCGCTGCGCTGTGGCGCACCATCACCTCCCGCCGTCTGCTGGCGGTGATCGGGCCTTCGGGGATCGGCAAAAGCTCGCTGCTGCGAGCCGGCGTCGCATCCCGTCCGCCGCCGGGCTGGCGGGCGGTGGTCTTCACACCCGGAGAGTCCCCGGTACTTTCGTTGGCACGAGCCCTGGCGCCCGATCACGCCGGCGATCCGGCGGCGGTGTCCAGGCTCGTAGCTTTTTCAGACCCGGACATCGCTCTCGCCGTGGTCTCCCGCTGGCGCGGGCGATTCGATGGCGCTGTGATCATTGCCGACCAGTTCGAGGAGCTCTTCACCCTCAACACCCCCGAAAGTCAGGCCGATTTCATCAATCTGCTCCGTCGGCTGGTGGACGCGGCTGATGTCCACGTCGTGCTCGCCATGCGCGACGACTTTCTCTACCGATGCCGCGAGTACAAGCAGATCGCGCCCATCTTCAAGGACCTCACACCCCTCGCTCCGCCGGCCCCAGATGCGCTCCGGCGCGCCCTCACCGAACCCGCGGCGCGACGGCTTCACCGCTTCGAGAGCGAGGTCCTGGTTGACCGTATGGTCGCCGAGGTCGAGAGCCAACGAAGCGCACTGCCGCTGCTGGCCTTCGCCGTTCACCGCATGTGGGAGCAACGGGACGAGCCAAATCGCATTCTCACCGAGAAATCCTATGACCGCATCGGCGGCGTCGGAGGCGCGCTCGCCCAACACGCCGAAGAGCTCGTCACAGAAATCGGTCACGAACGACTGCCCATCGTCCGCGAGATCTTCAGAAACCTCGTCACCGCAGAGGACACCCGCGCGGTGCGCGAAATCGACGAGCTGCTATCGGTCTTCAACGGGAGTGATGGGGAGGGTGTAAAACCCTCCCCTACAAACCGGATTGGCAAAGACTCCGAAGAGGCCGGTTTGACACCCGTCACAGATCGGGCCGGCAATGACCTCGTAGGGGCGGGTTTTACACCCGCCCGTGATGCGGCTCGAGAGGTCCTCGACAAGCTCATCGACGCTCGCCTCTTGACAACATTTGAGACCCGCGACGATGAGGACCTCTCCACCCGCCGCGTCGAAATCGTCCACGAATCGCTCCTCGCCAACTGGCCGCGGTTGGTCCGCTGGCAGACCCAGGACCAGGAGGGTGCCCAGCTCCGTGACGAGCTTCGGCAGGCGGCACGAACCTGGGACGAGCACGGTCGGGACGATGACCGCCTGTGGACCGGCACCGCCTACCGCGAGTTTCGGCTCTGGCGGGAGCGTTACCCGGGCGGACTCACCGAGGTCGAGGATGCGTTCGCGGTTGCCATGACCGCGTTCTCCGGCCGCCGTCGCCGCAGACGCCGTGTTGCCGTGGCCGTCGGGTTCGCAGTCCTCCTCGCTGTTCTCGTCGTTGTCGGCTCCTTCTGGCAACGAAGCGAGCGTGAAACCCTCCGCGCCGAAGCGGCCAACCTCGTGTCCCAGGCACAGGTGGACCTCGAGTCGTACCCGTCAGCCGCAGTTGCCTATGCCACAGCAAGCCTTGAGTTGTCAGACAGCCCCGGGGCTCGGCGCCTCGCCCTCGAGGCGCTTTGGAAAGGCCCGACGGCTTTCGTGGTGAACGAGATCAAGTCCTGGGAGATCGAGTTCACTCCGGACGGCCGATGGCTCGTACAAGCGACGGACGCTCCCCCCTACGACCTCCACGTCATCGGCTCCGATGGCAGCGACGACCTGCTGGAGAATATTCACAACGACTGGGTTGACCTGAGAATGGACTCAGAAACGGGGTCCTTCATAACGTTACCTTGGGAGAATGCAGGGCCCTGTGGGTTGTGGTCGGCGCCGGAGAAACGACTGCTCGCCCGGACCATATTGGAAGCTTCTCAGGACCGTGCGATCTTGGGAGCCGCGTTGAACACGAGTCGGCAACGGGCAGCGCTGCTGATCCGTGAGGCCGAGCGATTCAGCGTCGACGCCATTGGATTTGACGGCACCTACAAGCGCCTCGGCACCCTGGAATTCGATGCCGGCCGGGATGAAACAGGACAACGTAAAGCAGTCGCGTTTCTTGACCGAAAAAATGGAGATTGGCTTGGAGTCTTCACCCAGAACGAGGCCTATCTCATCGATGTCGGTGATCACACCCTTGGTCAACCGCGACGACTCGAACACATTCAAGATCCGTCCGCTGGCATCGTCACTCGCAAAATGTCGCATATCGCACTCGATCCCCTTGGGCGTTTCGTCGCCGTGCCTTTCAATGACGGGGCAATCCGTCTCTGGAACCTGAGCGAAGAGTCACCGCCAAGGGTGATCGAGGGACCATCCGGAATCACTGGAATCCGAATCACGGCCGACGGCTCGATGCTGGAGGCAAGAAAAGTCGAGGACGGTGAGGTCGAAACGTGGACCTGGTCGCTGGAAAACCAAGAGCCAACGCTATTGCGCCACGTTGATCTCGGCAAGAGCGGCGGGACAGCGAGCTGGACACTCAACCCCATCGAACACCAGATCGTGAGCATCCTCAACCCGGACGCGAAGATCCGGCTCTGGCCCCTACGAGCGCCCGCCGATTCCGAGCCCGTCATCATGCAACACGGTGACTTCGGCAGCGCCAGGCGCGTGAGAATACACCCGAGGGGCGGCTGGCTGGCCAGTTCATTTTCAGACGGACTGACCCTCTGGCCGGTCACGCGGGCGTACCCGATCGTGATCAAGCAATACGAGGAGCAAATTGGAAACCTCGTGTTCGGGCCGGAAGGGCGGTGGCTGGCAACGAGCAGCATCAACTCGAAGGTCCGACTATGGCATCTGGAGGGCGACCACCTGCCGGCGGCGGAAATCGTGTACGACGCCGAGAGCTATGCGTATGGCATTGCGGCGTCCCCCGACGGGAAACAGATCCTGCTGGGCACCCACTTCTACGGTCCGCACCTGCTTTCCCTCGATGATGAGACAACTATTGATCTTCCTGGGGAAGTAGGAATCGCCTGGGGCGTGGCGTTCAGCGCGAACGGCCGTCTCGCTGCGGCCACCGGTATCGCTGAGAATTCTATTGCTCGCGTCATCCGAGTCTGGGACCTCGACTCGCACGAGGAGGTGAACGTGTTCGACCTCAGTGACGTCGACCTTCCCGGCTTTCTTCGGTTTACAACGGACGGTCAGATTCTGTCCGGAAACTCAGCCGGGTTGCTGAGGTGGAACCTCGAGACCGGTGAAAGCGAAACTCTGGCTGAAGGCCCAGTCCACAGATTCGCCAGCAGCTCAGACGATGCCCGAGTGGTTTTCATGCAGACCGACTGGTCAACCGCGATGTTTCCTTTCGGCCCGGCCGTATTGCTCGATCTCGAATCCGGTGCATCGACGCCCCTCACTTCACACGGCAATAGTGTTACGGCGATAGCTATGGATCCTGGGGGTAGGATCGTTGTCACGGGAGACAGGGATGGCGTCATCCGAGTCGGACCCATCACCGGCGAAGAACCCGTCCTGCTGCTCGGGAGCTCGGGAGAGATCTATGATCTAGCCATTGATCCCAAGGGTCGCTGGATTGCCTCCGCATCGGGAACCGAAGTCCGCCTCTGGCCCATGCCCGATCTAACCAAACCCCCTCTCCACACCCTCCCGCGCGAAGAGCTCATCGCGAAACTCAAGACGCTGACCAATCTGCGGGTGGTGCGGGACCCGGAGTCTTCGACCGGGTGGAAGCTGACGCACGATCCGTTTCCGGGGTGGGAGACGGTGCCAACCTGGTAGGAATCACAGAGTTCTCAGTTTTGAGTTTCATCGTAGTATCCCCTCACCGTCTGCGATGTAACCAAAAACTAAGAACTAAAAACTCACTCAGGAATGATCCCTTCCCGGGGTGGGAGACGGTGCCGACGTGGTAGGAATCGCAGAGTTCTCAGTTTTGAGTTTTGAGTTTCATCGCAGTGTCCCGTCACCGTCTGCGATGTAACCAAAAACTAATAACTGAGAACTAAAAACTCACTCAGGAATGGTCCCTTCCCCGGGAGACAGTACCTATCTGGTGAGCTGAGTCAGGACATCAGGGTTTTGAGAATCCCGGGTTCTTGAGGAGCGCGCGGTCGAAGGTCGCGACGGTGTCCGCGCCGGCGGCCCGGGCGTGCTCGCGAATCAGGTAGTCGGCAAAATCGCCCTTGTTCGCTGCGAATGCCTGGAAGGCGCGCGCCAGTCGATCGCTGGAGTTGAAGACCACGCCTTTCGCCCGAAGAAGATCGGAAAGCGTCTGAACGATCTCGCTGCGCGAAAACCGATACGACGTTGACAGCACCCACACCGTCTCACACATCACGATGTCGCTGATGAAGAGACCCTCATCGCGTTCGAGAGCTCCTTTGATCAACCGGGTCGCGCGCCGGGTCTGGCTTTCGTCGTCTTCCACGAGAAACCGCACCAGCACGTTGGTGTCAAGGGCGATCATCCCCGACCCTTCTGATTGCGAATTGCATCTTCCATGTCGGCGAGCGAAACGCCTTTTCGCCTCGCCTTCAACGCACCCTTAAGGGCAAGCAGATCGATGGTCTCAGGTTCGACTATGACGCTGCCGTCTTCGAGAACCCGAAACGCAACCCGATCGCCTTCCCTGAGCCCGAGCTCGTCCCGGACCACCTTGGGTATGGTGATCTGGCCTTTGGACGTCACTGTCGCGGTAGCCATGGATTACCTCCTTGGATATTCCTTACTTCAATGTAAGGAAGTGCCGCTTGCCTGTCAAGAGCCCGCCGTCAGTACAGGATCTTGTCCTCGCCGTGTTTGGCGATGAGATCCTGGGCCCGCTCGAGGATTCGTTTTCGGCGGTCCCACAGGCTCCTGACCTCGGCCTTGATGAGGCTCGGTTTGAGTCGCTTTTCGAGTTGCTCACGATCGAGGGATTCAATCGCGGTCAGCAACCGGCGTGAGAACACCGGCGAGTTGAGCTGATCGATGAGTGCGTTCTCGGGGTGGAACGCCATCGACGAGTCGATCTTGTAAACCCGAAAATCACGATCAACGAGGATGTTCCGGATGTTGGAAAAATCCTGGTCCCCGATGAGTTGCTGAAATAGGCGAAGATCGTACAACTGCTGGACGAAGGGATCGTTGTCGGGGGGTTCGATCCCCCGCGTCTTTCGTTCGGCCTCGGTTATTGCCTCCTCGACCCAAAGGCAGAGCGATCCCTTGCGGGAGAAGAGCTTGCGCTCAACACAGGCCGGCACCATCTCGAACCCGAGCATTTCGGCCAACTCGTACGCCGCGATCTCGTGCAGGTAGGAGTCCTTGACAAAGGGCACCTCACGCCCGTCACCGTAGCGGAAGACCCCTCGGTGCAGGGTGTTCTCGTCCTTGAAGATCACCCTGAGGGTCCGGTCGCCGTCGCTGAGCTCCATCCGCCGGGGCGAGGTGATGGCGAGGTCGTCGAAATCCTCGGGCTTGCTGACGACCTCGGCGGTTTGCAGAAACGCCACCGCATCCGGTCCGGTCAGGGCCAGACCAACAATCGGTTTCTCGGCTGCGAGGTCGTCCGCGGCCACGCCGCCGTTCAAAAACAACACCATTCCCGACGCAACGAAGAGCTGTTTGATTTTCATGATGACCTACCTTACAGCAGAGTAACGCCTCGGAGCCATTGTCAGTCACAGACTGTGGCAGCCACCACCGATCGGCCGCGAGCGGATCTCGTCCGGATCGAGGTTCCACTTCTCGCACAAACTCACCGCGAGTCGCTCGTAGTCGGCGCCGGTTTCGGCGTTTGCACCCGTTGGGATGGCCGACTCGTAGACGCCCTCGAGCCGCCGGTGCTCGTCCTCGGGCAGCATACGGTCGGCCATTTCGAACAGGATGCCGTCCTCCTTCGCGATATGAGCCTCGAGCAAGGCGGCATAGGCGAGTGCGTTCTCGACCGCGGTTCCCCGGGCACTCGCGTCCCCCGCCGCCACGGCGTCGAGACAATCCGCAATTGCTTGAACGTAGGCGCGGCCGACCTCATGCTCTTTGAGCATCACCCCGATGGGGCCGCCGTCGCTCGGCATGCCGGCCATCTCCAGCGCGGGGAAAAGGTGCACCTCTTCCTTGGCGTGGTGCCATGCATCGGCGTAGTTGCGGATGAAGTCCACCCCCTGTTGAAATGTGTCCATGTCGAAGCGGTTCTCTGTGCGAGCGGCGGTGCATGCCGCACGGAGGCAGGCGATCACAGAGAGGATTCTTTCGTGTTCAGAGCGTAGAACTCCGGTAGCCGTCATAGTGTCTCCTCGATCATTCTTGCTATCTGAATTGTCGTGCCGGATTATGATGGCCGCCTTGATGCCGGTCAAGGGACTCAGTCTCGAGTGAGCGGTCCGAGATCGACACCGAGTTCGTCGGCTCTTGTTGACGCCCGCTCGAAAACCTCAGTTTCGCCGGCAGCGTCCGCGGCGATGGCGAGCAGCGCCCATGTTTCCGGGTTGTCGATGCCCCTCTTACCGAGGACACCCTTCTTGAGTCGGCGGTACGCCGCCCTGGCGTCACCCGAGAGGAGTTCGATGCGACTCTCAACCACCAGGAGGCTACGGGCGAGATACCAGCGATCCCGACTCTTGATCACATCGCGGGCCCTGTCGAGGTCGATGGCGGCGTCATCAACCCGGCCCGCATCGAGATCGAGGCGAGCAAGGGTGAGATGGATGCGGGCATCGAGGCGTTCTCCCTCTACGGTGACGTCGGTATCGTAGAAGTAGTCTTCCCACCCTTGGGGAACATCGGTGACCTCCTCCGACAGCGCCCGTTGAACGGTCTCCCGGGCGCCATCGGCGTCCCCGGCAGCATCCAGGTCGAGGCCCTGATGGAAGGTGGTTCTTCGGGGCCAAAGATCGGTATTGAAGAAGCGACCAAAAACCTCCTCTTCGCGATCGAGCCAGAAGACTCCCGGAGTGTGGTCGAACTCGAGGCGGAATGGGCTGGACTCACCCTCGACCACCACTCGACCCGTGAGCATGGGTCGGCGCCCATCAGCCATCTCAGGTTCTCCGGCGAGCCCGACTTGGAACGGAATCACGAGAATCGAGTCGGTGACATCGAGCTGGGGTCTTGCATGTCGTCTGAGGTCAAAGCTCCCATTCTCGGTTTCCACCACTCGGTAGAGGTATTGGTACGGCGCCTGCTGGCTGACCTCGCCGACCACCGCCCATCGGCCGCCATCGAGCTCTTCGAGGTGGTAGCTGTAGTAGATCTCCGGCAGGCCGGTCCCGTAGACGTACTGGCGGCGGAACCACGTCAGATCGGTGCCGCTGAGTTGGGCGATCCCACGCAGGAAATCGTCAGTGGAGATGACCCGGTCGGAAGCGGCCTCGACAATGGCGCGGAGAATCCCGACGAAGGTGTCCTCCTGGAAGAACTCGGAGAGCATGTTGAGGATCACCGCACCCTTTTTGTAGACGATGGCTGGATAGGCGCTGCCACTGATCGATGAATCGAGACGAGCTCCCACCACCAGGGGTCCGAGGCTCTCGATTGGACGCCCGTCGTCTGTGGTCCGGAGAAGCTCCAATTGCCAGTTCCTGATCGGGCCCGCTCCCAGACGCGCATCTCCGGTATCGGGAACGCGGTTTCGAGCCCACAGCAGGGCCGCGTAGTTGGCCATGGCCTCCGAAATCCACTGATCGCGATAGCCCCGCCAACCGACGAGGTTGCCCCACCACTGGTGGGCGAGTTCGTGGGCGATGACGGTGCGGCGATCCTCGATCCCGAGGATATCGCCCCAGATGTCCCAATCAACCACGGCTGCGGTGGAAAGGGTGACAAAGCCCAGAAGACCCTGGGAGAAGGACCTTGGCGAACTCACAACCTGGAGCCGATCGAGGGGGTAGGGTCCGAAGACCT
>Ga0209692_10002805_pt1 | contig 18031 bp, 17 predicted proteins | sample tdDd472_FD_187129 | JGI IMG/M metagenome (GOLD analysis project Ga0209692, IMG submission 187129) | Marine sediment microbial communities from the Atlantic coast under amendment with organic carbon and nitrate - tdDd47.2 (SPAdes)... | ecosystem: Environmental > Aquatic > Marine > Coastal >...
TTTAACACGCGAGGAAAATTGGAAATCGGCTGTGATTATCCGCCATGATGACCCACTTCAGGCAGGAAGAACCATCTGGACATATTATACACATATGGCAAATGAGAGTGGGACACAATCTTATATCGTGGATGATTTTCCACCGGGAACATCCAACAAATTTGTTGAGCAGGGGACATTATTAGGGTATCAAGGATTGTATAGCGGGACAGGTCCACCAATTGCGATGCACCTACATTTTAGTATCGTCACATCGGATAGTGGGGGAGCATATTTAAATGAAGCTGTTTTTGCGAATACGCTCGACCCATCACCATATTTTGGAATGACCTTAAATATGGGAGATATCCCTGAACGTCCGATACGATGTCCATAATCGAGCCCGATGGTACTCGAAAGAGAGAACCAAAGCTATAATAATGCCTTAACCATAAAATGAATTGGAAAAACAATGCACCTCCATAATGTTTATTTTTCGCTCAAAGATCAATCTCCGGAAGCCATGCAATCTTTAATAGATGATTGCATAACTTATCTATCGACACAGGCAGGCGTTTTATCGTTTTCATGTGGGATATTAGAATCAGAATTAGACCGACCTGTTAATGATCGTGATTTTGATGTCAGCTTGCATATTCTGTTTGAAACACGTGCCGACCATGATGCCTATCAAACCGAAGAACAGCATCAAATATTTATTGAGCGGAATAAAGATAATTGGGCGACTGTCCGTGTGTTTGATACCGTCGTAAAATCCAGGAAATAAATGCTAGTAACCTATTTTACGCTACTTTGAACTCTCTACTTTGGCTTTTAAAGCCTTTGCAAAGGCATCAAAGGTGGGCTGTAAATCACCGATTTGTCCTTTGAAAAGAGGTAATAAAAGCCCTGAAAATTCTTCACGTGTTTTCACCTGAATACCACCACTAACGGGAGTGAGTGTGAAGGTGCGAGCCCCTTTGAACAATCCCAAAGGCATTCCGCTTGACCAAACCATACGGGAATTTGGGACAAACTCGGATACTGTCACTGGAAAGGTACGTTCACTAAATTTTGTGTGGACTGTGATTTTTTGACCCAAACCCGCTTGACCTTCTACTTTAGTAACATTGGGCTCCCATTCAGGAAATTTCTGAACATCTGTCAGTACATTCCAGATTGTCTCTGCTGGTGCATTAATGATTATACTCGCTTCAAATGCTAACATTACTTGCTCCTCGGTGACTTTTAGTTGCCACAACTTTTGATTCAGATAGAACCATTATATTACATATCGTTACATGTGTGCTGGTATTAGAAGCTAAACTCAAATCTTTCTATCGGATTATGTTTATCTTTTAGGGTAGATTACGGTGATTGTCATAATCAAAATAATGGAGATTCAATGCTTAAAAGAATATTTGAAAACAGTGTATCTACGTTGCATAGATGATAAACATACTGCATTATAGTATTGGCTCATCTAGTTAACCGACAAACTTGCATGAGGAATGAGTAGAAAGATAAAATATGTACGCTCAAGTTACTAATATATCGATTCCAGCGACCAAGATAGGTGAGGTTCGTGAATTAATCACAAATAAATACTTCAGTAGTTTAAAAAAACGTGATGGATTTGTTGTGGCATATTTTCATGAAGCAATCGATGATCCAACAGTCATTCAAATTATCACGTATTGGAAGAATCAAAGCATGATTGAAGATGCTCGGAAGACTGGGAGTCTTCAAGAGACTATACAAATGCTTACTTCACATATTCCAGAAACCCGCATCAAAAGACAAGGTTATCTCGTCACAATAACGACAGATGATTAACTATTGCGTTGGTTATTGTTGATTTGGGACGATAAAGACTGGACACTTCGTTGCCGTAATGACTTTTTGTGTGACGCTTCCAATTACCCAACGTGACAAACCTGTCCGTCCATGCGTTGACATAACAATTACATCTATTCGACTATTTTTTGCGATATCAATAATCTCGTCAGCTGGTTTACCGTGCAATGCCACCATTTCTATCTTCAGGTTTGTTTGATCTAAATGGGTTACAACTCGTGCGAGATAGTCCTTAGCATGCTTAAGTAGATCCTCCTTTTGTTGTTGTTCTATAATATTATCTGAAGTGTTTAGAAACAAAGGACTGTCCTCAATTATTGCTGGTGTTTCGTCAATGACCCTCAATAGTGTAATTTCACCACCATCTTCGACAATTTGTAATGCATAGGGCAAAGCTGTTTCTGCTAGGGGTGAGCCATCTAAAGGGACTAAAATGGATTTTAACATGACATTCTCCCAGACTATATTTAAATACATTTTAATAATAATCAGAATATAGCTATATGATGAAGATCACTTATTATCCTGCATATCATCTGCACAGTAGATATTATTATAATGAATCCACACTGAAAATGCCCATTAATTGAAATGCAAAACGAACATGGTTCCATACTTCAATACAGAATCCTTGAAAATAATCCTATTAACCTGAGTTTTGTTTAACATTGACGATGGCTTTAAGTTGTACTTTTGATTTCAGTCAAGCAAGTTTCAAAGTTTTTGGTGATTGGTCTATGGTGATTGGTAACTACAAATACATGGTTTGGCCAAAAACTAAGAACCAAAAACAAAAAACATTGCGCGAATTTGTATAAAATCAACTGCTCTTAATTCCAATCGTCTTATCCAAAACTGACGTTATTACGCCTAGTGATATGCCGTAGAGAATAAAAATATTCTGACTGGTTGATGATACATGCTTGCGTGTATGCGATGCGTGTGCGACACTCTTTGAAAATTACCTTAATGAAGAATGGAGCATGTCATGCGGTTAGGTGTGATGGCAGGGTATTCAGGTGCAAAAATTGAACTTCCGATGGAGCTTATTTTAGAAGCAGATCGCTTAGGGTATTACTCGGTGTGGACATCAGAAGCTTATGGGTCGGATGCGATTACACCCCTTGCTTGGGTTGGCGCGCTGACTAAACAAATCAAACTTGGCACAGCCATTATGCAAATGCCTGCGCGAACACCTGCTATGACTACCATGACTGCGATGACACTCGATCAATTATCAGGTGGACGGATGTTGCTTGGATTAGGCTTATCTGGTCCGCAAGTTGTTGAAGGGTGGCATGGGAGCGCTTATGGTAAACCTCTGGGTAAAACACGGGAATATGTGGAGATTGTTCGCCAAATTCTAGCGCGAGAAGCACCGTTAACATATGATGGCGAACACTATGAAATCCCATACCAAGGACAAGATGCAACCGGATTAGGTAAACCGCTCAAAAGTATTTTGCATGGTCGTCCTGATATTCCGATTTACCTTGCTTCTATTGGACCTAAGAATGTAACTTTAACAGCTGAGATTGCCGACGGTTGGCTACCGATTTTCTTCTCACCAGAAGCCTATAGCGAAACGTATCAGCAGTACATCGAGGCAGGATTTGCAAAAGCAGGGCAGGGGAAGAGTATCGAGAATTTTGATATTGCTCCCTCTGCGACAGTGATTATCGATGATAACCTTGAGATGGCTTATAACCAGATGAAACCCCAGTTGGCACTCTATATTGGTGGGATGGGTGCAAAAGGCAAAAACTTCTACTTTGATTTAGCGTGTCGTTATGGATTTGAAGAAGCGGCGGAAACTATTCAAAACTTCTACTTACAGGGTAAAAGAGGTGAGGCAATGATGGCTGTGCCTGATGCGCTAGTTGATGCGGTTGCGTTGATTGGCTCTAGGGATCGTATTAAAGACCGTGTTCAAATGTGGAAAGATAGCCCGATCACAACGCTAAATATCACAGCCTTTGATATTGATACGATTCGCTTTATGGCGGAACTTGTCCTGTAGGTCTGAAACTAGATTTAGTAAGATATATACATGCGGGGCACAATAACTGCGCCTCTATCATTTAACTGATACGGAATTAGGATAGGTGTATGGCGCGCTGGATAAAAATTACCGAAGATAGTGGTACAACATTAGTACTCGACCTTGAAAAAATTGTAGCGATTATTCATGAACCCAATCATAATACTAAAAAAGATAAATATATCGTCTATTTGCCAAGCGGTCAGCTGATATTTACGCGCTTAGAAAGTCCTGAAGGTTATCAAACGTTTGCTGATTATATGAAGGTCTTAGAGGCTCTCTCTGAATAAAACGATGTTAAATACTCCGAAAATTGCGCTCAAATCCATCAAAATAGGCGACATAGTTATAGATTCACCCATGATGTTAGCACCAATGGCAGGGCATACCAATTATGCCCTACGTGCATTATGCCGAGAATTAGGTGATTGTGGGTTAGTTTGTACCGAGTTAATCAGCAGTAGTGTGATGCAGAAAGCACGGGAACGATCGATTCAGCGTTTTGATTGGCGTGAAAGTGAATTTCCTGTGGCAGTACAATTATTTGGCAGTGACCCACAGATTGTTGCGGAATCGGCAAAAGTGGTGGTTGACCACGGAGCAGATATTGTAGACATCAATATGGGGTGCTGGGTGCCTAAAGTTGCCAAAAAGGGTGGGGGTGTTGCGCTTTTACGGGATGTGGATACTGCAACTGCGGTTGTTGAAGCCGTTGTAAATGCTGTGGATGTCCCTGTGACGGTTAAAGTCCGAAGCGGTTTTGAAGATGGTGTTGTAACAGCGATTCCCTTTGCAAAAGCGGCAGAAGAAGTTGGAGCGCAGGCAGTAGCGGTACATGCCCGATTCGCCAAACAAGGACATAGTGGCGATGCGGATTGGGATGTTATTCGGGATGTCAAACAAGTGACAACCCATATGCCAATTATCGGTAATGGTGATATTCATTCTGGGGCAGATGCTTTAAGGATGTTGGAACAGACGGGTTGTGATGGCATTATGATTGGACGAGGCGCATTAGGTCGCCCTTGGATATTTAAGTATATCGCACATTATCTACAAACAGGTGACATATTACCTGAACCAACCCGCTCAGAACGCGCACAAATTGCCTTACGCCATGCTCAACTGACTATAGAAACCACTTATCTACCTGAAGATATCGCTATTTTGGAATTGCGCGGACAAATCTCAAAGTATAGGCTGGATGAAGAGGGGTCTGTTAAAATACGAAATCGCATTGTACGAATAGACTCTTACCGTGAATTAGAATCTATTTTGCTGTCGATTTCGTAAATACGTCTTATTTAGAATGGGGAGAAGTGTTACTCATGAGTCGAATCTTCATTAATTATCGTCGACAAGATACAGAAGGCTATGTCGGGCGGCTCTATGACCATCTGCTGAAACAATTCAAACCCCATGATATTTTTATGGATGTGCAGAATATTGAACCCGGTGCAGATTTTGTTCAGGTATTAGAAGATGCTGTTTCGGCATGTGATATTTTTCTGGCGATGATTGGACCTCATTGGGAAACACTTAAAAATGCGGATGGGGAACGTCGGTTAGATGAGTGGAATGATTTTGTGCGGATTGAACTCGAAACGGCACTTAAACAAGAGAAGGTGGTTATCCCGATTTTGGTTGGGGGTGCAAGAATGCCGAATCCCAATATTCTACCAGACTCAATTAAAGTACTTAGTCGACGAAATGCCATTACTTTAACCCATAGTCGATTTGCAAGTGATGTTGAAGACCTCGTAGCATTTATGCGAGATTTACTTCCATCTCATCCCACCTTTAAACGGAAAGCGAACCCCAGTATCTTAGCAGAAAAAGAACAAAAGTTGAAAGAAGTCCGTATCAACTTAATCAATGCCAAAGACTCACCACTCTATGCCTATCGTAACGAGCAACGCTATTATCCTGTCTTGGGTGAGGGCTATGCCGATGCTAATATCATGATTGTAGGAGAATCTCCCGGAGAAAAAGAAGCATTATCGGGCAAACCTTTCATCGGACCTTCGGGGCAAGTCTTAGATGAGTTGTTAATGACGATTGAGCTTTCGCGGGCTGATGTTTTTATGACCAATATTTTGCTTGATCGCACCCCTAATAACCGTGATCCTGAACCGGATGAGTTGGAGTATTATGGTATTTACTTAGATCGTTTAATCGAGATTATCCAACCGCGTGTGATTGTGACGCTGGGACGTTTCTCGATGACGTATATCCTCAAAAAATTTGAATTACCCGAAAAACGCGGGAAAATCAGCAGTTTGCATGGGAAGCTCATCAAAACTGAGGCGCATTATGGTGATTTACACATCATGCCGATGTATCATCCCGCTGTTGTGCTTTATAATCCCACGCAAAAAAATGTCTTACGCGAAGACTTTCAAAAATTGACGATTTTTATTTAAAGACATCCAAAATAATAGGATATTAAGACGTATTCTGATAGGTGATGAAGGTCAATCGAGAGAAAACGACTGAGGAATATTACCTAGAATATTGTATAGTTAGTGGCATTTAATGTGTAAATAAAGGGATCATCAATGACGTATCTGATTACAGGTGGAGCAGGGTTTGTTGGCAGTCATGTCGCAGAGCAATTATTACAACGTGGCGAAACGGTTGTCGTGATTGATAATTTTAATGATTATTATGATCCTGCTATCAAGCGTCGTAATGTAGAACGTCTGAACCTGCATGATAAATTTACCCTGATTGAAGACGACATCCGCAATGTAGAACGGGTTAATCGCCTGTTTGCAGAGCATGGGATTACGCATGTAGCACATCTTGCGGCGATGGCAGGGGTGCGGGCAAGTGTTGATCAAACAGCGTTATATATTGATGTTAACCTCATTGGTACGATGAATTTACTAGAAGCCGGTAAAGCACATAACATCAAGCAATTTGTCTTAGCATCAACCTCATCTGTATATGGCAAAACAGAGATTCTGCCCTTTGTCGAAACGGATACAGCAGATCGTCCACTAGCGGCTTATCCCGCCAGCAAACGCTCAGCAGAGATGTTAGGGTATACCTATCATAATCTGGTAGATATGAATGTCACTGTATTACGCTTCTTTAATGTATATGGTCCGGCAGGGCGACCTGATATGATGCCGTGGCGATTGATGGAAGCGACCCAAACAGGCGAAGTCATTAAATTGTTTAATGGCGGAGATATTCACCGTGATTGGACATATATTGGCGATACCGTTAATGGTGTGATCGCGGCATTAGATAAACCGCTTGGTTATGAGGTGATGAATCTTGGTTGTGGCTCACCGATTTCACTGATTGAATTTGTGGAAATTATCGAAGAATATTCGGGCAAGAGCATCAACACGGTTGATGTGCCGACCCCCTTAAGTGATCCCCCAATTACCTATTGTGATAATACCAAAGCCCGTGAATTATTAGGATTTTCGCCTGCGGTTTCTGTCAAAGATGGCTTATATAAAACGTGGGAATGGTATCGAGATTTTAAGGGTTTGTAAGCGATATGAACCCCTACAAGCGAGTATTGATAGGGGATGTTTATTTTTTAAAGTTGAACTTTAGTTTTTAAAGTATGCTTGAAAATCCGTAATCACAGCTAAATTGCTATGTTATTGTCTAGCGCATATGCTGTCAATGCAACGGGGTCTTGTCGACGAGCGTATTGTTTGGTGTATTCACTAAATATGCCGATCCAGATACCAAAAATTGAAAATAATAAAAGCTCCATAGCTGTGAACGAAATGATATGAAAGCGATCTGCCAACCAGATTACAATACAAATAATACCTGAAGCTCTGGATAAATAGATAAAATTCTTAGGATAAATATCAGGGGCAATGATAGGTAGAAAAAGCATACCAATCACACATAATAGGGTCATCACATGAGCACTCAGTAAGTGTAATTCATGGCTCAAGAACAATCCTTCGGTGGGAAATAAGCCGACACCGATAATACCTACACTAGCACCTGTAAGCCCAATCCGAATGAGATCATAACTTGATAACCGAAACCGATTGAGTTCAGTCAGGAGTTTGAGATCATCTAATATATCCCGTGCCAGCGTCAATGCAACCAGGCCTACCAAGATAATCGTAATATTGAAGAAAAATCCTGCGCCGACATCAATACCCAGCGCACTGACTGAACGTTGCCACCAGTTTGTATCCTGTACAATAGTCAAGCTGAATAACATGCCACCAACAGCAAGGAACACAAATAACCAGAAAATTTCAACATGGTCTAATCCAACAATAAAATAGGCAACGCCAAAACCTAAACCTCCACCATAAAGCACAAATAGCAACATCATCAACAAACGCGGGATAAGATTGTCCACCCATATTGTGTCAATTAATAATAAGAATACTGCCTGACAGATGGCTGTTAGAAGCCATGCGATTGCCATTGATACAATAAAACGGCGCAATCCATCTTTGAAAGCCTGACTTTGACCGAGATATTCGATCTGTTTAATTTTATTTTGCTCTAACGTCAATAATCGATACCCGATCAATGACATGACGATGCTGATATAAGTCGTTAACAGGCTAAAACGAACAATCGTGTTGTCAGCTGTGATCGAAATGATGGGAGGATCTGATATAAACAAAATCGACCCGATGCCAGCTAACACAAACGATAAAAGACCAAGGCTGAAGGCATAGCTAAAACGGTTTGTTTCAAAACGTGATGTATTAAAAAACATGAATACCTCCATCTAACGACGAGCCGTTAAACTTATTCTAACATTATTACAGAACGAGGTTCGGAATATGGAAGCAATGGAATAATTCAAATATATACCGACGAGATGTATTCAGAACATTGCAATTTAGACATCATCATTGCGCCATACATATTCAAAGAAACGAGTGATTTCAATTGTTTTATCTGCAATGTCTTCGAAAATATCAAAGCGTGATTCAACATCAGCTGTGAATAGATTATGAATGAGTTGGGCGAGTTCTGGGTCGTGTTGGCGTATCTGCTTGAGGGTATCTTTATGGCGTGGGATATATTGCCCCTGTTTGAGAAAATAATAATTCAACATATTTGGCAAGGCGATATACATCTCTAGCATCGCCATATCAGGATCAGCCTTGCGCATGTCCAACATATTTTCTAATGCAGAAACCGCATGATACCGCATCAGTTGCAGCATATCTTCATTCGGTTTAGGGGGAAGTTCTAAAGCCTGTTTTGCTTCTTCTCGTATCTGTTCAATACGTGGATCACGGTCAAGAATGACAGTTCCACTTACCATCATATGTGCAGTTGTCGGTCCATTATTTAATCGACCACGTTCTTCGGTAAAGTATCGTGGCATCATCTGTGTAGGATTACAGAATAATTGGCAGGGCACACCATTAAAAAATTTGTGTTCTAGTTGACGATAATTGCCCTCGAAGATGACATATAAATCAATATCACTGGTTAAATCACCTTCACCACGCATGACACTTCCCGCACCGATAATACCAATCGGGTTATAGTGTTCAATTGCATAAGCCACGACTTCGCGCAGGGCTGTTGCAAATGGCTCGTTAATTTCTGGGAAGTAACATTGTTCAAGCATGAACTGCCTACTTTATAGTTGTCAGATCACTAAATATTCTGATGCTTATGATGTCAAGTTTTTTTATTGTATGTTGTTGATAAAATGCTGGCAACTAAACTGTACTCTAAAGCAACGTTTTTAGCTGATATATTTGCACGATTTAAGCAACCATCCAAATTCTGAATTGCTTTTTTATTTGATTTAAACAGGTTCGTAATACATCAAATTGTATTTCCTGTAAGATTAAATGAAAGGTAACAGACGAAGCCAAGTCTATTGTGGCTTCTATTTCAAACAAAATAGTAAAAGGGAATGAAGATGTCTCTTAAACGCATAAGTTGGTTGATGATGTTGATGATGTGTGCGGCAATAACTGTTGTTGCACAAGATAGTTGTCCATTGATCGTTTCAACAATTTTGGAAGCTGTTGCTGATAACTGTGATGATTTAGGTCGCAATGAAATTTGCTATGGCAATAACATGCTGACAGTCCTCAACTTTGATGATGAACCGATTGATAGCTTACAGAATGTTGGTGATACCAGTGATATTTTTGAGATTGCATCGTTGGTGACTGCGCCGTTTGACATTAATGCGAATACATGGGGGATTGCTCTTCTTTCGTTACAAGCCAATTTACCTAATACAGTCCCTGGACAGAATGTGACGTTTGTTGTCTTCGGAGATACTACGCTTAAAAGTCAGGCAATACCCGAGGAACGTCTAGTTGAAACCCTATCTGCGACGAGTACAGGGAATATTAATATCCGTAGTGGGGCAGGGACTAATTTTGCTAGAGTTGGCGTTCTTGGATTTGACGAAGATGTGATACTAACAGGGCGTAATGCTAGTGGTGATTGGGTACAAGTTGAAACCGATGATGTAATAGGTTGGGTATTCGCACCGTTACTTAATGTTGATGGCAATTTGTTGTTTCTGGATGTCGTTGGGGATGGTAGTGATTATGTTGCACCGATGCAAGCATTTAGCCTCGAAACCGGAATTGGGCGTTCGGGATGTAATGAGGTGCCATCTGATGGAGTCCTGATACAATCACCGACAGATACAACCGTCAATTTTCTGATTAATGGAATCGAGGTGCAAATTGGTAGTACCGTTTTTATCCAGTATATCGCTGGTCGATTAGTGGTAACAACATTAGAAGGTACTGTTACCGTGACATCTGCTGGTGTGAGTCAGGTTATTGAGCCGGGATATACTGTTTATGTAGCCATTGCTGGTGAACCGGGACCACCGATAGAATTCAATTATGATGATTTCAGTTCTTTGCCACTGCTCTTATTGCCCGAACCTGTTGGTATTCCTGTCTTGGTGAGGTCAAATAATGCTTGGCGTGATACAGGTATTCTAGTTGATGCTGGCGATACCTTTACATTATATACAGGTGGGTTGATCAATTTCTGGAATAATTGTGAAGCAGAAAAAGTTGCCAACGGTCAACCGGATATTGATTGCTCTAGTTTGGTATTTAACCCTGCTGGTGGTGATCCCGTGACAACTAGTGGTGCAATACTTGGTAGTGATATGAGTCTGTTCCCTGTACCATCTGCACCACCACATTCATTGGTGATGCGAATTGGAACGAGTACTATATTTGTCGGACATGGTGGAGATTTCACTGCGACTGAAAGTGGTACGCTTGAATTTCGAGCAAATGATGTTGACTTAAATAATATTGGTGCATTTTTTGTGAGTGCGATTGTCTCCTAACGGGTATCTGCAAAAAATCCCTGATGTGAATCTAGGGGTTTTTGCATAATACATCCATATCTTCGCAGTAAAAATAATCTTGGAGGTATGATGTTTCATAATCTTTGTCGTCAATAGGTTCTTTGTTGCCTTGTACCCATTTTCACCCTATATAATTTCCTTGATTTAACTCAATAGAATTTACAATATATGAGATTATAGGTGAGGAGTTTCGCGAAATGAACGACTTCTTGCTAAAATTAATCCTTACATAAAATCACTATATGCTTTCAAGAAGGATAAACCGATAATCTTTTTCATATTCTGATGAAACTAGCAGAATTCAGATTGTACTTATCGAGTGAAGCATATAACTGGTTATTAAGGATTGCTATGCCATTTTGGTGGAGAGTATCATACCAACGATTTCAACAGTGGCTTAAGCTTGCTACAATGCCACATCAAGAGATTGAATCACTCGCAATCCAACATAATGTTCGCCTGCTGGCGACGCTTACCCTAATCATTCTTCCACTACATATTTTTACAGCATTAGCGCTATTCGCGGCTTATGGTTTAATGGCACAAACAGGGAAACTCACACTTGTTACAACAGTAGCAACTTTGATTATCTACGTGCTCAGCCGCACACGCTATGGAGAACATGCCATCAACTTGTTTGTTCTCGAAATGACTCTGCTAGCAATTGTACTGCTTTACATCAATGCAGATGCCTACTCGGCAGTTACAGCAATTTTACCAATCTACATTGCCAGTCTATTCCGTCCCATTAAACGGCTTATCGTTACAACAGTAGTGACTATCCTATCAGTCTTTATACTTTCTCAAATACTCCCAGGAGACTGGGAACAAATATATGGCGTTCTGATCTTACTGATTGTGATCAGTGCTGTGATTATTGTTCGTTCAAGGGTTCAGTGGGAATTGGAAGAACAGATTCGGCAACGCAATGAACAGTTGACCGAGAGTTCTACGCGATTTCGAGCTGCAATAAATGCTGGACGCACACTGTTTGCGCTGTTACAAACGGTAGTCGATCCAGATGGACGATTGAGTGACTTTTTGATTGTAGATGCAAACACCCGACTTGCCGTATATCTTGACCAATCCTATACCCTTTTAATTGGTCAGCCAGTTGTAAATGTTCTCCCATCCGCCCTCCTTGAGCATCTGTTGCCACAGTTTCATAAGTTGGTATACAAACAACTCCCTATTCTATATGGCGAGGTGTCTGTAGAGCATATTTGGTGGGAATATCAACTTGTTTCGGTCGGAGAATCAATTGCCTTAAGCCTTGATGATATCACTGCCCGTAAAGATGCAGAGGTGCGCCAGCTTGAACTGCAACGAGAGCGGGAACAAGCCCGTATCCTTAGCAAGTTTATTACTGATGTGTCGCACGACATCATGACCCCTCTATCCATAATCAACAGCAAAGCTTACTTGGCTGGATTGTCTCAGGATTCAGACAAGCGGGATAAGCATTTAGCTGAGATCAATACACAGGTATTTCGATTGAGAGATATGGTTGATCAAATGCTCAGTCAGTCAAAACTCTATCATTTAAAACCTGAAGATCTAGACCTTCAGATCATCGACTTGAATGATCTCCTCGAACATCTTGTCACCGAATTCAGACAAAATGAGCGTTATAGTCAGCGTCAATTGATGTTTCAGCCTTCTCAGGCATTGGGTACGCATCCCGTAGATAAGATTCGTTTGGAGCTGGCGGTTTCAAATTTGATCGAAAACGCCCTCAAATATACCCCAGATACTGGCATGATTACTGTTTGCTGTCAGGAAATTGACCAAGGTATTGCTATTGATGTAAGTGATGAGGGATCTGGAATTCCTCATCACGCGCTAACTGATATCTTTGCGCCGTTTTACCGTCTGGAGACACATCGTCCACAAACTGCTGGTTCAGGACTGGGGTTATCCATTAGCAAGACGATAACTGAGCTACATGGTGGAATCATTACAGCAAAGAATAGACCCACTGGAGGGATGCTTTTCCGAATCTATTTACCGTTCTTAGGGGGTGAAACAGACTCTAACTCTTCCGACACATAGAGTATTTACTATGAATTATTCTTTTACTGTTAAACCCTTAAAAATCATAGGCTTATCGGCGTAAAGCATTCAATAAAAGTCCAATTATTCCCATTCCGCCTAATAAAATAATTGGTAACAAAGGTGGTATGCTATCCGTAGATACGCCTGTGTTTCCCCTTATGTCTACGGGACTTTGAGTAGGTGCTTGTGCTATAGTATCCGGTGGATAAGTAAAAGTCGGCAAGGGAATTTCTTCAAATGGTGTTTCATTTACACTAAGATTTCCTATAGTAGATGGAACATCAATGATCCGTGTACCTGATGTTGAACTTAAGATATCGTCTTGGCTCAATTCCAGTACCTCTGTAGGGGCACTACTTAATGGACCTTGTGGAGTTGCCCAATTAAAGTCTTCTATGATCTCAATTTCATTTGCATCTCCAACGATGTCTACTAGCTCACCATAAATCCATCCCCGTCCATTCGGTGATAATTCAAACTGTATTTCATACCAGCTATAGAATTGCCGATAAACAGGATATAGTGTGCCAAAAGATATTGTACCAAGTGGATCTGCTTCCGGACCGGGTTCAGTCCGCACATTAATACTCCCCGCTTCTTGCCTGACTTCTAATAGCACGACCCCCACTGGCGTTGGAGTAAATGTAGGGGTTGCTGTAGCAACAGATTGTTCTACGAAGGGGGTCGATGTCATGAGAATAACAACAACTGGGGTTGGGCTTTCACGTATTTGGGCGTATGTCGGAAGAATAGGAATGGAAAAGATTATAATCAGTAGCAGAGGGATGGAATGTAAATAATGCAATATTTCTACCTGATCGCTTAAGTTTATTAAAGTTTTACTATGATATTTCATTTAATGATGTGTTTCTAGGTTATTTCGTATTAACCAGCGAAAAGCTAGCGATAATATATTTCAATCTTTTGGATTCTAAGAAATAAACGATTTACCTCATAGGACGAGCGGGGACATTTGAACAGAAAGTTACGGTTTGGCGAGTCCGCGGGTATTGATGTAGTAACTCAGGCTCTTTGGTGTGCCATAATTGAGGTGCCGCTCCACGATTTGCTTTTGCGGAACACCGAGTAAGAGTAATTCCTCAATCCGGTCCCGGTCCTTGTCATACATACTCGATTGAATTGTCCCTTTAGGTTTGCCAAGAATAACGCCCTGAGCTTTCTTAGCAGCCAAAGCCTCTTTGGTACGGAGTGAAATGAAATCGCGCTCAATTTCTGCAAACAAAGCCAATAAGGTAATCATAACTTTAGCGGTCATGTTCTGAAGACCTTGACCAAGCTGAAGATTCTGCTTGATGATGATGACTGTTACACCGTGATCCACGAGCTGGTTTATCAGAAGGATGACTTCGCCCGTACTACGCCCCAGGCGGCTCAGCTCCGTGACCAGCAGTGTATCACCGGGTTGCAACCGCTGAAGCAACTCCTCAATACGTCGTTGGCGGCTTGTATGACGAGATGAACGGGCAACTTCCATAAAATCATCCACATGCCACGCTTGCCGGTTGGCAAACTCCAAAATTTCATGCCGTTGGTGATTCACGTCTTGCATAAGAGTTGAAGTACGAATATAGGCAATGGTTTGACTCATGTCTCAAGATAACCTTTTTGGGAACGTAATAAGGTTGTATATGAGATAAAGATAGCATAGGTTATCATGAGATTATAGCGCCTTAGTAAACGTTCGTTTATAAGGGTATTGTGATCGACAGCAAGGTTGCATTCACATGGATAAGAAAGATCGATTTCTTTCAAACAAGAAGCGCTATCGTACTATCGCTCTACCCGATGTATTTTCCGATGAAGAAATGGTCAGGGATTGGAATCTATCGAGCGATGACCAGCATGAAATCAGACGGTATCGAATCGAGAATCGCCTGATTATTGCTATTCAGCTCTGTGTTGTGCGCCTATACGGTCGATTCCTCAAAGATGTGAATGATCTCTCACCTCGAATCCTATCCTATCTCAGCCAACAACTGGATTTGCCACCTACCTTGACCATACAAGTCCCAACCCGTAAAGCGACGTACAGTGAGCAGCGTCAACAAATCCTCAGCTATCTGGGTTTTGAGAAATTCAATGAGACTGCACAAGCGCAACTAAAAGTGTGGTTGGCACACAAGGCGCGACAGGGCTTGCTGCCACAAGATTTGTTTGAACACACGGAAGATTATCTTCTGGCAGAACGAATCTTGTTACCGGGAACCTCTGTGCTGGAGCGGCTCATTGTCCACGTATGTGCTGAGGTGCATACTGAACTTTTTGATGCTATCTATCAACAGCTATCTGCTGATCTACTCGAAACACTTGAGCGGACACTGATAGCATCCAAAGATGAACAACGATCTTTCTTCTCACAACTTAAGGCTTACCCACCGCAAGCATCAATTAGCTCCTTGCGCACCTATATTCAACGTTACTTTGCTTTAGTGTCTACGGGAATTGATGCCATTGAGAGTCAATTAGTTGATCCAGCTTTTCAGGATTACCTCTTCAAGCAGACTAGAAAGTATAATGCCAGAGACCTCAAACGGTTCGATAAACCCAAACGCTATGCCCTGCTGATTTGTTTTGCTCTGGAAACACGTAAAATTCTGCTCGATCACCTGGTCAAGATGCACGACCAGTACATGCAGAAAATCCAACGCGAGTCCAGGAATATCTATGAAAAGAAACAGCGCGATTTGCGTCGACGACAAAAGAGGGCCGTTGACATCGTTTTGAAAACATCCGATAGCTTGCTGACCTGGCTCAATGAGGATCATTCGGATAAACGTCGCATCTGGCAGCACACCAGTGAAACGGAGTTTCGACAGGCGTTAGATGATTTGCGTGTTTTCAAAATCCTACAGGAACGAGGCTATGGTGATATCCTGATGCGTCGGTATCCCAGCTTGCGAAAGTACTTTGCTGACTTCATCCATCTGCCCTTTGAGGCAGCCACGGGCAGTGAACCCTTAATTGCTAGCCTGCAACTTCTACGTCTGCTGGATTCTGGTGATCTTAAGATGCTGCCCGATAACGTGCCCACACAGTTTGTTCCCCAAGAGTTGCATCCCATTCTTTACAATGAAGAAGGGACGATCAATCGCAGCGTATGGGAAATGGGCATTGCTTTAGCACTCAAAGATGCCTTACGGTCGGGCAATCTTTTCTTAGCGCAGAGTAAGCATTATGTGGCTTTCTGGGATTTACTACTCAACGATACGTGGCAATCAGAATTGGACGTTCCGCCCGCTTCTGCTGTGGAGCTTGATCTGCCGCCTCAAGACGAGGCAAGACAGATTCTAACCCATGACTTCCAGAAGCAGGTGGTTATCGCTCAAGAACAATTCGAAGGCGATGCATTTGCATCCATTCAGGATCGCAAGCTCAAGTTGAAACGGGATGACAAACTACCTCGCCCGACCCAACTCAAAGACCTGCAAAAAGTTGTCGATACGAGTCTGCGTGCCATCCGCATTGAGCAACTGCTGATGGCGGTTGACCAACACACACGCTTCTCTCGCCACTTCAAGTCATTTCGCGGTCAGTCCAAACCCACCCACTTCTACAAGTCCTTGCTGGCGGCAATCATTTCGCAGGCAACGAATCTGGGTGTGGTAGCAATGAGTCACAGCGTTCCGGGTGTCACGATCGATATGCTGCGGGGTGTTCTACATGACTTTATTCGAGACGAAACCCTGCAAGCGGCGAACGCTGAGATTGTCAATCAGCATCACCAACTTCCCTTGAGTTTCGTTCATGGTACGGGCGAACTGTCATCATCCGATGCACAACGCTTTGGTATTCGTGCCAGTAGCCTGCTGGCCTCCTACTATCCCCGTTACTATGGCTACTATCGGAAAGCGATTGGCATATATACCCATGTGTCCGACCAATATTCGGTCTTTAGTACACGGGTCATTTCTTGCAGTCCGCGAGAAGCGCTCTATGTTCTGGATGGACTACTGGAGAACAACACCATCCTCAAACCCAAAAAACACACGACCGACACGCACGGTTACACTGAGATCATTTTCGCCCTTTGCTATTTATTAGGGTATGAGTTTATGCCCCGAATTCGCGATCTGAAGGATCAACAACTGTATCGCATCAACAAAGGCTTCGATTACGGTGTTTTTACACCTCTGATGACAAAGACCGCTAACCTTGATCTGGTGGTTGAACAATGGCCGCTCATGTGTCATATTGCACTATCTCTCCAACAGCGAACGGCACCAGCGCATGTTGTCGTTCAGCGTCTTCTGAATAGTTATCCCGCCGATCGACTTTCAATGGCATTCACTCATCTGGGGCGGATTATCAAAACCCAGTACATTTTGCGTTATCTGACAGACCCAACGCTTCGATACACCGTCCAGCGGCAGCTCAACAAAGGGGAGTATCGCCACAAGTTACCTCGCTGGATTTTCTTTGCCAATCAAGGTGAATTCACTTCGGGGGATTACGAGGAAATCATGAACAAAGCAAGTTGCTTGAGTTTGGTCTCAAATGCCATTCTGTATTGGAATACGCTTCACATTCATGAGATCATTACCGCCCTCCGACAACAAGGTGAGATCATTGAGGATGAGACGCTTTCTCACATCTCGCTGTTGCCCTTTAAGCATGTTCTTCCTCACGGTACCTACTTCACTGAAGACCTGTCTTTATGAGCATCGCGTACTAAAACTTACGCTTTTCGATCGGTTGATTGGGTTCAAACCGTAACTTTCTGTTCAAATGTCCCCGCTAGTCCTCATATCATA
>Ga0209692_10002806_pt1 | contig 18023 bp, 14 predicted proteins | sample tdDd472_FD_187129 | JGI IMG/M metagenome (GOLD analysis project Ga0209692, IMG submission 187129) | Marine sediment microbial communities from the Atlantic coast under amendment with organic carbon and nitrate - tdDd47.2 (SPAdes)... | ecosystem: Environmental > Aquatic > Marine > Coastal >...
TGGATTGGAACTCATTTTCACAGTGATCCTCTCCTCAGGCAGGGTCGTTTTGGTTATTCGGGATTTGTAATTTCCAACCTCGGGCAGGCTTCAACCGATACCAGAACCATAGATATCGCGGGTATGGCGGCTAATCTTCGCCTGGCATATAAATATGGCAAAAACACGAACGATTTTGTTGCGCTTGATGGTATTTTTACTTCCGGTGATAAACAAAATATTGACGATGGCAAGTATAATGGTTTTCTTACCGGGAATAACTGGACTGCACCCGGCGCTGTATTTTTCAGTCACGGTTTGTACCTGTTATTACCCCATGGAAACGTTGTTAATCGTTTTATGGCTGCTGTTATTGATATCCAGAACCTGGGTTACGGTCTTTCAGCCGGTTCGCTAACAGGGCACTATGATCTTATCCCGCATAAACTGCGTGCGAAAGTCGGTTTTGGTATGGGCATGGCAAATGTTAACCCTTCAGGCGGTGGTAGCATGATAGGTACCGAATTTAACTTTAACCTCCGATATACTCTCAGGGTGTTTATGGATATTGAACTTCACGCGGCATACCTGAAGCTGGGTGATTTTTATGACTCCACAGTTGTTAATGGCAATATCACGGGCAGACCCGAAGATCCATGGCTGCTGTTTGCTTCATTTAAATGGATCATGTTCTAGGAGGTTGAAATGAAAATTAAATTGTTTGTGTTGTTTATTATGGCGATTACACTAGCAGGATGTGCAACATCCTCGTTTTATCATCTCGAACCGAAAGAGTTCGACGAAATAGACTATGGTTTTACGGTTAAAAAAGTACAGGTTCGCAATATAAATGTTGCAGTTGTTGATGAAGGTGAAGGTGAAACCACACTCTTACTGGTTCACGGGTTAGGCTCTTATATAAAAGGTTGGAAGAAAAATATACCGGAACTATCGAAGCGGTTCAGAGTTATTGCGGTTGACCTTCCGGGCTACGGCAAATCTGATAAAGAAGCATATCCATATTCTCTATCTTTTTACGCGCAGGTTCTTACAGAACTTCTTGATAAAATGGGCGTGGAAAAAGCTGTTTTTGTCGGGCACTCGATGGGTGGACAGATAAGCATGATAACTGCGCTGAACTATCCTGATAAAGTTGAAAAACTTGTTCTCATTTCCCCAGCCGGATTTGAAAGATTTACTGATGGCGAAGGTGAATGGTTCAAGGATGTTATGACTGAAGAACTGGTATTTGATACCCCTATACGCAGTATTGATGTAAATTTAAGGAGTAATTTTTATGATACACCTGACGATGCGCTCTTCATGGTTACAGACAGGATACAGATCAAAGGGGCAAAAGATTTCAGGAAATATTGCTATGCGGTTTCCCGGAATGTTGGCGCCATGATCGACGAACCGACGTGGGATAAACTTGATCAAATTCAGCAACCGGCTCTTATTCTCTTTGGTGAAAACGATCAACTGATCCCGAACAGGTTTCTTCACGGCGGATTTACAAAGGATATCGCGGAATTAGGCAGAAAAGGTATCAAGGATAATGTAACGATGGTGTTTGGCGAATGCGGACATTTTGTTCAGTTTGAGAAGTCTGACGAAACAAATAACGCGATTATTGAATTTGTAGAAAAGTAAGGAGAAACAAATGGCGGAATTGAAAGAAGTATACATAATAGATGCAGTCCGTACGCCGATAGGTTCATTTATGGGAAGTCTTGCCCAGGTAAGCGCTCCAAAACTTGGGAGTATCGCTATCAAGGCATTGCTTGAAAGAACCGGAATGAGTGGTGAAGAAGTAAATGAGGTTATCATGGGTAATGTTGTTCAGGCTGGTGAAGGACAGGCTCCGGCACGCCAGGCAGCATTATTCGCTGGTCTGCCTGACAATGTTGAATGTATGACAATCAACAAAGTTTGCGGTTCAGGACTAAAATCTGTTATGCTTGCAGCTCAGGCAATACAAACCGGGGATGCAGATGTTGTGATAGCAGGTGGAATGGAAAACATGTCACAAATTCCATTTTACATGCAGAATATCCGGAACGGTTATAAAATGGGGCATCAGCAACTGGAAGATGGCTTGATACGTGACGGCTTGTGGGATGTTTACAATAATGTTCACATGGGTAATCTTGCTGAACTTTGTGCTGCAGAGTATAAAATTACAAGAGAAGACCAGGATGATTTTTCTATCGCCAGTTATAAAAAGGCAATGGCTGCCTCCGATGATGGTAAATTCAAGGCGGAAATAGTGCCCGTTGAAATTCCTCAAAGAAAAGGAAATCCGGTAATTGTTGATAAGGATGAAGAGCCTTTTAAGGTAAATTTCGAGAAACTAACAATTCTTCGTCCGGTATTTCTGAAAGATGGCACGGTAACTGCGGCAAATGCATCTTCGTTGAATGACGGAGCATCTGCCATTCTGGTGATGTCAAAGGAAAAAGCCGAAGCACTCGGGTTAAAACCGATGGCAAAAATTATTGCGCAGGCATCCGCGGCTAAAGTCCCGAAATGGTTTACTACCGCGCCTGTAGATTCCATTAATAAAGTATTGAAAAAAGCCGGTAAAAATGTGAACGATATAGATATTTATGAAATCAATGAAGCTTTTTCAGTGGTTTCGCTGGCTGTAAACAAGTTGTTAGAACTGAACCCGGAAAAAGTAAATGTCAATGGTGGAGCAGTTGCACTTGGTCACCCTATTGGTGCATCAGGTGCGAGAATTCTTACAACTTTACTTTTTGCGCTTAAAGCTGAGAAGAAAAAAACCGGACTAGCTTCCTTGTGTATTGGTGGCGGGGAAGCCAGCTCGGTGATTGTTGAAATGATTTAATCTTCATAAGAATATATAATAAGGCACGTTGTACAAAAACCCCGGCAATCCCCGGGGTTTTTTTATTCCCACCCGCCAATATTAACTCGGAATTCTGCTAATTTATCTGAGTTTATCACCCCGGTCCTACATTTGAATTACGATTACAATAAAGGATTTAAAAAAGATTACTCATCTTTTAAACGGAACTAAAGCATTTTCTTCCCGTCTTAAGGTGTGAAAGTAATTAAAATTGAAGTTAAACCTCATTGGAGTTAAAAATGAAATCTATCATAAAATCGTTGGCCATACTAAGTATTCTAGTCCTTTTTACAGGAAATATTTTTGCAGAGCAACCGCCGGTAGTACGTTCTATGAATACGTTGGCCGTTGAAAAAAATCTTATACAGGGTGTTGATTCGGATAATACCGGATTAAAAGTAAGTTCTGCATATCAGTTGGGTGAGATAAAATCCGAAAAAGCTGTACTACCATTGCTCAAGATGCTACGCAACGGTGAAAACGAGGAAGAGAGAATCGCAGCGGCACTTTCTCTTACAAAAATTGGAACCGACAAAGCGCTTTATTTTGTAAAAAGTGCAGCCAGATTTGATCAGAGTAAAAGAGTACGGGAACTTTGTAATAAGTTTTACGTCAATACTATTAGAGGTTAGAAAAATTTTGTAAAATGATTCAAAAGTTGACGACTTAAGTCAGTCTCCCTTCAAGGGTCGCAAAACAGCCCGTTTTTGCGACCCTTTTTTATTTTAAAGAAGTCTGCATTTTTGTATTTTGTTAACAGATTAAACTAAGATAAACACGCGTGCCGGAGCATGCGATAAGGAGTAATTTCTTTAATTATTTTCAATACAGGGCGGACAATCATGAAGATTAAAGTTTTAATATTTGTTTTTTTTATATTGTATATTTTTCAGGGATGTACTTGTTCAACCTGTGATAATAAAGGAGAATACTACATGGTCCCTGATTCAATAATATCAAAATGCAATAATTTTGTTATTTCAAAAACCGGCAGGGATTTTTTTGATAAGTATATTAGTTTTAATTATCAAAGCTCGCAAAAAACAGGTGATAAGTACTATATAAACTATATCTACCGTGATTTGGATAAGGAATATATTGATGAAAAAATTACTTTCATGGTCGATACAACCGGGAGTGTATTAAAAAATCTGGAGATTTCGGGCATTCCTGAAGTAAAAAAACATCCTGAACAGTGTGAGTTTAACCTGAGGAAAGATCAGGCGGTTGATATAGCAATTGCAGAAGATTTACCCAAGGGGATAGGTGAATGGCAGGTAAGTTTCAGGTGGTCAGCCGAGTTTAAAAGATATGTATGGCACATTCTAACCACCATTTCTGAGATGGGTTCCGGTGACAATTACAAGGCTAAAGGCGAAGAAATAATCCTCTCACCGGCTAATGGCGACATTATCGCGCGGAGAGAGTGGAATATAAGATAAAGTTATGGAGGTTTTATGAAATACCGTGCTCTTGGAAAGAGTGATGTTAAGGTTTCCGAAATTAGTCTTGGTTGCTGGACGATGGGAGGAAGAAACTGGGTTAAAGGGCAATCTATAGGTTGGGCTGATGTGGATGAGCAGGATATTAAAACAGCAGTTGACTACGCGCTTGAACATGGAGTAAACCATTTTGATAATGCCGATGTTTATGGCAACGGTCATGCAGAACGTATGCTTGCCAGGGTACTGGGAGCTAAAAATAAAGATGCAATTATAGCTACCAAGGTTGGATGGTTCCAGGGAACTGCGGCACATTATTATGAGCCAAAACATATTAGGCACCAGTGTGAGCAATCTCTCGTTAATCTTAAGCGGGATTATATTGATCTTTATTATTTCCATCACGGTAATTTTGGTGAAAATGACGAATATCTTGATGATGCTGTTGATGTTATGCACAGGTTGAAGGATGAAGGGAAGATCAGACTTATTGGCCAGTCTGCATATACCAATGAAGATTTCCTCAAGCTCATCCCAAAGGTTAAGCCGGACGTGCTTCAAAGTTTTGCCAACAGCATGGATGATCGCTTTCTTTCTAATAATCAGCCGGTTAGGAAGGTTATGGAAAATGAGGGGATATCTTTCGTTGCATTTAGTCCGTTGGGTAAAGGATTGTTACTCGGGAAATACAGCAAAGATAAACTTCCGGAATTTGAGGAAGGTGACCATCGTAGAAACAGCAAAGAGTTCAAATATGAATTTCTTGCCTCTCTTGAACCCAAAATTAAAAAATTGAAAGAAATATTCGGTGATACGCAGGAAAATCTCGTGAGAGCGGCATTACAATATTTGTTAAGCTTCGAGGTTACAGGTGCAGTTATACCCGGATTTAGAAATTTGGAACAGGTTAAGATGAATTTGTCTGCTGCTGATAATCCCCTTAATAATGAGGAAGTAGCAGCAATCAAAAGTATTTTCAGGGATATGCAGAATTACTAGAAAATGTTATTTCTGGTTTAATTAGTATTTGTAATTATTTCAGCCTGAAGGTGCATTTTTCAGGCTGATGCATTTTTAAATGAGGTGTTTATGGCAGGACTGAATATCGAGTTTAACGACAGGGAAAAACAGTTAATAGTAAAAAAAATACAAGATTATTTTTTGGAAAAGCTCGATTCCGAAATAACCTATTTTGATTCAGAGTTTTTGTTGGAGTTTTTTACCAGAGAAATAGGTGCTTACTATTATAACAGGGGACTCTATGATGCACAAGCAATTCTTGATGAAAAGTTGGAGAATATTAAAGACGCGATTTATGAAATAGAAAAACCTACAGAATTTCAAAAATAATGTTGATACGTCACAGTTTTATTTTAATAGATTGTGTAAAAATATTTTTTCAAATAAGCTTAGTTCTTTCATGGTAGTTAAATACTTTAGTGCATGCCGCCCGGCGCTATCCTGCCCGGGGGCACAATGCAGATTTCAAAAAGGATATCTATGTTAAAACTTTATTTGTTTCTTTCTTTTTATTATTCAGGTAGTAAGGTATCGTAAATTTAAATTCTGTTCCCTTGCCGGGTTTGCTTTCCACATCAATATGAATATCATGGACTTCCAATATTTTTTTAACAATTGCCAACCCAAGTCCTAATCCGTCAACTTTTTGTTTATTCTTATCAGTTCGTCTGTAACGATTAAAAATGTAGGGGATTTCATCAATCGGAATACCTCTTCCACTATCAGCAACTTTAACTTGAATTCCTTCAGGCGCGGAAATTAACCTCAAAACAACCGAGCCACCATCATCTGTAAACTTCATGGCATTATCAATAAGATTTTGCAATACCCGCTCGATCATTCCGATATCCGCGTATGCCAGTTTTAACTCTGTGGGTGAATCAATTGTAAATGAAATGTTGCTCTTTTCAGCCAGCATACGATTTTTCTGGTAAATATCCTGCACCAGTTCATAAATCTGGAAAGCTTCAGGTGCGGGTGTTTTTTCTTTAGCCTCAAGTTTCGAAAGTTCAAACAACTCACTAACAAGTCGGTTTAACCGGTCAGTACTCCCAAGAATAGTTTCGAGGTACTTTTTTTTATCCTCTTCAGTGAGATTATCATACTTTAGCATTATTGTTTCCACGTACCCTTTAATAGCTGCCAGGGGAGTTCTCAAATCATGCGATACGTTTGCCACGAGATCACGCCGGAGGTTATCCATTGTTTTGATCTCCTGCATGTTCTTCACAATAGTATCAGCCATATTGTTGAATGAATCTGAAAAAACTTTTAGTTCGCCGGTACTATTGATACCAATCCGGGCGTTGTAGTTACCGTTTTTAAACTCTTGTATAACTGTAACGATTTTGCGTAGATTTTTTGTAATAAATCCAACAGCCAAAAAACTTATAAGGGTAGAGGCAATTAACGTGATTGAAGTTGACCTTAGCGCGAGGCGCAACATGTAACTGCCAAAAACGAACTGGGTTGCATTTACAAACTCCTCTCCTTCCATCACGATATACAGGTAGCCCCTGAGATTATCGTTCTCATAAACCTCGGCCGCCGAGAAAGTTTTATGAGCACGCGGGTCTTTCGGGTCGTTACCCATCACGAATCGCTGCCCACTTTCGGCAATAAACTTCCTTACCGGATTTAAGTCTACTTTTTTTAATTCAATTTTTTTATTCGGAGCAAAATAGGTGAGAATGTTCCCCTCAATATCCAGAAGATAAACTTCCAGAGAGGGATTGATAACCATGATATCGTGAAACAGTTTTTTCAGGTTATCCTCGTGAATTTCACCATTATCAAAGAATTTATTTTCACCGGCAATATTAATGGCAATTTGCGAGCCAAGTTTCTGCATAGTTTCCTGATAATACATTTCCGCAGTCCACACGGCGATAAACAAGTAAACACCGGAAAGTAGCAGTAAAATTGAAAAAAAAGTGATGCCTAGTTTCCACGTAATAGTGCTAAAAAAAACCTTCAAGCGAGTCTTCATATTATTCGTCCAGATTATCATTAAACCAATAGCCAACACCCCATGAAGTACGGATATACTTAGGGTTGGAAAGGTCATCTTCAATTTTAGTACGTAGACGGTTTATGTGCGAGTTCACCGTGTGTTCATAACCCGAGTACTGGTAACCCCAGACGGTATTAAGCAACTCTTCACGGGTGTATGTTCTCCCGGGGTGAGAAGCCATTAAAAAAAGCAAGTCAAATTCTTTTTGAGTCAGTTCAATACGTTCACCATTAAAGATTACTTTCCGCTTGGCAATATCTATTAAAAGTTCACCCGCTTTAATAATGCTATCGGAAGAATCCGATTTTTTCAATGCATCAATTCGTCTGAAAATGGCTTTGACCCGTGCGATAAATTCTCTCACACTAAATGGTTTAGTGAGATAATCATCGGCGCCGATTTCAAGCCCCAGAACCTTATCAAACTCTTCTGATTTAGATGTAAGCATCAATACCGGTGTGTAGATTTCCCTTTTACGAATTTCTTTACAGATATCCAGACCGTCAATTTCCGGGAGCATTATATCGAGGACTACAAGGTCAAACACACCGGTAAGTGCCAAATCGAGACCCTTTTTCCCATGATCTGATTTCGTGACTTCACAATCAAGATCTTTCAGGTGGATATCCAACAATTCGAGTATTGATTGATCATCTTCGATAACAAGTACTTTTTTCATTCTATTCTCTTTTATTAATTAAAAATATAATGCTTATTTATCACAAAACTATCACAATTGGAACAAATAGAAATTACAATTGATTCGTAAATACCCCGAATTAAATTTGTAGCCTTTAATATTAAAATCTCCTATCTTTAAACACAATTATACGTCTGCCAAAATGGTATTTCCGATAACAGGCTAATTGGATCGTATTATGCTTAAAATGAGTTTCTGCATGAAAACTATTAGAATATTTCTCCTGCTGTCTGTCGTATTTTTTTGTATGGCAAACACAACTATAGTTAAAAATACAGCGCCAAAAAAAGTGAGAATTGCGGCATTTAACTATTATCCTGTAATATTTAAAGATACGGATAACCAGGTGAAGGGGATCTGGGTTGATCTTTTTGACGAAATTGCCCATGACGAGTATTGGGATATAGAGTATATTTTTGGAACCTGGCAGGAGGGAATCGAACGAATAAAAAAGGGCGAGGTGGATATTTTAACGAGTGCTGCCTATGATCCTGAACGGGCAGAGTATCTATCTTTTTGTGATGATTATTTGCTCACTGTGTGGGGTACTGTTTACACGGCAGAAAATTCTGAAATAAATAATTTATTCAATTTACAGGACAAATCAATTGGTGTGATGTATCGTGATTTTAATGGTTCATCACTCAGGAAGATGCTTGACACTTTCAGAGTTCAAAGTACCTTGATTTATTATGAAAGTTTTGAATCCATTTTTCAGGCAATTAGGAATGGTGAAATTGATGCCGGCGTAGTAAATAACATGTATGGAACACCTAAACAAAGAGAGTATAACCTTAGGGCTACATCAATCTTGCTTAATCCATTTGACGTATATTTTGCGGTTAAAAAGGGAAAAGATGTCGATATACTTGCAACATTAAATGCTTATGTAAATCACTGGAAAAATGAAGATCATACCGAACTTAAAGACGCTATTGATAAATGGTCATACAGTACAGTAAATATATTCCATGAAATTCCAGAATGGGTTATCCCAGTGGCAAGTTTACTTGTAATAGCTATTGTAGTAGTTCTGGTTTTCTTATTGATACTAAAAAAGAAGATAAATGAGGCAACATCAAAACTTTCGATAAGTGAGGAACGATTCAGCCTTGCAATGAATGCAGCAAATGATGGTTTATTTGACTGGAATATAACTGAAAATACAATTTATTACTCACCCCGGTGGAAATCAATGCTCGGTTATGAGGAGAACGAGATTCCAAATGATTTTTCCGAGTGGGAGCGCCTTACTAAAAAGGAAGACGTTGAGGAATCGTGGAAACGATTAAAAGCCCACATTGATGGTGAAAGTGACCGCTTTGAAATGGAATTTAAGATGAGACACAAGGATGGTTACTGGGTTGAGGTACTAGCACGAGCCAATGCCGTTTTTGACAAGTCAGGGAAAGCTGTTCGAGTGGTCGGGACTCATAAAGATATTACTTCTAGAAAACGAGTTGAATTGGAATTGAAGGAGAGCGTTACCAATTTGAATCTCGCGCAGGAAATTGCACGAATTGGTAATTGGAGTTTCGACCCGGAGAATAAAGAATTTAAGTGGTCGGAGCAGTTTTATAACATATTCGAATTTGATCGAAACAAATCGCCCCTTACCCTCGAAGACTTTGCCAATTCTGCCTCAAAAGAAGAATTTTTAAAAGTAAAAAGACTTTTTAATGAGGCAATAGATAAAGGAAAAGATTTTTACACTCAGGTGAAAATTGATTCAGCAGATTCAGGTGTTAAATGGATCAGGATAATCTGCAGGGCAGAAATGAAAATGGAAAACAATGGTTATTTCCTTCGCGGAACTATTCAGGATATAACCAGTGAAAAATCTGCAGAACTGGCATTATTGGAAAGTGAAGAAAATTATAAATCACTTTACAACAATATCCCGCTTGGTGTTTTCAAATCCACACTTGATGGTAAATTGATCTCGTCAAATGATAACATGTACAGGCTATACGGTTATGAGGATAAAGACGAGTTTCTTAAACGTGATGCTTATGAATTTTATGCAGAAAGAAATGAACGTGATCAAATGTTAACCAATCTGAAAAGGGATGGGTTTGTTAAAAATTATATTTCACGTGAAAGGAAAAAAGATGGCACCCAAATTTTTATAAAATGTAATTATATATTGACAATTGATGAGAGAACCGGTACGAAATATATAGAAGGCGTGCTTGAAGATATTACATCGCAAAAACAGAATGAAGATGCTTTAATTGAAAGCGAGCGCAAGTACCGACAGCTATATAACAATACACCAGTTATGTTGTATTCTCTGGATGTAGAGGGTGATCTAGTTAGCGTGAGTGATTATTGGTTAGAGACACTCGGGTATGAACGTGAAGAAGTACTTCGTAATAAAGTTATAAACTTTCTTTCACCCAAATCAAAAGCCGAGGCTGAAGAAGTATATCTTCCTCAATTTATGCAAACCGGATTTCTTAAAGATGTTGAACAGGAGATGATTAAAAAGAATGGTGAACTAATTTCAGTTCAGCTTTCTGCAATTAGTGAATATGATGAAACCGGAGCGTACGCAGGCACACTAGCCGTGCTGGTTGATATTAGCGAGGAGAAAAAAGCTCAGGATGCTCTTCGAGAAAGTGAAGAATTATTCAGGCACTCGTTCGATTTTGCAGCCAATGGAATTTGTTTAATTTCTACAAGCGGAGAATTTATAAAGGTTAACAGGGTATTTGAAAAATTAACCGGTTATAAAGAGGCTGAAATATTATCGCGAAGTTTCAATGAAATTACGCACCCGGAGGATAAAAGTATAAGCTCTGTTCCCATGCAAAAATTGCTCAATGGAGATTATAACAAAACTGCCTATGAAAAAAGGTATATAAGGAAAGACGGAACAACTATCTGGCTTTTTATCTCTATTTCGCTTCTGCGAGATAAGGGTGGGAATCCGCAATATTTTGTAAGTCATTTTGTTGATATATCCGAGCGAAAAAATGCCGAAACTACTTTACGTAAAAACCTGGAAGCTTTGAACCAGGCAGAAAGTTTGGCAAATCTGGGATATTTTGAGCTAAACATTTTATCAGGGGAGTCTTACTGGTCAAAAGGTTTTTATGCTTTGCTTGGACTTGAGCGAACAGGTGTCAGGCTAAATTACCGGGAGGTAATGGAATCAATCCATCCCGAGGACCTAACGAAAGTTGAAACCCAACTGAGCAACGCGATAAAAGAGAAATCAACATTTAATACAGAGTTCCGGGTAATACAAAAAACGGGTGTAGTAATAAATATACATGGTATTGCTGTTACATTTTATGATTCTAAGGGAAAACCGGAAATTATACAGGGCACTTTCCAGAATATAACAGAACGTGAGTTAGCAAAACAGGAACTAATAAATAAACAAAAGTTGCTGGATTCTATTCAGGATAACATACCTGTTATGATTACCAGATATGATCCCAATAATAATCTGCTTCATATTAATAAAGAAATGGAAAGATTGACAGGGTATACCAGTGAGGATGCCGCGAAAGTTGACTTTTTAGAGCGAGCCTACCCCGATCCCCAGATGCGTAAAACTGCTGTTGATTATATGGCAAAAGCTGTTTGCGATTGGAAAGAATTCCCTTTTAGGGCAAAAAACGGTGATATAATTTATAGTGAATGGTCAAATATTAAATTAAACGACGGGTTGCGAATCGGAATTGGAATTGATATCCGTCAGAGGAAAAATGCCGAAAAAGCAATTGTTGAAAGCCAACGGTTAAGTGCCATGGGAGAGATGGCCTCAGCAGTGGCTCATGATTTTAATAACGCCCTGCAATCAATTTATGGGAATGTAGAGCTGGCACTATTTAATCCTGAATTGCCGGATTCCATAAGGAAATATCTTAAAACAATTCGCAGTGCTTCAAATGATGCCTCGACAAGAGTAAAATTGCTGCAACGCTTCGGGGGTAAAACCGGGATTAAAAAAGAATATGCAAGTTTGAATATTAATGATGTGATAAAAGATGTATTAGTCCAAAGCCGGCCTCTTTGGAAAGATCGTGCAGAGATGGATGGAATTACGATAAAAATTGAAACAGATTATGGTAATGTTAAGGATATAAAAGGGAATGAGAGTGAATTAAGATCAGTTTTATATAATTTGGTTAAGAATAGTATTGAAGCATTGCCAAAAGGTGGAACAATTAGCATTTCGTCAAAAATGGTAAATGATAAAGTTGAAATTTTGGTTGTTGATACCGGGATAGGAATGAACGAAAAAACGAAGTCGCGCATTTTCGACCCGTTCTTCAGTACAAAAGGATTCGAGGTTGGCAGGGGGCTGGGAATGAGTGGTGTTTACAGTATTATTAAAGAGCATGACGGGGATGTAAGTGTAAAATATTCAGCACCGGGTAAAGGAACTATCATTTCAATTATGATTCCTGCTACTGGTTCGAAAAAGATGATTCCAATTGAGAAAGCAAAAGATGAATTTATTTCTGGCGCAAGAATTCTCTGGGTTGATGATGAAAAAATGATTCGTGAGGTTGCGCTTGAAATGCTCGAAACAATCGGGCATCAAGGAGTGATTGCTTCCTCGGGTGAGCAGGCTCTGGAAATGCTTAAAAACAATGAGTATGATCTTGTGGTAACTGACCTTGGTATGCCCGGTATGAACGGCTGGGAACTAATTACCCGAATCAATCAGGAATACGGAACAAAGTATAAAATTGCGATTTTAACGGGTTGGGGTGCCGAAATACCGCAGGAAAAAATTAAAGAGTATAATGTTGATGATATCTTATCAAAACCATTTAGAATGAGTCAATTGCAGAAGTTTATTTCTGATATCTTGTCAAAACCTAAATACGTTTTTTAATTTTTTGCAATATCGTTTTTTCAACCGGGATACCATGAATTGAATTATGATTGCGCCGCTTGAGTGTATCTTCACCCGGATATTTAATTGAAGCATTTTCCAGCACTGAATATTCCCTGAATTGATTAATAGTTTCGTTAATCAGGCTGTCATGAAAATTTTTATCGCCGAATTTTGCCGGGTCAATAGCGATAAAAACCTGCGACATACCGGTATCGTCATCGCCGTTCTTGCCAAGGCGGGTAGTTGAATTCCCGCCGCTTAGTATCGCGGCAAGCATATCCAGAATAAAGGTAAGTCCGGAACCTTTCCAAAAACCTATTGGGAGATGGCGCCCGCTGGTTTTTATGTCGGCAGCATTATTAGTTAATAGACCGTTTTGATCATACCCGCCAAATTCGGGTAAAGGCTCGCCTGTTCTCGCATGAATTGATATTTTACCATAAGAGTATTGGCTTGTTGCCATGTCGAGCACAATATGCCCTTCCCCCCTTGGTATAGCAATCACAAAAGGATTATTACCAATCAGGTTTGTCTTTGACCCATAGGGTGGAACGATAGGTATTGTGTTAGTCCAACAAATAAGTATTTTTCCCTCATTGGCTGCCTGCCAACCGTAAGTGCCAGCCCGGTGCCAGTGGTTAGTGTTTTTTAAGGCGACCAATCCTATTCCGTTATTATCAGCGAGTTCAATCGCCTTTTGAGTACAGAAAACGGCATTTAATATTCCAAAACCAAAATGTCCATCTACTTGTAAAAAAGAAGGAGCAGCATTCAAAATTTCAGGTTCAGCATCAATTTTTACAATACTTCGTTGAATGTAATCCACGAGAAGGGGCAGGCGGTTTATCCCGTGACTGTTGACTCCGTCGAGAGTTGACTCGGCAATAATAATCGCGAGTAATTCAGCTTTTACTTTCGGCACACCGTTATTTAATAGGATGCCAAGTATTAAAGATTTTAGTTCCTGAAAGCTAACGAGCACCATGAATCTATCCCAATAATATCGTACGATAAAATACAAAACTTAACTATGATAAGTATAAATTTGATTGAATGAACTATATTTCGTGTTTCGCACCATAAAAGTGGAGATTGAATCCTTTTTGGTGGGTGTACATCATACCAGTAAAAATAAAAGAAGTTATTGAATTTATGGAAATATTAGGATATATCGCGGCTATATTTATCGGACTTGTACTCGGGTTGATTGGCGGCGGCGGCTCAATTCTTACTATACCTGTACTGGTTTACCTGCTTAATGTTGAGCCTGTTCTTGCAACCGCATACTCTCTCTTTATAGTAGGAACAACCAGTCTTTTTGGTACCGTTGCATATATGCGCAAGGGATTGGTGAGTTACAAGACTGCCGTTATATTTGCTATCCCTGCTTTTACCGCGGTGTTTTCAACCCGGAAATTTATCATCCCTGCCATCCCGGATACATTGTTATCTATCGGGAGCTTTGAACTGACTAAAGGTCTGTTTTTAATGCTCGTTTTTGCCGTGTTAATGGTACTTGCCTCGATCAGTATGATTAAAAACAACCGTCCAGAGGTTGAAGGAGAAGAAATAACGTATAATTATCCCAGGATATTTATACAAGGAATAATTGTTGGCGTACTGACCGGATTGGTAGGAGCAGGCGGAGGATTTTTAATTATTCCGGCACTGGTGCTGCTTGCAAGGTTACCTATGAAACTGGCTGTCGGTACGTCACTGCTGATTATAGCGGCAAATTCGCTAATAGGGTTTACAGGTGATATCATGGAGATGAATATTGAGTGGCTGTTTATCCTAAAATTTTCATTCTTCACCGTGATTGGAATTTTTACGGGAAGTTATCTTTCTAAATTTATTGAAGGCAAAAAACTGAAACCTGCCTTTGGCTGGTTTGTATTAACAATGGGTATTTATATAATCGCAAAAGAGTTATACAGAAGTTTATAAAATATAAAACAGGAGAAATAAATTATGAGTAGTATTTTTGGTTCACTTTTCGGGGGTGGCAATAGTGTTGTTAACCTCAATTCCGATAGTTTTGAGCAGCAATTGAATGAAGATAAAGACGCTGTTTTGATTGATACACGTACTAAAGCGGAATATAATGACGGTCACCTTCGTGATGCTAAATTGATTGATATTTATAGTTCATCTTTCCAAAGTGAAATTGATAAACTGGATAGAAGCAAAAGTTATTATGTTTACTGCCGCAGCGGTAACAGGAGTTATCACGCCGCTCTCGCCATGAAAAAAATGGGCTTTGAGAAGGTTTATAACCTTGAGAGCGGGATTATTGGTTGGTATGGTGAAGTAGTTCAATAAGGATTGGAGGAAAAATGTTTTTTAAGAATATATATGAAACAGGTTTAGCCCAGGCAAGTTACATGGTTGGGTGCCAGGCTACAGGTGAAGCGCTTGTTATTGATCCAAGAAGAGATATTGATGTTTATCTTGAAATGGCAGAGAAAGAGAATCTTAAAATTACACACGTTACCGAAACACATATTCATGCTGATTTTTTAAGCGGTTCACGTGAACTGGCAGCTGCCACGGGTGCAGAGATTCTTCTTTCTGATGAAGGCGGTAAAGAATGGGAATATCAATTCGCTCATACCGGACTTAAAGAAGGTAGTGTTTTCAAGGTGGGCAATCTAAAAATTGAGGTTATTCATACACCGGGGCACACGCCTGAACATATCAGCTTCTTGCTTACGGATACCGCTGCAAGTACTAAACCTATAATGTTCTTTTCGGGTGATTTTGTTTTCGTAGGTGATATTGGGCGTCCTGATCTCCTTGAAAAAGCAGCCGGGATGAAGGGCACCCAGTTAAAAGGTGCAAAAGATATGTTCCAGTCACTTAAAAAATTCAAGGCTTTGCCTGATTACGTGCAGGTTTGGCCTGCTCATGGTGCGGGTTCTGCATGTGGTAAAGCACTTGGTGCTGTACCAAGCAGTACCGTGGGTTATGAAAAGTTGGTGAACTGGGCAATGAGCATAGAGGATGAGGATACTTTCGTAAATACTTTGCTTGAAGGTCAGCCGGAACCGCCAAAATACTTCGCGATGATGAAAAAACTTAATAAAGTTGGACCGGAAATACTGGGCGGGGTGCCACAACCTGCAAGATTGACGATACCTCAATTCGAGGATGCTATCAAATCCGGTAAAACTGTTGTTGACACTCGTAATAAAATTTCATTCGCGGGGGGGCATATTCCCAACTCGATAAATATACAGGATAACAGCGCATTTAGTACCTGGGCCGGATGGATATTGAGTTATGACAAACCATTTGTTTTAATTGCCCCTGACCACAGGATCGCAGATTTGACCAAAGCATTAATAAGAATTGGCTTGGATAATGTTGCCGGATACATGAACGATATTGATAAGTGGGCAAATTTTGGACACGAGCTTGAAACCATGCAACAAATCACTGCTCACGAGTTAAAAGAAAAACTTTCAAACGGTGAGGTTAATGTGGTTGATGTTCGTGGTTATAGCGAATTTGAAGCCGGGCATATTGAAGGCGCGAAAAATATTCATGCCGGATTTATTAAAGATAATCTAGATCAGCTTGATAAAGATAAGCCGTTTGTTGTGCACTGTGCGAGCGGGGATCGTTCCAGCATCGCTGCAAGTGTACTTTTGTGCAGGGGTTATTCTAACGTGATTAATCTTACCGGCGGATTCACTTCTTGGAAACAAGAAGGGAATAAAATTGTAAAAAGAGAAAATGATTTAGTGATGGTTTAAAAGATAGGTAGAAATACCTCCGGGAAAAATCCGCTTTCTTGCAGTTTAAGGGAGCGGATTTTTGTTTTTTTCTGCTTCTCGAGCATTTTTCCTTTCCCTGTATAGCTGGCCTATTTCTGCTCCAAGAATAAAAAGAATAGATGTATAATAAATCCAGAACGCAACTACCACGATAAGAGCGTAAGTGCCATAAATTTTGTTCCAGGTAGCAATGTGGAATATATAGTATCCAAACAACTGCCTTGCAAGTTCCCAAAATAATGTAGCCCAGAATGCCGCCAATAGCGGCACCCGTTTCCCCAGCTTTTCATAGGGGATAATGTAATAAAATATAAAAAAGAGAAAAAACATTATAAAGAGTGATGCAACGGAAAATATTGTATCCAGTAATGTTGAGACTTGTAAAAATTCAAGAAACTGAACATTATGAGCAATTTCATTCAGCACATTAAGAACCGGTAAAACTAAAATTGACATGAATAAAAATATTATTAGAAGCAGTATCATTGCAAAATCACGAAGTTTCCCAATGAGAAGGTGTTTATCCTCAGTAACCCCGAATATAGTGTTCAATACAGTACGCATGCTGCTGAACAGCCCACTGGCAGCAAAAAGGAGTCCGATACCACCCAGCCAGGCGGCAGTGTTTTTAAATTCAATAACTTCTGGAATGCGTGAAAGAATTATTTTTTTTGCATACTCGGCATAAGCGTCATACGGTATCGCGGCGTTTATGAGATAAGTAAGTTGTTCTTCTACGGTAGTTGAATCAAGAATATTACCCAAAATTGAAAAAACAATCAGCACAAAAGGAATAATACACACGAATAGGGAAAAAGCAAGCCCGCCACCGAACAAAAACATGTGGTTGTTATCAATGCGATGGTATAATCCCCCAAAATAATGCTTAAAAAAAACTCTGAATCTTTTCACCCGGCTGATGGAAATATATCCCATCAGGCTTCTCAACAGCTTAAATTTTAACATTCATCTTTTTCGGGATTGAACTGAAATAAATTTCTTTAAGAGTTTTTAACTCGAACTGGTATTTATTGTTTATTTTAAGGGAGTTGCCGGTGACTTTTCCGATTTTGTTAAATGGTGTAAATGTTTTTGCCAGGAGCATTTCAAAATCTTCAACTTTGTCTGGCGAAACCGAAACTAGAACTCTGGATTGAGTTTCAGAGAAGAAAGAAAAATCCTCACGTGTTTTAACAGGTATCTCAACCTCTGCGCCAATCATAGTAATTCCGTCAAATATGCAGCTTTCGGCAAGTGAGGTAAGAATTCCCCCTTCAGAAATATCGTGGGCAGATTTAACCAGTTTTTTCTCAATTAAATCTAATAATGTATCATGTAAATCTTTTTCAGTTTGTA
>Ga0209692_10002808_pt1 | contig 18019 bp, 12 predicted proteins | sample tdDd472_FD_187129 | JGI IMG/M metagenome (GOLD analysis project Ga0209692, IMG submission 187129) | Marine sediment microbial communities from the Atlantic coast under amendment with organic carbon and nitrate - tdDd47.2 (SPAdes)... | ecosystem: Environmental > Aquatic > Marine > Coastal >...
CGCTTCTGCCGAGCAGAGCATTTGGTACGATATTTATTACAAGAACGCTAATCATCATAATGTAAATCAAGAGAAAGTTTGCCTTGAAGATACGCCAGCCGTCACTGATGGAACTGCTTATCAAGCCGTTTTTGAGCTGAGTTTGATAGCTTTGCTGGTCCATATTTGTGCTTTGTTCTGTGTATGGGTTTTCGGTGTTTTGCTGTAGGTTGTAGCCACAAACACCACAAAACTGGGCACCATCGTGAACGCTTGCTTTACATTTTGGGCAATTCATTGTCTTTGTCCTTGTTTCTAATAAAAAACGCAAAATATTTTACCGCAAATAATTTATAATTACGAGAGATTTTTTGAAAGGCAGACTATCGGGTCTGTGCCAGTTTTTATGTTTTTGTGAAAAAGGAGATAAATTTGTACTGTCGCAAATATCAGATGTAAATCTGGCAAAAGAGATGTGAAAACCAACCCAACCTCACAATAGACATTATTAAGTGGTGATTTTGCAAGCTACATCAAGCTACATTGACTGACATGAGCCTACAGCAATATACTTTGTTGTTACATAAAGCCACATCAAAGAACATTAAGATACATGAGGGTACGGCAGAATATATGAGGCTACATGAGAGTACATGAGGCCACATTTTCCGTTCTAACTTTATGTGTGTTACTTCGTAAGTATTTGAAAGTATTAATAAATATTGTGGCCGGGGCCAGTTTTGAGAAAACAAAAAGACTATAATTACAGCTACTTGCAAATTTAGGCAGATATAAATCTGTTGGCCGATCTGGCCTGATTGGAAATAATGGAAGTTATAGTCGCCGGGAATCGCCTGTTTCTTTAGACTGAAAAACATTTCACATAGATATCAGTTACTTATATGCGAAAAACCCGTCCGGCAGCTCCAGTTTTGCGAGCATGTGGCAGAAAATGAGAACAAAATGGAGCAAAAGGTAAACAGTCAGGAAAACTGAGGATATATTTTAAATCAATGTCGGATTTTTTGTCTATGTCATGATAAAAAACACCTCGCCAAAAAACCGCTGGGATCATTTAATTACAGTCGCAATAAATCAGCGGTGTGACATATTATGGCTTCTAATCCCCTTAAAATACTACTTTATTACAGATGTTATGCAGAAAATGTGTGCATTTAATCAGGTAAATATGCTATAAAGTGGTGGAATAATATACGGTTTGCAGAAGTTAAATATTAAAGAGATCGTGGATTTAGCCGAACCTTACGTGTTACGAGTATTGCTTTTTTTATATATCCCGAGTTTGTTGGCAGGTGTTCAACTTGGATTTGATTGTGCCTGTTTAACTTGTAACTAGCTGGATTTATATTGATTATGAAACTGGAAAACTGTGGTGTATTGCTTGTTGTCGATGACGATAAACTTTCCGCCGAACTAAAAAAAATTCGCTTCTCTTCTTGTGTCGAGACACATTGGGTCAGAGCCAGAAGTCTGGAATCCGGCATGAAACTTTGCGCACAGCGCAGGCCGGATGTTGTTATTCTAAGCCTTGATCTCAAAGACCACCCTCCCGGTCGCATCTTAAAAAGCTGGTTTAAAAACAATTTCGACATTCCCACCGTTGTGCTTTTAGGCAAATTAAACCCGGATTTGATCGAGCGTTCCTTCAAGGCCGGCGCAGTGGATTTTCTGGTTAATGATAACAATTTAGCTGTTTTGGTAGAGCGAGTGATTGCCTCGGCGGTTATGCGTCGCAAGCTGGTGGACAAGGTTGATGAACTCGAAACCAGAGTCGGAAACTTTGTGGAAAATTGCGGTGTTGCAATAGTCACTGCCGAACCTGAAACGGGAAATATTTTTGATGTAAACGAACAGGCGGTAGAGTTTTATGGCTATAGTCAGGATGAATTTAGAAAACTGACTCTCGCCGATTTGCAGATTCAGGATACAGATAAACGTGACAAAAACAGCATTTTCTGGGTCTCTGAGCCAGGCATAAAACTTGAGAAAAGACGCGCCCTGCATGTAACAAAAAACAGCGAAATTCGCTATGTGCAGACTAAAAGTGTGGATCTGGTTATTTCCGGTCGACCCTGCACTGCCCTGGTTGTGGAGGATTTGACCGCCTTTAAACAGCAGGAAGAAGAGATCCTTTTCTTGCAGCAGTTTAATTCCAACCTATTGAATAATCTACCGTTTTCCATTATGGTAAAGACCGAGGATTTGCTGGTAACCTACCAGAATCAGACATCTTCCGAGATTTTCGGCCATCTGGTTGGGCAATCTGTCGAGCAGGCGACTGAAGACCGGGAAGATCTGCTGGCACTTCACAAGGCAGAAAAACATCTGGATCTTGACAATCCATCGAAAGAATCCCGCCTTGAATGGGAAGGTAAAATATATTCTCTGACTGCCATTCTGATTGGCGATGTGAGAACTGATTCCCGCCTGATTGTGGAACTTGGTCGCGACGTGACTGATCAGGAAACCGTGCAACTGGAGCTGTTCAAGGCCCAGCGCATGGAAGCCGTCGGTAATCTGGCGGGTGGAATTGCCCATGATTTCAACAACCTGCTTTCGGGAATTTTGGGCTATGCCAATTTGATTCAGGCGGTGGAGCAGGAGAACGAACAGATTCTTCAATATGCCAATGTGATAGAGGAAACCTGCGCCAGAGCCAGCGATCTGACTCAGCAATTACTGCAGTTTTCCAGACAGAAAACCACCTCGCAGGAGCTTTTCAATCTCAACGATATTGCACGTTACGCCAGCAAACTGCTGCGGCATTCGATGAAAAAGGAATTGTATCTTGTTCAGCGATTGACCAAGAAAAAACTGATGCTGCAAGGTGACCCGGCACAGGTTCAACAGATGATTGTCAACCTTTGTTTGAACGCCAATGAAACCATGACCGATGGCGAGTTGACCTTGCGCAGTAAAAAAGTTGTTGTTTTAGAGGATGATGATGTTGTCAAGGCTGGCATCAAACCTGGAAATTATGGCGTTCTGTATCTGGAAGATAGTGGTCGGGCGGTAGATGCTGATAGTATAATATCAATACTTGAGCCTAGTTTTACACCCATATCGGAAGACGAGCCGGTAAGTTTGGGTGTCTCTGTGGCGCATGCCATTGTCCGGTCGCACTCCGGATCTATCACTGTGGCCCACAATGAAAACGGTGGTATGACAGTTTCTGTTTATTTGCCGATAGCTCAGCAGAATGACAATAAAAATTCGGACGAACCGGCTGAGGCCGTTCGTGGCAGTGAAACTATTCTGGTTATTGATGATGAGCAGGTTATCAGAAACCTGCTGCAAACCAGCCTTTCCAACCTGGGCTACAGGGTGCTTTTGGCCTCCGGTGGTGATGAAGGCTTGAAGATTTACGGTCTTTTCAAAGATGAAATCGATCTGGTGCTGCTTGATCTAGGGCTTCCGGGAATGGATGGCAAGAAGGTTTTCAAGCTGATTCGCATAATCAACGATGCTGCCAAGGTGGTGCTTTTCTCCGGTGCAGATTCCAAAAAGAAACCGCGACAGCTAATCAAGGATGGTGCCATGGCCTGGGCCTCCAAACCCATCAGCATCAAGATGCTAAGTAAAACCATGCGCAACGTGCTGGATGGCAAGGCTGGTAAAAAGTAATCGAATCCTGTTGGTTTTATTGTGACTGTGTTATAATTCAAATGCTATAAGTTTATTTAGGGGCTGAAGTATCCTGTGTTGGAGCAACGGTTCCACCTTGCTCATTAATGTTTCCGTTTCGCAAGTTGGAGCGGATCGCTGATCGGCTCCACAGGTTCATGCCTAAGGTATTATGTGTCTCGGACAAAATATTAAGGAGCATGTCAGCGACATGCTCCAACACGAGGGAAAGCTAATTGTTGTCCCTGATAGAATCTATCATTGTTCAGGTTAGAAACCTGAACGGAAATATTAAGGGAAAAATATTATGAGTAACATTGATAAAAGTTACAGACTGTTTTTGCTTACGATTATAATTATGCTCAGCGGATTCATGATGATTCAATGTGACGATGGGGACTCACCAGATGGTGGAGTAATATTTTGTGTGGTTCATGAAGACTGTCCTGATTATTTTTCCTGTATTGAATCACTTGGAATATGTGGCACGCATACCGTCACTCCTGGAGAATGTGTAAATGACAACAATTGTGTTATAGGCTACAAATGCCAGAAAGAACCTAATGAAATTGGTGGAAAATGCATACCTGATCCAGATTATGAAGAAATTCCTGAATGTGTTACACCTTGTACAATTGGTGGTGAAGACTGTAATGAAGACACAGAGATTTGTTACAACGCTTGTTGCACTTTACTTAATGCACCTTGCCCAAATGGCGTAAGCGATTGCCTGCCTAATCAGATTTGCGTTGATAATGCAACTGGAACTCTGGTTTGCTATGATGGAGTGTGAGGTTGGAGCAAGTCTCTGACTTGGCTTTTAATTATTCTTATATGAAGATAATTGCATAGTTTGTACAAATGTTTTACAGAAAAAAGAAAGGGCTGGGTGGCCATGACAATTGGTGGCACGTGGCCAAGCTGCTCTTGGCCTATAGCCACCCGTCGGTGGCAGGATGCTTTTTTTAGGTTCCTTTGAGGGTATTTCTGTCAGGCATTTTTTCGTGTTGGAGCAACGGTTCCACCTTGCTCCTAAATATTTCCGTTCAGGTTTCTAACCTGAACAATGCTAAATGCTATGAGGATAATCAGAGATTATCATCTTCTTCCGGTTGGAGTGTGAAATCCAGTTTCTCTATATCGTATCCTCTTTCTTCGAGTCGATCCAGAATCATCTCAAGTCTTGTATCCTCAATTTGCGGGTTTCTACTAAGAACCCAGAGAAAGATCGAAAGACTGCTACCAACCACGGCCCATTCATATGGTTCTTCGGATTCCGATCCATCAAGTTCGATTATCCAGTAATCTGCTCCGAAAGCTTCAGTGAAATAAACTATCAACTCAGCATTGGTTTCAGAGTTTATGATCTCTGCTCTGGCAGTATCGATTTTATATTCTCCATCCAGAGATTCCAGGAAACACTCGTTAGTAACGGAAATCGAATTGTCTTCATTCACGCCATATGTTGCAGTTGAGCCGGTGCAGCCATCCTGAAATGGAATGGTATATGTAGCGATTTCGTACCATTTCCCAAGATAACGGGGAAGATCCACATAGGCTACTGTTTTTTCTTCGTCAATATAGGATGAGAAAATGGTTTCAGAAACAATTGCCTCTTGCTCTTCTTCGATTTCGTCTTCAAAAGAATCATCATCACCATCTGTAGTTGTATTTTCTTCTGAATCTTCAACATCTCCATCCATGCTACTTTCTTTGTCACCATCCACAACAGATTCCTGATCTCCATCCGTTAAATCTGTATCTTCACCACTGCCACAAGATACAATAAAAATTAAAGACAGCATTACCACTAAAGGAATCCATATATTTACGCCTTGTGCTTTGCTTGTCATTGCATTTCCCTTTCATAAAAGTATCGTCTTACCCGTATGGAGAGAATAATAAATCAGCTTATTCCAAAAACTGATTTTAATCATAAATATCTGTTACTTATTGGGCTGGGTGGTCTAACTTTGAACGGGTATAACCTTTTTAGATTGTAGTAGATATAGAAGATGATCTAGATGCAGGATCTTGGACAAAAGATGAGGTTCAGGTCGGGAGACCTGAACCAACAGGTGATCCTACATTCGGATATAATCCTAATGTAGGATATTGTTCTTATTTTGATGGTACATATGGTTGTCCATCTGGTGAGTTTCTTGACCCGTTTTTGCCGTAATAAACCTCTTTAGACTTATATACACCCTCGAGGTCGGGTTAAGCTATATTGTTTTTAAATATCAGGAATAACCAATTGTATTCTTCTGTCCTTTCTCGAGTATTTAACCTATAAGTTGTGAATGGGTTAGGCGATTGTCAGAAAATGTTTAACAGGAGAACAACAATGGAATACCCAAGAAGTTTTTCACACATCGGATTGTCCGTCACAAATTTGGAACAAGCCGTGGATTTTTACACCAAAGTTTTTGGATGGTATGTAATCATGTCGCCCACGGAGATCGTTGCTGACGATTCTGCCATCGGTGTAATGTGTAATGATGTTTTTGGCGAAGGATGGGGCAGTTTCCGCATTGCGCACATGTCTACGGGTGATAAAATCGGTGTTGAAATCTTCGAATTTAAAAACGCTGAGAAGCGGGCAAACAATTTTGAATACTGGAAAACTGGTGTCTTTCACTTCTGTGTACAAGACCCGGATGTCGAAGGTTTGGCTGCTAAGATTGTAGGAAATGGCGGTAAACAGAGAATGCCTGTGCGCGAATACTACCCGGGTGAAAAACCCTACCGCATGGTTTACTGTGAAGATCCTTTCGGAAACCTTATTGAAATATACTCGCATAGTTATGAGTTGACATACTCGGCAGGAGCATATCAGGAATAGGTTTACAGATTTGTATGTCGGATATCTTCGTGTTGGAGCATCATTACACTTGTTTCTATCAAATTCAGGGTAGAATTATTCAGGATCAGACTGGAAGCCTGCTCCCACCCTAGGACAAGTTATCCGACATACTAAAACTTATTCAATCTACAACAAGTCCTCGATGATTTTTACCGCGTCGCTGATGTACCCGGTGCAGAGCTTGTCGAAGACCTTGTTTTTAACGGCTGCCTTGTGCTCCGACTCGTCTGCCAGATTAAAGCCGATTAGTTGCTGGCATTTGCTGCTGTCGTTTATTTCTTTAAATCGTCTGGCAAACTCGTTGGTCTTTTTGAGTATCAAATCTTTTGCGCTGTCGTCTTTGGGGGCAGTGTTGCCATAAGCCAGACCCAAAACCATCATGGCACCGGTTACAACACCGCATTCGTCGCCACGTCTGCCCAAACCTCCACCAAAACCAGAGGCAATTTTTAAGGCGGTATTTTTATCCAGTTGAAGCTGCTCGGAAAAGGTGGCAAAGACTGACTGGGCGCAGTTAAAACCCTGATCGAATTGTTTCAGTGCTAGCTGTTTATTTTTCTTGTCTGGCATAATGTAATTCTCCAGAATTAAAAAAAGGCTACTCACGAGGAATAGCCTTTTTAGTTTGTATGTACAAATTTAAAATTCGAACTGGTAACCGCCGAGGAAAGAGAGCCCGCCATGGTCGGCATTGGTCAGAAGTTTGGCCTTGACGATGTTTTCCGATTCGCCTTTATCGTGCGGATCGTCGTAGTCTGCCATGGAAACCGTGTAACGCGCCTTGATAAAGGGGCCACCGTTCCAGACATTGAACTGGCAACCGGCCCAGAATGAAAGTGCATAGGTGATTTTCTGGGTGGTGACTTTACGATCCGGTTCTGTAGTACTGGTGGTTTTGTGTACCATTTGGACATAGTTTCCGCCGACACCAAGACCGAGGAAGGGGCGGAAGATACCCTTGGTAAGTATGAATGCATCAAATTCGGCGGTGAACGGGATGCTCATCAGGTCGATATCCATATCAACGCCGGGGCTGACATCTTCGTATTTGTAGCTGTACTGGCTCCAGTCAATGCCTACTCCGAGGCGAAAACGCTGATCCATCGCGGGTATGACATAGCGTAATCCCAGGCCAACAGTGAACATCGGGTTGGTATTAAGCGATGTAGCATTGTTGACTTTTCTGGACTGGATTGCCAGATTAACACCAAGTCTAGGTTCGATCATGATGAAAACTTTTTTATCTTTGGTGGCTTCTTCCTTGGCTGCTACAGGAGCGGGTTCCGGTTTGATTTCCGCTTTCGGCTCTTCCTTAACAGGTTCGGCGACTTTTTCGTCTACCGGGGGAGGAAGCTCGAATTCTTTTTTGGCAGCGGGTTCAACTGCTTTGGCAGCTTCGACAGGTTTTGCGGGTACAACTGGTTCAACAGCTTTTACCGGAGCCGGTTCGACTTTTGCGGGTGCCGGGGCTGGTTCGAGAGGAACCAGAGGAACCAGCGGAACCAAGGGAAGAGCGTCTTCTTCGGGTTCTTCCACTGTAATTCCTACCATGCCTTGATCGGGAGTGACCAAAACGCCGATGGTCCAGGTTTCTTCGCCCAGTTCAATTGACCACTTTTTGGCTCTGCCCGGTAAAAATTCGGTGGTTTCTTCAAAAATTACACCAGGATTTTTCTCTGCATTGTGACTGATGCTGGTGAGCAGGGCACCGTCTTTGTATATCTGGAAAGTTGACGGCTTCATCGCCCCTTTCATATCGGCCACAGTGTAGGTTTTTATCAGCGAAAGTGTCAGTTTGCCAGGCCCGGTAATTGTGAACTGCAACGGAGAAAACGGTGATATTTCATAGGTTTCCAGCTCTTCCAGGCCACCTTTAGTATGGTAGACTTTGTTTTGTGAGAGCATCTTGATTGCTTCAGATTGAGCAAAAAGCTGGCTGCAGATAAACAGCATCGAGATGACCAGTGGAATCACCAGTTTTGAGTTTTTGGGCAATAGATACATGTTGAATACTCCTTAAAAGCCTTTTTTAGGCAAGAATTGGATGTAGGTATCAGTTTTTACACCGAATATGATCAAATGATGTTTTTTGCAATGTTGATTTTTGGTGTTTTGTGCAGGTTTGAGAACTCTGATTCAGCGCGACTTGCAAAGCAAGTCGTATATGTTTTTTTAAAACAGAATTTTCACCGTCACGTTTTTAAAATACTATCCTAGTAATCAGGAATGCGTCAAGTAAAAAACCTTTGCGATTCAAAGGTGTTTCTGATATTATTTTGTTCTAATTTGGCTGTAGTTTATATTAAAAGTGGCTTTGAGTTTTGGGGGTCCTCGAAGTTTTTCGTCGTATACCCTAATACTCATAATAGAGGTGTTTCAATGAAGGTGTCCTGCCAAAAGTGTGAGGCCCGTTTTAAGATTGACGACAGTAAGATTCCAGAACAGGGTTTAACGTTAAACTGTCCCAAATGTAAATCACCCATTACCGTTCAAAAGGGAACGATTGGGTCAGAGATAGATACATCCGCCATTAAAGAGGAAATTCCACAGGCTGCTGAAGTTCCACCGAAAGAAGCGGAAGTGGCTGCTCCTCCTGCTCCAGCCGATGAGATGGACGATTTTCTGGACTCTTTTGATGCTGATTTAGCATCTGGTGAAGATGCCACCGAAGTAGACTTGCCACCCGAGAGTATTGCATTGCCGGCACCGGAGTCTGCCGAACCTGCGCCAAAAACAGAGCCGGAAGACGATTTTGGTGAACTGGACTTTGCTGAAGATTTTGCCGTAGATGATTTCGATGGTGATTTCAGTCTGGATGAAGCTGCAACAGAGGCAGATCCTTCAAGCCAGCTTAATGATGATTTTTCGTTGGATGATGCGCTGGCAGATATTGACGACGATCTTGAGATGGATCAGCAGGATTCGCTTCCGGCCAAGCCTGAACAACCTGCTGTCGAGCCTGAAAATACAGAATTACCAGAGACGCTGGATTCAATGTTTGATGAAACCCCGGCTGATTTCGATTTTTCGACCAATGAAGTTGAAGACGAATTTTCTCTGGATATGCCTTCAATGCTGGAGAATGCGGCACTGGAAATGGAAGAAAGTTCCGCTGCAGCCGAACCGGAAGCTGAAAACTTTGCCGATCAGGGTTTTTCTTTTGACGATATGATTGGTGGAGACGATGTTCCGCTGGACCGACCTGCTGAAGATGACATTCCCCCGCTGGAGATGGAGGATCAAACTGCATCGACTGGTGCTGCCAAGTCTGGAGGGGACATTTTTGCAGACTTGCCTTCTATTGGAGACGGACAGGAAAAAGTCGCGTTGTACCATGTTAAGCGTCATAACGGCAAAGTATTCGGCCCCTTCCCGGTGAGCACCATTACCGAGATGATCGGAGAAGGCAAATTACAGGGCACAGAAGAAGTAAGTACCGACAGTAAAAAATGGTTGCCTATCGGTGATGTAGCCGAATTCAGTGCCTTTGTTGAAGAAGCCAAATCCAAGGGGGTACTGGATACCTTTTTGCCTGAAGGTACCGATAATAAAAAAATTGCAACAGAGAAGGTAAAAGTCAAAGAAGAATCCAAAATCAGAAGAAGAGCAGGTTCGCTTGACGTTGTCTCTCCGATGAAAAAGAGACGCTTTAAACTTAGTGCCAAAGTAATTGTACCGTTCGTTATTATCATTCTTCTGGCAGGTGCCGGAGCCTATCTGCAACTGGTGGAAGAAATAGATTTAATGGATGTGATAAGTGGTAAAAGCATTTCCGAGCGAGCCTTGAAAGAACAGCTAAAGCACCGTTATCGTTCACAATATGATAAGGTTGAGTTGGAGATCGCCAAAGATAACTATCCCGGATTCATGAATGCCAGAAAATCCCTGCTCAACATTCTGAAAACCCCTGATTTCCGGGGTGTAGGTGCGATGTATTCTCTGCTGGCTCAGGTGGATTTTCAGATCTTGCGCAGATACGGTGTTTCCAGTGAGATCTCGTTGGAAGCCGAGACTGCACTTAAAAAAGTTAAGGAGCTTCGTAAGGATGAACTTGAGGTAATGATTGCCCTGGCTACCGAAAAAATGTACAGAAGGAACTACAGTAAAGCCAGAGATACCTATATGAAGGTTGTAAATCTGGATCCGAAAAACTATAAGGCTTTACATTGGCTGGCTGAATCATATTTGTACATGCCCGATCCCAAACCTGCTAAGAAGTATCTTGACAATATTGTCAAGGATAAAAAAGACACTGCTGCCACCTGGTATCTTAACGGAAAATTGCAGAGTTTGCTGGACAAACCTTCCGAGGCCAAGGAAAGTTTTGCCAAAGCTCTGGAAAAAGATCCGCAACATCTGGATACCCAGATAGAAATGGCCGGAATACGTCTTCAGGAGCCCAACGGAATTACAAGAGCCGAGCGTGAGCTTGGAACCATCCGTAACACTTTCAAGGAAAAACTGAGTCGCAAACAATTGGCAAAAGTACATTACTATTTCGCCAGTATTTATGACAAACGCAATGAACCATACAAAATTGTTAAAGAGCTTATGGCTGCTATTGACAACGAACTAGATAACTATCTCTATTATCAGATGCTTGGTGGTTTCTATCTGCGTCGTCACGAAGTTGTCAAGGCCGATGAGCAGTTTAAAAAATGCATCCAATACAACAACATGGCTATTCGTTGCAGGCTGGATCTGGTGAAATCCATGCTGTTTTTGGATCGTGCCGACAGGGCCTTGTTTAAACTGGAAGAAACCCAGAAACTGGTACCTCAAAATGCTGAAGTCTTTTTCCTGCTTGGTCAAACCTACGAAAAACTGTTTAAACCGAAAAAAGCTCTGGCAATGTATGAAAAGGCGATCAAGCTGGATCCCAATGGAGTGGAATACTACACCAGTGCCGCTATGTCCTATCTTAAACAGGACAACCTGACCAAAGCCGGTGAATACATTCAGAAAGCCAAACTTATAAAGGCCAATTCGTCGTTAGTGTTTAATTTCCTTGGTCAGATGCATCAATATCAGGGTGATGTGGAAAAGGCTGAAACAGAGTTTAAAAAGGCCATTGAAGCCGACAATAAAAACGTCGATTCACATTTCCATCTGGCCAATATTTATCGCGAAAGCAAACGTTACAATGAGGCCACCAGGCAGTTTGAAGCTGTGCTGGATCTTGATGACAAGGCTGCCGATGCCTATTTCGGTCTTGGACGTACCTATTATGAAATGGGTGAAAACGATAAGGCTATCAGCGAGTTTGAAAAAGCACTGAATCTTACCAACCGATTTGCAAATTTCTATCATTTTGCTGGTTTGGCTTATTATAAGAAGAACGACCTGGAGAAGGCACAAGCTGCCTTTGAGAAGGCCTCCGACCTTGAGATAAGTGATCCTGAACCTGTTTTCTATCTGGCCCGAATCCATTCCGAGCATAAACTGTATGAAGAATCAGTTGAATACTTCGACAAAGCTGTTCAGCTTAATGATAAAAAAGCTGAATATTTCTATCATTATGGCTGGTTGCTTGAAAAACAGGAAAAATTTTCCGATGCTTTGGAAATGTATGACAGAGCTTTAAACCTTAATAACGAATATGCCAACGTTTATCTGCGTAAGGGAATTTCGCTTAGAGCATTGAACAAGTATGTTCCTGCAATCAGGAACTTTAAATTGGCACAGAAATACAACCCGGATATCTCTATGTCCCTGATGGAGCTTGGGGAATGTTATTTTGAGATGCGTAAATATAAACATGCCGTTAAACAATTCAACAAGGTTCTTAAACTTGTCCCCGATAGTGTAAATGCTTATCTCAAACTTGGTCTGGTTCATCAGGAAATGTCCAAGCCTAAAAAGGCGATCAAATACCTGAAGAAAGCAATCAAGCTGGATAACGAAAATCCCAGAATTCATCTGGCGCTTGGGTACACCTACAAGGCTTTAAGGCGCAAATCCAAGGCCATAGGCGAGTTTAAGAAATATCTGGAGCTTGACCCTGATGCGATAGATGCAGAAGAGGTTGAGGCGGAGATTTATTACCTGAAAAAGTAAAAAAATCTGGTTTTAAGACAATTTTGTGGGGGTTTGGAGTGATTTTTGTAAAGTTTGTAGCTTTTTTGTAATGTTTTTTGCAAAAAGGTCGCTATACTAATGTAGTCTATACGATATAAGCAAACTTAGTATTTTACAGAATTTTGAGGAGGGCCTGATGGCCAATATTAAAAAGTCGGGTTCCGGCCAGAGACTTAAAACTTTGCAGAGCGAGTTGGATAAAGTACTGGCCGATCTTATCGAACCGCATCAGGATAAGTATCTCACCAGAGCCAGAAGGCTTGAGGTTCATGTTGATATTTATGAGACCAGTGATGCCTTGCATGTCTGTGCAGAATTGCCCGGAATAGATAAAAAAGATGTGCAGCTTTTTGTAAGCCGGGATCTTTTGATGATTGAGGGCAAAAAGAAATCACCATACAAGGGTGACAAGTTACGATTTTTAAATCTTGAAAGAGACTTTGGAGCGTTTTCCAGAGAAGTGGGTATTCCAAAGCCCGTTGATGGCAGAAGTATTGATGCAACTATGGAAAATGGCATTTTGCATGTTGTTTTGCCCAAGATCTCTGATAGACGTGGACAACGCAAACGTGTACCTATTAAGTAACAGGCCCTTTACATTAATAATTAATGTACTGATACAAGCGGAGATAACAAATGAATGATAATAATGATAATATAGATAACATGGATAATCAGGAAAACGATGACAGTATTGACAGCCAGCAGATAGAGATTCCTGACACTCTGCCGGTTTTGCCAGTGAAAGATATTGTAGTCTTTCCATTTATGATTGTTCCGCTTTTTGTTAGTCGCGAGATAACCGTTGCGGCAGTAGATATGTCACTGGCCACTGACAGAATGGTTTTTCTGGCTGCCCAGAAAGACGAGGAGAATGATTCACCTCAGGCCGGTGATATCTATGACATTGGCTGTGTCGGCATGATTATGCGGATGCGCAAGCTGGTCGATGGCAGAATCAAGATTCTGGTTCAGGGAATGCACCGGGCAAAGATTGTCGAATATATACAGGAACGTCCCTATATTTCCGTTAAAGTCAATCAGATTCACGATCTGGACGAAGAAATCGAGTCTGTGCGTGTCGAAGCCATTATGCGCACTGCCAAGGAAAACATGGAAAAGGTTATCAACCTCGGTAAGCAGATTTCCCCCGATATTCTCCTGGTGATAGGTTCTGTGGAAGAGCCGGGACGCCTGGCGGATTTGATTGCCTCCAACCTTATTTCCACTGTAGAGCAAGCTCAGGAAATACTTGAAATCATTGATCCTGTTGAAAGGCTGCACAAAATCAACGAGCTTTTGGACAAGGAGGTCAAGGTTCTGACCATGCAGGCCAAGATTCAGAATCAGGCCAGAGAAGAGATGTCCAAATCGCAGCGCGATTACTACCTCAGAGAGCAGCTCAGGGCAATCAGGAGTGAGCTGGGTGAAGGCGATGGCCCCGGCAAGGAAATTGAAGAACTTGAGGAGAAAATTGCAGAAGCCAAGATGCCTGAGGAAGCTAAAAACGAGGCTGAAAAGCAGCTTGGCAGACTGAAAATGATGAACCCGGAATCATCAGAGGCATCTGTTACCAGAACCTATCTGGACTGGATGATCGAAGTACCATGGTCGATTAAGACTGATGATACAGTGGAAATACCCTATGCCAGAGAAATTCTGGACGAGGATCACTATGACCTTGAAAAGATCAAGGAACGCATACTTGAGTTTTTAGGTGTTCGCAAGCTTAAAAAAGGCGTTCACAAGGGGCCTATCTTGTGTTTTGCGGGCCCTCCGGGAGTTGGTAAAACCTCCCTTGGTAAGTCAATTGCGAGGGCCATGGGGCGCAAGTTTGTCCGCATATCCTTAGGTGGTGTGCGTGATGAAGCCGAGATGCGCGGTCATAGACGTACCTATGTGGGTGCCATGCCCGGTAAGATTATTCAAGGTTTGAAACAGGCCGGAACAAATAACCCGGTCTTTATGATGGATGAGATTGATAAACTAGGTTCAGATTTCAGGGGTGACCCCAGTTCGGCACTTTTGGAAATACTTGATCCCGAGCAAAACCATGCCTTTGTGGATCATTACCTGAATCTCCCCTTTGATCTGACAGATGTGATGTTTATTGCAACAGCCAACGTTTTAGACAGTATTCCGGCTCCTCTGCGTGACAGAATGGAAGTGATTCAGCTGTCCGGTTATTCCAGCGATGAAAAACTGCATATTGCCAAAAGATATCTGGTACCGAAGCAGGTGGAAGAAAACGGTTTGACTGATAAGATGATCAGCTTTTCCGATAATTCGCTGATGAGCGTAATCCTGAATTATACCAGAGAATCCGGCCTTAGAAATCTGGAGCGTCAGATTGGTGGAGTTTGCAGAAAACATGCCCTGGCAGTGGCAGAGGGTAAAAGCAAATACAAGAAAATTACCCCACGTACTGTCGAGAAGTTTTTGGGCCCGGCTATTTACATGAGCACTGAAGAAGAAAACGAAGATCAGGTTGGAGTTGCTCCCGGTCTGGCCTGGACACCGGTTGGTGGCGAAATACTATATATCGAAGCCAGAGCCATGAAAGGTGGCGGTCAACTTATTCTGACGGGTCAGCTTGGCGATGTAATGAAAGAATCCGGTCGTGCCGCTTTGAGTTACTTAAGATCAAGATCTGATTTCTATAAGATTGACGATGAAATGTTTGAAAAGAGACAGATTCACGTACATGTTCCGGCCGGTGCTATTCCAAAAGATGGCCCCTCTGCCGGTGTTACCATGTCGACTGCTCTTTTCTCGGCTTTAACAGGCAAAAAAGTTCATCACGATGTGGCGATGACTGGTGAGATTACCCTGACCGGTAAAGTCTTGCCAATAGGTGGCTTAAAGGTTAAGATTCTTGCAGCATTAAGGGCAGGAATAAAAACCATTGTCATTCCCAAAAGCAACGAGAAGGATCTGGTTGAAATACCTCCCCATTTGAGAAAGCAATTTACACCGGTTTTAGCTAAAACCATTGATGACGTTCTGGACGTGACCATCGTCAAGGACTGAGTATTCAAAGGGAGTAGTAATGGATCCCCGACAACTTGAAAAGCTCTTGACCAAGGTTTCCAAAAAGGAAATCAAGGTCAAGCAGGCTTTGGAGAGCCTCAAGGAACTGCCATATTCCGAGATGGAGTATGCCAATATTGACAATCATCGGCTTTTACGCACCGGAATGCCCGAAGTAGTTTACGGGGAAAGTAAAACCGCCGAGCAGATTATCGGCATCTCTAAACATATCATCGAAAGTAATCTGCCTCTGCTGATTACCAGAGTGGATGAGAAAAAAGCCGAGCTTGTTTTGGCCTCTTTAGAAAACGTGATCCACGATCCGATTTCAAAAACCATACGCAAGTTTCCCTCTAAAAAGAATTCCCGTAAAAGAGGACTGGTTACGGTAGTAACAGCTGGAACCAGCGACATCCCTGTTGCAGAAGAGGCTGCCATCACCCTTGACTTGATGGGTGAACGTTGCGAGAGGGTCTATGATGTGGGCGTAGCCGGCATTCATCGCCTGTTCGACAAGCTGGAAGCCCTCAGAAAATCCCGGGTTGTGATAGTAGTCGCCGGAATGGAAGGAGCTTTGGCATCCATCATTGGTGGCCTGGTGTCCTGTCCTATAATCGCCCTGCCCACAAGTGTGGGCTATGGGGCCAATTTGGGCGGTTTATCTGCACTTTTAGGGATGCTTACATCATGCGCACCGGGAGTTTCAGTCGTGAACATCGACAACGGTTTCGGAGCCGGAGTATCGGCTGGTCTGATCAATCGCAGGGGAGCAAAGTAGCCATACAACAGATGTCTAAACGCTTTTCGGCATTTTGTCCAGATTAACCGTAGACAAGGCGTAGCGGATGATCTGGCTCTTGTTTGCCTTGGTATAGCCACGACCTTTAAGCTCTTTTACCATTTTGTCCAGTCTGGCGATATCTTCCATGTAAAGAGAAATGCAACATATCTTATAGTGCAGAGGTTTTTCTTTTTTGTTTTTTTCCCTTGTGTAGCGTTTGGAGGAATCTTCTTCCTCTTCTCCATTGCTGAAAAATGTTTCGGCTAAGAGTTCATCTTCCTGCAAGGGATTCCTTGCCATTGCCTTTTCTTTACTGTCTCCCATGATTTTTCCTTTTCTTAGATACGGTATTTTTACATCATGCCCTGGTAAGCAGACGTTCAACAACTCGAAGATAATCTTCCGCAGCATGGCTCTTCGGAGCATATTCAAAAATTGTCTGCTTGTGACTTGGGGCTTCTTTTAGTCGGGTATTGATTCTGATGGGTGGTAGCGCCTTGTCCTTGAAGTATTCCTTGATGTTGCGCAAAACTTCCGAGGAAAGTTTGGTTCGGACATCATAGAATGTGGGTAGTACGCCACAAATGGAAACAGGATGACCCATCAGGTTGTTCATCCTGTCTAATGTTCTTAGAATCTGCTTGACACCGACCATGGCCAGAAAATCGCAACTGACCGGAACCAGAACCTCATCGGCGTAGACCAGTGCATTCTGATTGACCAGTGACAAGGACGGCGGACAATCCAGGATGACATAGTCATATCCCGATTCTCCACCTTTGGTGACCAGGGCGTTTTTAAGTCTCATTTCCCGCCCTTCAATGGTTGCCATCTGAATCTCTGCTGCGGCTAAAGATTCATTACTGGTAATAATGTCCAGATTGTTTCTGATCGGTACGGTGCAGCGATCAACCGGGGTGTCTTCAATCAGCAGGTTGTAGGTGCCTTTGTTGCCCGACAAGCCGAGACTAACGCCCACATTACCTTGTGCATCCATGTCTATCAGCAGAACATTAAAGCCACGCATGGCAAAGCCTGCCGCCAGATTGACTGCGGTGGTGGTTTTACCAGTTCCGCCTTTCTGGTTCAATATTGCTATACGTCTGGTACCAAGAGCCTTGCGACGTTGTACTTTAAAAGAATCGGCGCACGTTTCGCTGCAGTAATAATGTGTCTGACCATTGACGATTGTGCGTTGGTAGGCATATTCGAGGGTAAAGCTTTTACCACAGGTACTGCAATGTGGCTGGTTCGGTTGTTTGGAGGCCCTGTCTTTTAACAGGCAACGTTGGCTGCAATAGTACAACTGTTCTGATCCGTTATTTACTGTCTGAAAAGTAAATCTGGGTACAAAGGATCTCTTGCATACTTTGCAGGATTTCAGCTCAACGCGTTTAGATTCCACTTACTCCTCCAAGGTGAAAAACTTATATAAATCACTACTAAGCCTACACAAAGCATAGCAGGTGTCAAGAGTATTTGTAAAATATTCCACTAAAAATATTATATTTTGACCCGATGGCGCATTGGCCATATGTTTAACGCAAAAAGGGTCGGTGGAATATGATGTTTTGAGGTCATTGGGCAAGTAGAGCAATTTAGCCACTAGGCGAATTAATGCACAAAAACGGGCCGTTTTT
>Ga0209692_10002811_pt1 | contig 18002 bp, 15 predicted proteins | sample tdDd472_FD_187129 | JGI IMG/M metagenome (GOLD analysis project Ga0209692, IMG submission 187129) | Marine sediment microbial communities from the Atlantic coast under amendment with organic carbon and nitrate - tdDd47.2 (SPAdes)... | ecosystem: Environmental > Aquatic > Marine > Coastal >...
CACAACCGGAACACGTCTCTTTAAGCGACACCCTACAAGAAAACACAATCGATGATGCTTTGTTTGACAACCTTCCTGCCCCCCTTCTTCTTGCCCTTGCTACATGTTCGACTGATCCGCTGGATCTAACGAGACTTGCAGAGTTAAGCTGTGAAATTCTAAAAGAAGCTGATACGCCAACAGGTCTTCGTTATAAAGCAGACTCTTCAGGAGGTCTTAAGCCCATCATTTTCAATCATGCACTTTTTGAGGCGGTGGCCAATAATCCACACCTGCCGGACAGTTATAAAATAGTCATGGTTATTCGTCCCGGCGCTCAGGGCGGCAGTGAAATTGTCGGAGAATGGACACGAGATGAACACAGTCATGTTTTCGAGTACCTGCGTCGAAACTCCTATATCCCTGGTGGCCACTATGCCGCCAATATGGCCGATGATGCCATCCGGTACTCCATCGACGCACTCAATAGTGAAGATATTCAAGGGTTGCGCCACCTGTACTATCAACGCAGTTATGTCCGACTTGCCAGCGAGCTTAAACTACAACCACCAACTACAAAAGCCCTCTTTACAGAGCAGGAACTTGAAAAGCTGAGACTTACTCTTATAAAAATTTCAAAAGAAAAAGGGATTTTCCCAGCAACCCTCTGGGGCTGGAATTTTGGTTTCGACTTTGCTCCTTCCCACTATCGACTCCACGCCTCACACCAGCAGATCCATCAGCAATACGCTATGGTACCTGATCAGGTAGAAAGCTATTATCACGGAACCAGGCAGTCCACAGGACAGATATCCTCCTATAGCTGCGGCGATCTTGTCGCTGACCTGATTAAATATTATCGTCTGGAAAATGATAGTGACTTTTTCGAAGATTACCGGCTGGCCATTGCCAGCAATCAGCGGATGGATGATCGTACAGATCTTGATTCAAGCCTTATTGTCTGGAGTGATGAGAGGGTAATGCTCTATGTTCCCAAGGCACAAACATCTCAATGGGAACTGCAGCTCATGACTTTGCCGGCAGAAGACGGCAGTCTGGCAGGAAATATTTTTGAATGTGACAGCCACATGCGCCGTTCTCTTGATACCGGAATCCTGATCGCTCAAAAAGCACTCGCAGGGATTGGTGCTAAGATGGTCACCTCTATTGAATACTCTAAGAGACTAAACGAAGAGAGTTCCCTGCACCAGCCTCTGCTCTACGCTTTTCTCCCACGGCTACCTGAATCGCCCGGGGCTTTCAGCGAGGCTCAGTTGCGTTTTATCAACGGCCACTATCCTGAAGATTTCGCTACAGTATGCAGAAGGAATGTATTATAAACATTCTAACTTGTTATTTTTCCTGAACTATAGTCGCCTGGAGATTTGAGCGCCAAATGACCTTCTGCAGACCTAGCTGAGTTCGAGGATTGATTATAATTGGTCCAGCGATATTTGCATTGAGAGCCGGGCCCTGGTGTCCCCCAACCTCTTTTTTACTGAGCACCATAAAGACACCTAATTCTTCAGCTTTTTCCGCTTTAAGAAGAGACCGCTCCTCATCAGTTAATTCCAATTCGTAATTGAGTCCATATTGTCCCGGATCTACAAGGGTAAATGTAATCTTAGGTTCATCACAGGATTCGAGCCAAAAGGCACTCATAGCATTTTCTTCCTTGTGATATACGACATAAGTAGTGTATTTTTCAAAACCTGGAATACCAAGCGGGAAGGTCAAAATCTTGTCAGAATCGATTATTGGGTTGTTTACAACTTCTCCATCTTTCGTCATACTGCTCTCCTTGACTTGAAAGGTAACTGTTATATTTTTACCAGCTTAGCAGAAAGCCAGATCGACATTCAAGCTAATATCCCGGCATAATCAGAAACTCGTAGTTTGTCTGTCTCAAATTACACAATTCGCCCGCAAAAAATATTACGGAGATTGAAATGGAAGAGAGCGGTTTTTTTGGCAAATGGGGGGGAGCTTTTATCCCGGAAATCCTTCATGAAACGTTTGAACAACTTAAAATCAGTTTCGAAAAAGCCAAAGCTGACCCGGAATTCTGGCAGGAATACCTCAACATCATGTCTACCTATTCCTGCAGACCCACTCCGCTCACCTTTGCCGAGAACCTCACCAGACACTTTGGTGGAGCTAAAATTTATATCAAACGTGAAGACCTCAACCATACCGGAGCCCATAAAGCCAATAATGTAATGGGCCAGGGTTTGCTGGTCAAAAGAATGGGTAAAAAACGCGTCATCGCAGAGACCGGTGCCGGACAGCACGGGATGGCCACGGCCACCATGGCCGCCAAATTTGGTTTTGAGTGCACCGTGTATATGGGCGAGGTCGATGTAAAAAGGCAGCGTCCCAATGTCTTCTGGATGGAAAAAATGGGCGCCACCGTTATCCCGGTAAAAGATGGTTCCAGAACCTTAAAAGATGCCATCAATGAGGCCTTCAGGGATTGGGTCACCAACGTGGATACAACCCACTATGTCTTAGGTACTGCCTGTGGTCCTGCACCTTTTCCGGAAATGGTCTCCTGGTTCCAGTCAATAATCGGGACCGAGGCCAAAAAACAAATTCTCAGCCAGCATGGAAAACCACCAAAGCGCGTTTATGCCTGTGTGGGTGGGGGCTCCAACGCCATGGGAATTTTTCAGGGTTTTCTCGATAATAGCGAGGTAGAACTCATTGGCGTTGAGGCCGGTGGAAAGGGGCTTGATTCAGGCAAACACGCAGCAAGGCTCTGTGGAATTGATGCCACTCCCGGTGTGGCACAGGGTTACAAAACCATGTTTCTACAAAATGATGATGGCCAGATGCTCGAAACCCATTCAGTGGCCGCCGGTCTTGACTATGTAGGGGTCAGCCCGATTCTTTCCAATCTTGCCGAAAATAAGCAGGTTCGCTTTGAGGCTGCCACCGACGATGAGGTCATGCAGGCCCTTGATCTCACCATGCGAATGGAGGGTATCATACCCGCTCTTGAATCTACCCATGGCTTTGTTCAGGCCTTTAAAGAAGCACCTCATCTCAGTCCAGATGATGCTATTATCATTAACCAGTCTGGTCGCGGTGATAAGGATATTTTCACCATTGCCCACGCCTTCGATGATCCATCATGGAAGGAGTTTATAATCGCCCGGGCCAAGGAATACGAAAAATAGCGACCACAAACAGTTTTTACATCTACAGCAGACAAGACGGTGAACTCATAATGTTACTTGAAAAAACCTTACGCGTGCGACAAGAAAAAAACAATATACTACTCATGACCCATATTGTGCTCGGCTACCCTTCCTTTGAGACGAACAGGCAGGTTATCAGACAAATGGTCGATAATGGGGTCGATTGCATTGAAATGCAAATACCTTTCTCCGAACCTATGGCTGATGGACCTGTCATACTTAAGGCCAATCAAGACAGTCTTGCCCTTGGCACTACTGTTGCCGACTGTATGGCCTTTGGTGCTGAAATGACCAAAGAGCACAATATTCCGTTTCTCTTTATGACTTACTACAACATCATCTTCAAGTACGGAGAAGAGCAGTTTTTCAAAGACTGTCAAGGTGCCGGCATTCAAGGGTTGATCATTCCGGATCTGCCACCGGAGATGGGTGAGGAATTCTTTCAGTTGGCTGCAAGATATCAAGTTGCTCCGATCCTTATTTTCGCCCCAACCTCAACAGATGCAAGGATGGCCAAGCTCAATAGTTCTGCTTCCGGATTCATCTATTGTGTTGCCCGGCGGGGGGTAACCGGCAAGAAATCTGAATTTGATGATGATTTTGGTTCCTATCTTTCAAGATGTAAAGCAGCGACGACTCTTCCCCTGGCTGTGGGTTTTGGTATCCGCAACAAAGACGATGTCGCTGCCATTGCCGGTAAGGCGGACATGGCTGTTATCGGCTCAGAGACTATCCGTCTGGTTGATGAAAATGGAGCCGAGGCAGTTGGTCCTTTTATAAGTGGATTACGTTGAAACTTGGGGAGACAACCATGACAGACACAACACAACTCAACGATAGCCTTGGTACTACAGAAGTAATATGGAACCTGACTGATTTATATTCAGGGTTGGCTGATGCACAGATCAATGCCGATATTGCCTGGTGCAAAACCGAGGCTATTGATATTAAGGAGGGCTCGTACGGGAAAGTAGCTGAATTAGATGCAACTGCACTGCTCGCATTAGTCAAAAGGCTAGAGACTTTAGATTGTACTTTGACGAAACTGGGCACCTTCTCCTTTCTCAATTTCACCACCCAGATGGGAAATGCTGAAGCAGGAGCCCTCGATCAGAGGATTCACGAATTGTACAGTGAATGCGGTACAGAAACTGTTTTCTTTGAGTTGGAATGGAATCAGGTGGATGAACAAAAGGCAGTCGCCCTGCTTAACAGTCCACAAATTCTTCCATACCGACACTATCTCGAAGCTCTCAGACGATACCGCCCCCACCAGCTCACAGAACCGGAAGAGAAGATACTTCTGGAAAAAGAGGTTGTAGGCAGGAACTCATGGACAACGCTTTTCAATAAAATTCTCAGTGATCTAAAATTTGGCCCAAAGAGCAGATCAGAAGAAGAAGTCCTGACTGACCTTTATCACACAGACCGTGATGTCAGGAAAATTGCTGCCAACGAGATGACCGAGGGGCTGCGGAATAATAATCACATTCTCACCCACATCTTCAACACCCTCGCAGCAGACAAAATGATCACCGACCGGCTTCGTAAACATTCCAGCTGGGTCAGTTCCATGAATCTGCGCAATGAATTGCAGGATAAAACTGTTGATACGTTAATAGATTCTGTTACCTCGCGCTATGATCTGGTCAACCGCTACTACCATGTCAAACGACACTTGCTCGACGTCGAAAGATTAGACGATTATGACCGCTATGCGCCCCTCCCCTCCTTACCAACCAAGAAAGTTGACTGGCAATCTTGCAGGGAGACGGTCCTCTCCTCCTTTGGTGCCTTTTCACCGCAGATGGCAGAAATAGCCGAAATGTTTTTTAGCCGCAACTGGATTCACGCCCCTGTTGGGACAGGTAAACGCGGCGGCGCCTTTGCCCACCCCTGTATTCCTGAAGTCCACCCATATGTCTTGGTAAACTACACAGGTAATTTGCGGGATGTTTCCACTGTCGCTCATGAACTCGGACATGGCATCCATCAAGTTCTTGCTGGTGGCCAGGGCCATTTTAACAGCGATACCCCTTTACCGCTTGCCGAGACTGCCTCGGTTTTTGCAGAACTCCTCGTTTTTAACAGTCAGCTTGATCTTCTTGATGACGATCAGGAACGGCGCGCTTTTATCTGCCAGAAGTTAGAGTCCATCTTTGCTACAGTCTTCAGGCAAACTGCCATGAACCGTTTTGAACAGTTAATGCACGAAGGAAGACGTCAACACGGAGAGTTAAGCAGTGAGCGGCTGAGCGAATACTGGCTTACCACCCAACAGGCAATGTTTGGTGACTCCGTGAACCTACGCGATGATTATGCAATCTGGTGGTCCTACATCCCTCACTTCCTGTCGACCCCAGGCTATGTTTACTCCTATGCCTTTGGGGAGCTACTTGTTCTTGCCCTGTATGGACTTTACCTCAAGGAGGGAGACTCTTTTGTGGAAAAATATCTTGAATTGCTTTCAGGGGGAGGCTCTAAAAGCCCGTATGAACTGCTAAAACCTTTCAATATTGACTTAGACAGTCCGGCTTTCTGGCTGTCCGGTCTTGCAGTGATTGAAGATATGTTGGCAAGGGTTGAATAATTTTATTCTTAAAAAACTGCCAAAATCAGCGTGGATCCCTATGATGGCCAGATGAAAAGTTCGATTTGCAACGAAGGAACTCAGGCTTTTATAGGTCTACGCTTACCAATGACGCCATCATTCAATCTTCTTGTTGCGGCGCCAGTGCGGGTGCGTAATGCCCAGTTTGTTAATTTTATAATTAAGAGCTCTTGGACTTATCCCGAGCTTATTGGCGGCATTTTTCTGCACCCACAGGCACTCTTCCAGTATCCTCAAAATCAACTCTTTTTCTTGTTCCGCTAATGATTCACCCAACTCAGCCTTGCCTTGCCAAGCCCCTTGATCAGCGCTTATTGTGTCTTTGCTAATTGGTTGTTTACGGATTTTTTCCGGAAGAGCCAGGTTTGATGAATGGATTATACTATCATCTTCAAGAATAACCGCTCTTTCAATAGTATTGGCCAACTGCCTAATATTACCCGGCCAGTCATACGTTTGAATTAACCCCTGGGCTTCTTCCGAAAATGCTGCAATTTCACTGTGCATAGATTTACAGCATTTTTTCAGAAGCAAGTCGGCTAAGGGAAGAATACATTTCTGCCTTTCCCGTAGCGATGGGAGACAAACGGGTAAAACATTAATGCGATAATAGAGATCTTCACGGAACAGTCCAACCTCCACCTGATGCACCAAATCTTTGTTGGTGGCAGCGATAATTCGAACATCGCTATGAATTGTTTTGTTACCGCCTACCCGCTCAAATGATTTTTCCTCAAGTACCCGGAGCAACTTGGTTTGCAGTCGCATGTTCATCTCACCTATCTCATCGAGAAAGATGGTACCACCACTGGCTTGCTCAAATCTACCAATCCGCTGCTTATCAGCACCGGTGAAAGAGCCTTTTTCATGTCCAAACAGTTCTGACTCAAGTAAATCTTCAGGAATATTTGCGCAGTTTATCTTAACAAAGGGCTTTTTACGCCTCGGAGAGTTGAAATGTACTGTACCGGATAAAAACGATTTACCCGTACCGGTGTCTCCGGTAATCAAAATCGTCGAGTCGGTTTTGGCAAAACGTTCCAGGCTCTTCAGGATCTCGCGCATTTTTGGACTAAAAGCGACAACATCTCTAAAATCATAAACGACATCCTGCTTCCTACGATGATAGGCTATTTCAAATCGCTGATCGCGAATTTCAATGGCTTTATCAAAAGCCATATTGATGCGTGTCGCAGAAATAGGGTGAATAAGAAAATCACTAGCTCCACTGTTCATCGCTTCAACAATTATTTCCGCCTTTTCAGTCTGGCTGGTCATAATAATAGGCAGGAACGGATCCCTATTATGGATCTGCTCTAACTGCGCCATCGAATTTCCCTCTAGAGATTCAGTATCAAGAAAAATAAGATCAAACTGATGGGCTTTAATCTCTGCTTGTAATTCAACTTCATTGAAGATACAAGTCAACTCGCACCTGTCCTGAAGAGCAGATTTCAAATCTTCTCTGGTTGTGTCAATATGGTCAGAAATAAGAACTTTGTGCATAATGGCAACTTAATTACAAGACAGTAAAAGAAATTTCAAAAACGTAACAGCTTCTATTATTTATATGGTTAAATAATAAAAAAAGCAAATAAAAGAATGCTCAGCGGAACAACATTGGCAATAAATTAACTGGAACATCTATTTTGACCGATCCTAACATACCCACTCTCAACCTGGATGAGTACTGGATGCAGCATGCATTATTCCACGCAGAGGAGGCTGCTCTAAACGGCGAAATTCCTGTCGGCGCTGTGTTAATTGGCGACAGCGGCGTCATAGCAGCTGCTGGTAATAGCCCTATTCGTAATCACGATCCGACAGCTCATGCCGAAATAATTGTCCTCAGAAATGCTGCAGCACAACTTCAGAACTACCGGTTACCAGGCACGACACTTTATGTAACCCTGGAACCGTGTATAATGTGCATGGGCGCATTGATCCATGCACGGATAAATCGATTGGTTTACGGAGCCACTGACCCAAAAACAGGGGCGGCAACCTCAGTCTATAATATTGGTAATGACGGAGTGCTTAACCATAAAGTTGAAATTTGCGGTGGTGTTTTTGCAAAAAAGAGTAGCGACCTACTAAAATCTTTTTTTAAATCCAGACGAAAAGAAAAAAAATAATTCATCCATAGTAGATTTAGCATCTTTTTTTTTAAAAGTGCTTACTTTTTGATTGCTAAAAGATTGGCGACGGTTTACATACTACCTCACATTTTTCAGAGCATTTTGAGAAGGAGAGGTGACCGAGTGGCTTAAGGTGCACGCCTGGAAAGCGTGTGTACGAAAGTACCGTGAGTTCGAATCTCACCCTCTCCGCCATATATGAGTTCGACTTTTGATAGCCGGGCCCTGCGCAACAAAGAATCACGAACTCCGCCAGGTCCGGAAGGAAGCAACGGCAGTGAACCTCTTTGTGTGTTGCAGGTAACCCGGCTATCATTTTTTCATCGCTCCGCCAGATACTTACCCCTTACCAGCCCCGGTGTTGCATGTCTTATCTCGTTCTCGCTAGAAAAGCCCGACCCCAAACATTTAGCCAGGTAATTGGCCAGCGTCCCGTTTTAACTACTCTCAAGAATAGTATCCTACGCAACCGTGTTGCCCATGCCATCCTCTTTTCCGGTGTCAGGGGTGTTGGGAAGACAACACTTGCCCGTATTATGGCCAAAGCCATAAATTGCCAGGTAGAACCTGCGGATCGCCCTTGTGATCAATGTTCTTCATGTCAACAGATATCGTCCGGAGCATCACTCGATCTGTATGAAATAGATGGTGCTTCTAATCGGGGCATCCAGGAAATTCGAGAACTCAAAGAAAAAATCCGTTTTCTCCCCACCTCGTCACAATATAAAATCATTATCATCGACGAGGTACACATGTTGACTACAGAGGCATTCAATGCCCTGTTGAAGACGTTGGAAGAGCCTCCTGCACATGTCTATTTCATGTTTGCTACCACGGAAATTCATAAAATCCCTATCACCATCCTCTCCCGCTGTCAGCAATATGAACTTAAACGAATTCCAGCCAAAGAATTGTATGACCATTTTTCAAAACTTGTAGAAACCGAAGGTTTTAAGATAGTGCCTTCTGCACTTTCCCTTATAGTCAAAGAGGCTGGGGGATCCGTCCGCGACGGCTTGAGCCTGTTGGACCAGATGTTTTCATATGGTGAAACAGAAATCAGTGACAAGGATGTTGTTGAGGTCCTGGGTCTGGTTAACCGTGAAGTACTCATGCGACTGACCAAGGCACTTCTTGAAGGCAACAAAAGTGAGGTATTTCTGACTCTCGAAGAAATTTTCGATTTCAGTATGGACCTCAAACGTTTTGTCGAGGATGTCATGGATCACTTCCGGACTCTTCTCTTATGTAAAATTGAAGGATGTAGCGAGTTAATCGACCTCCCCGGCGAAGAACTGACCAACTTCCAGAATCTGGCATCTCATTACAGCAGCGAGACGTTACACCTTAAACTTTCTTTACTTATCGCGATGGCTGAGGACCTCAAGTTTTCAGCCCAACCCCGGCTGACCCTCGAAACTTCTTTTTTTAAAATTATTGAAGCAACGAATGTTGTCCCGGTGACCTCGCTACTCAGCCATCTGGACTCTATCCTCTCGGCACTTCCTGTAAAAGCTAACACCCTCCAAGAGGTATTACCAACAAGACAGCCTGAATCAGCGACGGAACTAAAAAAAAAGATTGAACCCTTAGTTACTGAGCCAAAGACTACGAAAAATGTGGCCCAACCAAAGGTTGCGCAGAAAAAAGCACCAAGCCCCCCTACCCCGGTCGCAGAAGACACTCAATCGACACCTGCACCAGAAAAAAAGGATGATTCGCTGCGACTAAGAACACTTGAAGTCCGTCCCCATGAAAAAGACGTTCGCAAAGACTGGCTCGATTTCATTATTTATGTCAAAGACCGTAAGGTCTGGATGGCCCAGGATCTCCAGCGAGCAGATGCCATCAAACAGGATGCCAAAGGCGAACTACACCTGAACTACAGCGACCCGGCAAACTGTTCTGTTCTCCGCCAAAAAGAAAATCACCAACTGCTCACCGAGTTTGCCTTGGATTTTTTTCAAAAACCATTAAAAGTACGTTTCATTCTTCCAGAAATAGATGATACGCCTGAGGCCAATGGCGATGATTCGCCCCACCGAAAAAGACAACAATTAGTTAACGACCCACTGGTAATCATGGCTGCTGAAATTTTTAATGGCCAGGTCGGCGATATCCGAATCGGACCGAGAAGTAGATAATTATAAATAAAGGAAAAATAGAAGATGGACCTCAGTAATATAATGCAACAGGCAAAGGACATGCAGGAAAAAATGGCCAGAATCCAGGAAAACCTCGCCAAAAAAACCATCACCGGCAGTGCTGGTGGAGGAATGGTTCTGGTAACCGTCAACGGCCAAGGAGACGTCCTTTCAATAACCATTGAAGAAGCTGTTGTAGATCCTCAGGAAGTGGCAATGCTACAAGACCTCATTGTTGCAGCAACTAACGATGCTATTAGGAAAGCCAAGGAGCTTAGCAAACAGGAATTAGGACAATTAACAGGTGGTCTAAACATCCCTGGTCTTACTAATTTCATGCAGCCCTGAGCGTACCCATGCAGGTTATCCCTCCAGCTCTTGAAAAGCTTATTGACCAACTGGCCAAACTTCCTGGTATCGGCCGAAAGACAGCCACTCGACTCGCACTGAACATTCTGCGGAAGCCTCCAACGCTTGCCCGGGATCTAGCTGAATCTTTATCTGAACTACACAATTCCATTCAACTGTGTTCTTGTTGTTTTACCTTTTCTGAAAATGACCCATGTGCAATCTGTGGTGATACGCGGCGCCAATCAGAGATAATCTGTGTAGTAGAACAATCTGGAGACCTCATGGCCATTGAAAAAACGGATAGCTTTCGAGGCCATTACCATATTCTTCATGGCGTAATCTCTCCAATGGATGGTATAGGTCCTGACGAGATTAAAATACGTGAGTTGATAGCCAGGGTACGTAGTGGAACAATTAAAGAAGTGATCATTGCAACCAGCTCTACAGTACCCGGCGAAGTCACCGCCTCATATCTCATCGACACTCTCCAAAATGAATCCATCAGGCTGACCCGTTTAGCCTGTGGCATTCCTATGGGTATGGATATTAAATACGCAGATAAATATACACTGGCGAAAGCCATTGAAGCCCGATCTCTCACTCGTTAACTTTTTAATGTTTTCAGTCGGCCAAATCATCACCCACCACTGCCAAATTTTGATTTTTAAAATAACAATATTACCCAAATCAATATCATAATATTTAAAGTACATGACATTAAAAATGTGTTGCGGAGAGATTTCAATCGTGTTAATAAGTGGCTCTTGCCAAGCCTGGGAGGAGTTCTGTAAAAGTTTCAAGCATTTTCGAGGCTAATATAGTTATCCAGGCGCGTAGCTCAGTGGGAGAGCGCCACCTTGACGTGGTGGATGTCGTCGGTTCAATCCCGTCCGCGCCTACCAAAGATAAAAGGCTAAAGTGAGAACACTTTCCATATAAGGTGTTAATTCTTTAGCCTTTATTTTTATATAGAATAATTTCATGACTGACATAACCGTATCCCTCATAGGAGGAGATTCTGTCACTGTTCCTGCAGGCAGTACTGTCCAGGACGCATTGGCTCCTCTCCTTTCCAACAAGCAGCGTAAGCTCACAGTAGCAGCCAAAATTGGTGACGCTATTGCTGACTACAACACAACGCTACATAGCGACACGGTTCTTACTCCGGTGCAGATAGGCTCGGATGAGGCACTTGATATTCTGCGTCATAGTACCGCGCATATCATGGCACTGGCAGTAAGGGATGTATTTGGCAAAGACGTCAAAGTGGCAATTGGTCCATCTATTGAAAACGGATTTTATTACGACTTTTTAAGAGACGAGCCTTTCAGCCCTGAAGATTTTGAAAAAATTGAAGCAAGAATGACAGAGCTGACACGAGAAGCACTGCCATTTATGCGCACTGAAATGAAAAGTGCGGATGCGATAAAGAAATTCACCGACGAGCAGGAAAAATTCAAGGTTGAGCTAATAGAGGATTTGAACATTGACTCTGTTTCTTTTTACCACGTTGGCGAGTTCACTGATCTTTGTCGTGGACCACATGTCCCCAACACGTCGTTTATTAAATCATTCAAATTGTTGCGCGTCGCCGGGGCCTACTGGCGAGGGGATGAGAAAAGAGATGTCCTGCAACGTATTTACGGCACGGCATTTTTTGATAAAAAAGACTTAAAGAAACATCTCAATGCTTTAGAAGAAGCGAAAAAACGGGATCACCGTAAACTCGGCAAAGAGTTGGAACTGTTCACCATTCAGGATGAAATCGGACCAGGCCTTATTCTTTGGCAACCCAAAGGTGCCCAACTTCGAAGACTTATTGAAGATTTCTGGAAAGACGAACACTACAAACATGATTACGAACTGCTCTATACCCCACATATAGCCAGGCAAGACCTGTGGAAAACATCTGGGCATCTCGATTTTTATAGCGAGAACATGTATGCTGCTATGGAAATCGATGAAGTAAAGTACCAGTTGAAACCGATGAATTGTCCCTTCCATGTCGGTATCTACAACAGCCATAAAATGAGTTATAGAGATCTGCCGGTTCGCTGGTGTGAGCTTGGTACAGTATACCGATACGAAAGAGCCGGTGCCTTGCATGGCCTTTTTCGGGTTCGTGGTTTTACCCAAGACGATGCTCATATTTTCTGTCGTCCTGATCAGCTCGAAGATGAGATATTTAATATCCTTGACCTCAATCTTCATATTCTCAAATCTTTTGGTTTTGATGATTATGATATTTATCTCTCAACCCGACCTGAAAAATACGTTGGCACCGATGAAAACTGGGAAAAAGCTACCGATTCTTTAAAAGCTGCTCTTGAAAAAAAGGGGCTTAGTTTCGTGGTTGATCCTGGAGAAGGCGTATTCTACGGTCCCAAAATTGATATTAAGATTAAGGATTCTTTAGGGCGTTCCTGGCAATGTTCTACTATCCAGGTTGATTTTAACCTTCCCGAACGCTTCAAAATGAGCTATACGGGTAGCGACAACAGTGAACACCAGCCGATCATGATCCATCGCGCGCTCATGGGGTCTCTTGAACGTTTTATTGGCGTACTCATTGAACACTTTGCAGGGGTTTTTCCGATTTGGTTTGCTCCAGTTCAGGCCAGGATTCTTAACATCACAGATGACCAGGCGGAATACGGCGAGGCAGTATTCAAGGAATTACGAAAGGCCGGTATTAGAGTTGAAAAAGATTTGCGCAATGAAAAGTTGAACTATAAAATTCGAGAAGCGCAAGTTGCTAAAATCCCATATATGCTTATTATCGGTGACAAAGAAAAGGCCGATAATACTGTGACTGTTCGCCTTCGCAATGGTAAGAACCTGGCCCCAATGGCTGTTTCTGAATTTGCTGCAATGATTGCAGACGAGGTAATAGAAGGTCGCGGATATTAGTGGCTTAGGACATATACACCTGAACAGATATTGAATACATTACTGTTTTTAGTAGTAATCAAATTTGATGTAATAATAACGCCCATAACTGTTTCATATTTATCACAGTCAAAGGGTAGTAACACAATATTAAGCTCGTAGAATCGGGGAGGTAAAGCTATTAAAGGAAGAGGAAGAAGTGGTCCGGTACAACGTGAGGAAAAAGCATTATTGAATGATGCGATCCGCTTTCCCAACGTCAGACTGATAGGTGACGATGGAGCTCAACTAGGTGTCGTTTCTACTGAAGAAGCGAAAAACCTTGCATACGATGCAGGACTTGACCTGGTTGTCGTCTCGGAAAATGCCACCCCGCCTGTTTGTCGGGTGATGAATTACGATAAATTCCGCTACGAGCAGAAGAAGAAGACACAAGAAGCAAAAAAGAAACAGACTGTAGTAGAAACTAAAGAAATAAAATTTCGGCCCAAAACCGATGAACATGATCTGAATTTTAAAATTAATCATGTTAAAAAGTTTCTCGCTGCAAAAAATAAAGTTAAACTGACCATGCGGTTTCGTGGACGTGAAATCGTCTACTGTGAAACTATTGGTGTCGAGGCGATGAATAAGATTGCCGCAACGCTTGCAGAAGATGCCATTATCCTGCAACCGCCAAGAATGGAAGGTCGACAACTCGTCATGTTTGTTGGCCCAAAAGCATAATTTTGTGGTAAGAGCCTTGTTAAGCTCGTTTTAATATAAAAAAATTGCTGTTGAATGTTGTATCTTTTCTCCAGCTGAAAATTAATAAACAACTTCAATAGCTGATTAGTATAGGAGTCACATCATGCCTAAAATGAAAACCAACCGAGGCGCAGCAAAGCGTTTCAAACTGACTGGTTCTGGAAAAATAAAGCGTAATAAAGCCTATTCCAGTCACATCCTGACCAAGAAATCAACTAAGCGTAAGCGCGGTCTTCGTCAAGCTGACATTGTCGATGCCACAAATTACAAAGGAATCAGGCGGATTTTACCTTACATGTAGTTCTTAAGGCTGCCATTTCCAACGAACACATAGAGCTTTTGTAGGTACAGTATTAAGAACCTGTTGCAATTGGCAACAGGCATATAAGGAGTTAAGAGATGCCACGCGTAACACGAGGTTTTAAAGCCCGTAGAAGAAGAAACAGAGTGCTGAAGCTTGCTAAAGGCTTCAGAGGTGGTCGTTCACGTCTTTATAAGACTGCGACCGAAGCGGTTGATCGTGCATTGGTTTATGCCTATCGCGACAGACGCACCAAAAAACGAGACTTTCGTCGTCTCTGGATCGCCAGAATAAATGCTGGTGCTCGTATGAATGACATGAGTTATAGCAAATTGATGGGTGGCCTTAAAAAAGCCAATGTAGATCTTGATCGCAAAGTACTTTCCAATCTTGCGATACTCGACGCAGACGCTTTTACGCGAGTGGTGCAGATAGCCAAAGAAGCTAACGCGTAAAGTTGTCACCCCTTCACTTTTTTTTTCTGCGTGCCGGTTTTGGTTTTAGTAACCAATAACCGGCATGTTGTTTCTTTGAGCACCTAACTTTCACATTTAACATGGAACAAGAGTTACAGAACTTAGAAACCGAAGCCAGGGAAAGCCTGCAAGGACTCGACGATAAAAACCAACTGGAAGATTTCCGCATTCGTTTTCTTGGACGAAAAGGAAAATTCAGTACTATTATGCGTCAACTCGGTACAGTCGCAACAGATGACCGTCCGCGTATGGGTCAGCTGGCAAACAGTATCAAAGCTGATATTGAAAAACTGTTTGGCGACAAGCAACAGGCCTTAAATGATTCGACAGGCACTTCTGGTTCACAGAAAGGACCCGATCTTACCTTGCCAGGCCGCATCCCAGCAGCAGGCAGGTTACACCCTGTAACCCAGGTGATGCGAGAAACCTGCGAAATATTTGAGAACCTTGGTTTCTCGGTTGCTGAAGGACCTGACATTGAACTCGATTACTATAACTTTGAAGCGTTAAACATTCCCGCCCATCATCCCGCGCGGGACATGCACGATACCTTCTATGTCAGTGATTCCATTCTCCTGCGTACCCATACCTCGCCAATGCAGGCCCGCATTATGGAAGCCCAGCAGCCTCCCCTTCGGGTCATCGCCCCTGGAAAAGTGTATCGCTGTGATTCAGATATTACCCATACCCCAATGTTCCATCAAGTTGAAGGGTTTCTAGTCGATAAAAACATTTCTTTTGCTGACCTGAAAGGTGTGCTGACAGTCTTTACCCAAAAGATGTTTAAAAAGGACTTGCCTCTTCGATTCCGACCTTCCTTTTTTCCGTTTACCGAACCCAGTGCTGAAGTTGATATCGCCTGCGTGATGTGCGATGGTGCCGGTTGCAGAGTGTGCAAAAAAACCGGATGGCTTGAAATACTTGGATCCGGTATGATCGATCCTGAAGTTTTCAAAATGGTTGGATACGATCCTGAAGTATACAGCGGCTTTGCTTTTGGCCTCGGGATTGAACGAATCGCCATGCTCAAATACGGGATCGATGACATACGGCTATTTTACGAAAACGACCAGCGTTTTCTGTCACAGTTTTAGGGGCCCAATATATAACCTGTAAAGTGCCTCCATTTCTGGGGTATTGATAAAGGTCACGTAATTTAGGGTTAGTCAGTTTCACTCCAATAAAGAATATTGCCATGAAGTTTACTCTTAACTGGTTGCAAAACTACATAGATACTCAGAGCTTATCACCCGATGAAATCGCTGAGAATCTCACCATGCTTGGCCTCGAAGTCGATGCTATTGCACCCTTGTATCAAGAACTCGCGTCCCTTAAAACCGGACTGGTTACATCGGCCGAAAAACATCCCAATGCTGATAAACTTACTGTCTGCCAGGTACAGGTAGGTGAGGAGAGCCACCAGATCGTCTGTGGTGCACCTAATGTGCGACAGGATCTCGCTGTTGTTGTCGCCCTTCCAGGTACGATCCTTCCCGGCAATTTCAAGATCAGTAAATCAAAAATTCGTGGCGTAGCATCTTTTGGCATGATCTGCTCCGAAAGCGAGCTTGGACTGAGCAACGAACATGATGGCATAATGGAACTGCCAGAGGGAACTGAGCATGGTCAATCCTTTATCAAAGCTCATGGACTGGAAGATACCTTTGTAGAAGTGGATCTCACCCCCAATAGACCTGACTGTGCCTCCGTTATCGGTATAGCCAGAGAGATTGCCGGAGTAGTTCGAAAACCTCTCACACTGCCAATACAAGATGCAGTTATCGATAAGACAAGCAGTGAGTTTTCTGTTGAGATCGAAAATAGCGAGCTTTGTCCCCGTTATGCAGGACGCCTGATCAAAAATGTCAAAATTGGCCCATCTCCCTGGTGGTTGAAAAAACGTCTGTTAAGCGTCGGTCTCAGGCCGATTAATAACATCGTTGATATTACCAATTTTGTCATGCTTGAATACGGTCAACCTTTGCACGCATTCGATTTTGATACCCTGGCAGGCAAAAAGATAGTTGTTCGCACCCCACGTCAAGACGAACTTACCTTTGCCACTCTTGATGATGCTGCGCGCCAACTTGACCCAGAAACGCTCATGATATGTGACGGTGAAAAACCTATCGCTGTTGCCGGTGTCATGGGAGGACTCAACTCCGAAGTTACCGATACAACAACCACTATCCTTCTTGAAAGTGCCTGTTTTAACTCTGTATCGGTTCGTAAAACTGCCAGGAAGCTTAATCTTGCAACGGATGCATCCTACCGCTTCGAGCGTGGTGTTGATCCGGGCGGTACTATTAATGCCTTAAGTCGTGCCACGGAATTAATGTGCGACTTAGCTGGTGGTAATGCCCCTGCTGATGGAATTGACTGCTACCCTGGGAAAACTGAGCTACCTACCCTCAATTTTAACGTTTCCAGGACTAATAGTCTGCTGGGCATACAGCTTACTGGTGAGGAAATAGCAGATCTGCTTGAATCCATAGGAATACATTCTCGCATTGCAGATAAGGACAATCTAACCGTCACCCCACCGTCATTTCGAATTGACATTGAGAGAGAGGCCGATCTGGTTGAAGAGATCGCCCGCCTGTATGGCTATAATAACATTCCTGCTACTTTACCTAAAGTAAACCTCAGTTACCCTGAGCAGGACAGTAATCGGCTCCGCCGGTTGCAAATCGCCGAACGCCTTACTTCTGTTGGTTACACCGAGGCCATCAACTACAGTTTTATTTCTGAGAAGCATTCGGAGATGATGCTGATTGCACAAGGTGATAAACGATTTGATCCTGTAAGGCTTCTTAATCCGCTCAGTGAAGATCAGTCAGTTATGCGCACCATGCTGCTTCCGGGATTGCTTGAAAATGTTAAAAGAAATATTAATCAGCAAAAGAGTGCCATTAAAATGTTCGAGATCGGCAAAGTCTTCACGCCTGCCGGTAGCAATGTTCAGCCAAATGAGAAAACTTTGCTGTCCGGGGTACTATCCGGCAACCGGCACGGAGAAAACTCTCCCCTGCATTTCAAGCATGAACCTGTTGACATCTTTGAAGCTAAAGGTTGTGTTGAGTTCATTATTAGCGAAATGGACCTGGGTCCTGTTGGTGAGACAGAAGCCGTACGTTTTTTCATGCCAGCAAGTGACCGCAAAGAA
>Ga0209692_10002813_pt1 | contig 17970 bp, 13 predicted proteins | sample tdDd472_FD_187129 | JGI IMG/M metagenome (GOLD analysis project Ga0209692, IMG submission 187129) | Marine sediment microbial communities from the Atlantic coast under amendment with organic carbon and nitrate - tdDd47.2 (SPAdes)... | ecosystem: Environmental > Aquatic > Marine > Coastal >...
ATAGCTGATGTTTATCGCGGGCGTTGAATCAGAATATCGTATAGCAGTGCGGCGGTTCTTTCCGTCATAGTCGAGAGAAATCAACCGGTCTCCCTGTAGAACATCGGTCAGGTTCGCCGCGGAGTCATACGTATAGTTAATAGGCAATGCTTCGGGGTGGCTCACTCGGGAAACCAGATCGCCGGCAGTATAGGAGTAAGTCCTGAAGAACCCGTCCTGCTCAATAGCTACGATATTCGACAAAGCATCACGGCTAACAACAGTCTCAACATATGTGTTTCCGCCATCCGGACCGGCGCTCTGTTGGGCTATTTTTGTAAGCTCGCGCTGTTGTGCATCGCCGTATGACGCAAACTCCAACACGGTCAAATAGCCCCGCTCGTTGATCACTCCATAGCCGTTGTATAAGGGCTTAGAGTAGCCATTCCCGACAAGGCAACCGGATTCATAGCAGAACTGCGCAGCACTGCCGGTTTCAAGATTCGTCCGCTTTGTTAAGCGGCCCAAACCATCGTAAAGGTACGCTGTACCCGTTCCCTCGGTTAAGCTCGAAGAGCTTTCAGGAAAAGACACTGCGGCAACGCGACCTGCAGGGCTATAGGAAGTACGGGTATAGACTGACAACGATGAATCGCTGACATCTTTCTCAACCCGAAGTGTTTCCCGGCCAAATGAATCAAGATAATGACGCTGTTCATAATCTGCCTGAGTCAACACTGTTTCATTCGCCGTCGGATAGTCGATAGCTATATCTGCAACAAAATCATCGGGCAGAGCCGCGGCCGTCAAACGGCCGAGCAGATCATGCGTATACCGGGTTTGAGCACCGCCGCCATCTGTCTTTGATGCAATTACACCGCTGTCTGCAACCTCAAATGCCAGCTCTATGCTTTCCGGCATCTGGACGGAACGGGCTGTTCCTCGTTTGTAGTCCGCATAGGAAATCGAATATTCGTCTTCGCCACGCAACCAGAACTCCCGGGCCAGCGTGCCATCCGGATGGTATTCATAGCTTCGTTCAATTCCGTAACGATCAACTTTTGTCGGCAACCCGCTTGGTGAGTAATCAACGACGACTGATGGATAGCCCTCTACCGCTTTCTCTGCCTGCAAACCATTTATCCAGGGCGAAACGGTATTGAAGTACCTATAGTCAGTGGTTCTGGTCGTGGTTTGCGCCGTGGCGCCATTAATACCCGCTTCTATCACTCGCAACGGGTGACCATAGGTATCCCGGTGACCAATCGGCATCTGTTGTTGAAAAACAGCATTAGTTTGGTGACTGATCGTTTCACGCAATACCGGCACCGGAGGCCGGGCATTGAAATAACCAACAGAGTTTAAATTGTACGGGCCGTAGTTCTGATGCCCGTATGCCAGCAAACCAATTTCCTCACGCGCGTCCCAGACTGTGGATGCAGTTTGCAGCGGCGTGCCGTCCAGCGCCTTCACTCTGTGCTCACGCAAGCGCCCCATGTACGCTCCGTTATCCAGAGGAGAGTCGTAGTTGCCGCCGTTCATCAGGGACTTAAGTAGCTCCAGATCGTATGTACCGGCGCCTTCATAGAATTCATACTCGTCAATGCGATCCGGCCCGCTAACCGTCGTGATTTCAAGGTGATCGGAAAGCTGATAGGTGTAAGACCAGATGCCTGTCGGCACATCGCTGCCGGAAGTTCTTCGACCACTTAAACGCGTTGGGAACCAATGCTCACCGGGATTCTGACCGGCATGTTCGTAGTCATAGGAAACCTTGCCGCCGGTTGGCACTGTCACCTCCATCAACGCTACCAATGGGCTGTGGTCAACTGCCGAAGGCAGCAGTATCCGGCCTCCGTCGGCGTCGTAGTCGTATCGCCAGTCCAAGCCTTCAGGAAGGCTGACCGACCGCAGCGTATTACCAAATACATCTGCTTCCGGGTGATAGCTCACCTCTCTCGGGTCAGCGGTATTCGGCTGACCGGGTGTTGATGGATCAGAAACCCAAACCGAACTTAATTGATGCTTCCAACCATAGAAGTTACGGAAGTTATAAGGGTCAAATCCAAAGTACGGGTCATAAGTAAACTGAACAGCGCGGCCATCGGGGGTGCCGTCGGGCTGATACGCAACAATTCGATACAGCAGCTGCGAAGCCGCATAGCCATAACGATTGTTTAAAGATGTGACGTACTCAAACTCAAAAAAATTGCCATGTGCATCTTCTATACGGGAGGGGACCAGTTCCATCCAGCCGCCGTGAGTACCCAACCCCAGCTCTCCCGGCATGACCCCGTAGATCACATCGAAGTGATAGCTCATTCCGGCGGGTGAGGTAACTTTGTAACCACCCCAGCCGAGACCGCCCCAGCTTTTCGGGGAGTCTGAAGGATGAATGCATTCAGCAACCCAGTTATCCGCGGTAAGCAAAACAGCATCTTCAGGAACCGAGCCTGACACGACCGCCTGATTAGGCTCCATCAAGACACGGGGACTGTCTCCGGGAATACTTAGCTGCCAGGGTGTTACATAGTATTCACCGTCATAGGGAATAAGGTTGGGTGCCGCATCACACAAGCCTGTTGCGCCGGTATCTGCAATCGCCTCCTTAAAGAAGGCGAGCCATGGATTATCAGGATAGGCTGTCGCCAGAAAAATAGGTGCGGTCGGAATCATTAGTCTTGGTAAACCTAAAACCCAGTTACCCATTTGCTGGAAGGCATAAGGCGTCTTGTTGTAAGAACGACTTATCTCAAGATCAAAGCCAGCGTTGCCGGGTATTACCAAGTCTGTGGTTTCCCAATAGAGTTGCAGAGAGCGTGGATCAATATGCTCACCGTCCAGCTTACCGACCGAGTACGAAAGCGCTGTAGGGTCAATAAGCGCAGGCGCCGGATTACTTTGAAGGTACTGAGTGGAGGCGGACTGCAGCGGTTCCGTCCATTCAGATGTGCCCTCTGGTGTAGGCAATACAGGCGTCTCAATGTCGTTAGCGAACAGCCCGGACGGAAAAGCCGCATTTACGTCTTGCGAGGAGAGGGCCACGAGCAAAACAGCACCGCAAAAAGCCAGGGCATTCATGAGCGTACCGGTACTGAAACGCCAATCACGCGTGGAAGCTGGAGGTTCCAGCCTACATCGGCGCATTCTGATGCGAGGTAGAACGTAACCTTCTGACCTAACGCTGCAGCCGCAATAATCTGGGAAAGAATCAGCTTGTAGGTTCCGTCACCGGTATCCACCAGCATCAGTCTCGACAGAGGCCCGCTCGAACAACCCAACGAATCTGTGTAGTACTCGCCTGCAGGTGCCTCAATAATGACATTGGAGTTACCCAGCAAGTTGTTGCCGACCGAATAGGCTCCAATATACATACCACCCTGATTATCTGACACGCTGGCCAAAGCCACTGGCGGCAAGCTGAACCCGGCCAGAAACAATATCAACAATGAAATTCGTGCAGTCATAGCAATGTCCTCGATTACTGATTTTTGATTTAGAGAACATTGCTGTCCTTAGCGGCCAAAGTCGCTTTCCGTTTACGGCCTGTTAGTGCAAGAACGAGGTGTCTGGCTTTAAACGCACTAAGAGGGCACAAACTAGCTTCCGGCATTCACGCATCCGCAAGCGTTGCTCCTCTGCTACGATAGCCACCAACAAATGACCCCCTTTCGGAGAACCAAACATGGAACTTGTTTACATCGTTATCGGTTGTGCACTGCTGCAGTTTTTTAGTTTCGGCATGCTTGCCGGCGTGCGTAGAGTAAAGGGCGGTGTCGAAGCACCGGCGATCACCGGTGATGATTTGTTTGAGCGCTATAACCGTGTTCACTACAACACGATGGAGATGCTCGTCATCTTTATCCCGGCAATACTTCTGTACGCGACTTACATCAGCGTTAACTGGGCGGCCGGACTTGGCGTTGTATTTATCATTGGCCGGTTTGTGTATTTGAAGATGTATGTCGCCGAACCGAAGAAGCGCGGTATTGGTTATGGCCTGACCATGATGCCAACTCTGGTTTTGCTGCTGGGCGGGATTGGTGGTGCGGCTTGGTCTTTAATAGGCTAAACGGGGTTCCTGCAGGCCTAGTCACCGACCAAATGACAAGCTACTGAAGAATCCTGAAAGCCTTTTAAATCGGGGCTTTCAGAGGCACAGCGGGGTTCTGCAATAGAACAGCGGCTGCGAAAAGCACAGCCCGAAGGCGGGTTCAGAGGCGACGGCAGGTCACCCTCCAAAGGGATGTGATTTCTTTGTTTCTGGATGTCCGGATCGGGCACCGGAACTGCCGAGATAAGGGCTTTGGTGTACGGGTGTAACGGGTTGTCGTAGAGCGCATCTCTGTCGGCAACCTCAACAACTTTACCCAGATACATCACCATTACCCGGTGACTGATCTGTCGCACCACTGCCAGATCATGGGCAATAAATATTAGTGATAGCCCTAACTCTTTTTGCAGCTCTATAAGTAAGCGAACTATCTTGGCTTGCACCGACACATCAAGCGCACTGACTGCTTCGTCACAAATCAAAACTTTCGGGTTAAACATCAACGCACGTGCAATGCCGATACGCTGACACTGGCCGCCGGAAAATTCATGCGGATAACGATCAAGGTGCTCTTGCTGCAAGCCCACTTTCTCGAGCAGAGCTCCCGCACGCTCCAACTTTTCTTTTTTAGTTAAGCCCTGTGGAAACGTATCAAGCGGCTCTAAAAGAATATCGGCAATCGTCATACGCGGGTTCAGCGATGCGAGCGGATCCTGAAAAATGATCTGTATATCAGTACGCCGGTTACGCAATTCCCGTGCGTCGAGTTCAAGCAAGTCATCACCCAACAGGTCCACCGAACCAGCACTAGGCTCAAGCAATCGCAGTACCGCACGGGCCATAGTCGATTTGCCGCAGCCGGACTCACCGACCACCCCGAGGGTTTCGCCGGGTATTAGCGTAAAGCCTATGCCGCGTAAGGCTTTTAGGGCCTCATCAGGAGCAAAAATACCGTCGCCGGGGAGCTTGAAAACGACCTCCAGATCATCCACTTTCAGGCGATTTTCAGCCTGTTCGGGTGGGCTCAAATCGGTGGATGCTGCGTCCAGACGAGGCACCGCTTTCAGTAACGCTTGCGTATAACTGTGCTGCGGTGAATAGAACACGTCATCGGCGTTGCCGTACTCAACGCGGTTACCCGATTGCATCACTAACAAGCGATCACAGTTTCCTGCAACCACACCCATGTCGTGTGTGATCAAAAGAATTGATGTGGAGAAATCCTGCTGCAAACTCTTTAACAAGTTTAGTATCTGCGCTTGTACGGTCACATCGAGCGCCGTGGTCGGTTCATCGGCAATTAGCAATTCAGGTTTACACAACAGCGCCGAAGCAATCATTACCCGTTGGCGCATGCCACCGGATAGTTCATGCGGATACTGATTGATGCGTTTTTTTGCTTCGGGTATCTGCACAGCGTCGAGCATATCTACAGCGCGTGCCGTCGCGTCTCTTGTGGTTAAACCCAGATGCGTCTTGAGCACAAAGCACATTTGTTGCCCGATAGTCAGGTGAGGGTTCAGCGATGTCATCGGGTCCTGAAACACCATCGCAATCCGGTTGCCCCGGATCGTATTCAGCGCTTGTTGTGACAGGCCGATGAGCTCCTGGCCGGCGAAGCGGGCGCTACCGGAGACCGCTGCGTTATCCGGCAACAGGCCCATCAGGGCCAGCACCGACTGAGTTTTGCCGGAACCCGATTCCCCAACAATACCAAGGGTTTCAGAGTGCCCCAGAGTGAAATCGAGACCGTTTACCACGGGCAACAGGCCACCTTTCCCGGGGTATGCAATGCTCAGATCGCTGACATTGAGAATGACGTCATCCCCACTCACTGGTCGTCACCGCTGCGGTCTTTAGGGTCCAGGGCATCGCGTAAACCGTCACCCACAAAATTGAAACAAAACAACGTTAGGGCAAGAAAGCTGGCGGGGAATACGAGCGCCCAGGGTGCGCTTTCCATGAGTGCCGCGCCGTCGTTTACTAACGCTCCCCATGAGGTCATGGGTTCCTGAACACCCAAACCAAGAAAGCTTAAAAATGATTCAACAAGAATAACCTGCGGGATCGTTAAGGTCACATAGACAACTACGACACCTAAAAGATTAGGAATAATATGGCGACGGATAATATTGAAATTGGATACACCACCGGCGCGCGCCGCTTCGACAAACTCTCTTTGTTTAAGACTGAGAGTTTGGCCGCGAACGATACGCGCCATGTCTAACCAGTTAACCGCACCCACAGCTACGAAGATCAGAAATATGTTTCTGCCAAAAAATACCATCAGCAGAATCACAAAGAACATAAACGGCATCGCATAAAGCACATCAACAAACCGCATCATTATCTGGTCTACCCGGCCACCGGCATATCCGGCAATTGCACCCCAGCTAATGCCGATCAGCAGACTCACTAAAGTGGCGGAAACCCCCACCAGCAAAGAGATTCGCCCCCCATAGAGGGTGCGTACAAACAGGTCTCGACCGACGTCATCGGTACCGAAATAATGAGATGTTGCGAGCGACGGGGGCTGTACGATATTGTCCCAATCGGTTGAATCGATGCTCCACGGAGAGAGCAGCGGAGCGGCGATACACAACACGATTACCAGTGCCATTAAAGTTACTGCGGTCATCGCTGCTTTATTTTTAACCAGCGTGTCGAAAGCATCAGCTGTTAAAGAGCGACTCACAACTTCACCCGCGGGTCTAACCAGCGATAGGCAATATCGACCAGGAAGTTAAACAGGATAATCAGCACGCCGTAAAACACGACGACACCCATCACTAATGTGTAGTCACGATTCAACGCACCCTGAACAAAGAAACGCCCCAGCCCGGGTAAACCGAATATCTGTTCGATAACCACCGAGCCGGTGATAATGGCTGCGGTTGCCGGCCCCAAATAAGAAACGATGGGGAGCATGGCAGGCTTCAACGCGTGGCGAAGAATAATGTCTCTCTCTGATAAGCCTTGTGCCTTCGCTGTACGAATGTAATCCGACCGCAACACTTCAATCATGCTGCCGCGGGTGAGCCTCGCGATATACGCAATCTGTGGCAGGGCCAGGGCACAAACGGGTAACACGAGGTTCTGCCAGGACCCCAGGCCGCCGGCCGGGAGCCAGCCCAGAAGTACTGAAAACAAAAGGATTGCGAGAGGGGCGACTACAAAGTTAGGGATCGACACGCCCACCATTGCTGTTGCCATGACCGCGTGGTCGGTGCGCTTGTTCTGGCGAAGCGCAGCCCATGTGCCGAGCGATACGCCAATAAGTAGTGCAACCACCATGGCCCATACACCGATCTTCAGCGACACCGGGAAGCCGGTCGCGATCAGTTCGGTAACGGTGAAGTCTTTATAGGCAAACGAGGGACCAAAATCGCCCTGAAGAATATTCCCCAGATAGCGAAAGAACTGCTGCCACAGTGGTTCATCAAGATGATAGGCGGCGTTGAGTCTGGCTTCGATTTCAGGAGGAAGTTTTTTCTCGGAGTCGAAAGGGCCACCTGGTGCTACGCGAATAAGTGCAAACGCGAGGGCGATCAAAATCAGCAACGTAGGTATTGCTGTTAGTAATCTCTTAAACGCAAAGCGAAGCATCGCTTAAGTCTAAAGTTATTGGCCGGCCTTGTCCTGCAGTTCCTGCAATGCCGCGGGGCGGGACTCACCCTGATAGCGGCCGTATGGATCCATGTGTTTAAAGAAAATTGCGCCGATGCTGAACAACACACACATCACGATGATAAAGATTGCCGGCGCCAAAGGCGTTTTCCGGGGCTGATTGTCAGAAGTGGCTGTTGCAGAAGTCATGCGCTATCTCCCTGAAGCGTCCATTCAGTATAACCAAGATATGTAGCAAAACCTAAGGATGGCGGGGTTTCCGGCCAAATAACCCCGCTGTGGCTAGCCAGGCTGATGGAAGCAATAACAAAGTGGCGGGAGGCCGGCTAATTCGGGCTTAGCGCCTTCTTCAGAAATTCTGCAATGACAGGTCCTTGGTGTACACGTGATCCATGATGTTCGGAACAAAGCCCTTCACGCGCGGCTTGATTAAATGCTTGCTGACGTAAAAGTAGATGGGGATAACCGGCATATCCTGCAGAATAAGTTTCTCTGCGTTTTGCATCAGTAACGCACGTTGCTGCATATCAGTTTCACGGCTCGCTTTAAACAACAGCTCATCAACTTCGCGGTTCGAGTAGCCGGAATCGTTTTGGCCGTTATCGGAAATCATCAACTGCAGAAATGTGTACGCATCGTTGTAGTCGCCGATCCAACCCGAGCGGAAAATTTCGGTGCTAATCTTATCGAAACGTGTTTGCAAAAATACTTTCCATTCCTGATTTCGCAATGTCGTTTTAACACCCAGCGTTTGTTTCCACATCGAGCTGATCGCAACAGCCAACTGTTTGTGGTTCTGCTGAGTGTTGTAAAGAATCTCCACTTCCAGTGGGTTATCGGGTCCGTATCCGGCCAACGCATATAGACGTTTTGCTTCGGCGTTTCGCTGTTCCTGAGTCCAGGTTGCCCACTCAGGTTCTTGGGGTGCATAGCCCTGTACCGGTGGAACCCAGCTGTAGGCCGGCAGCTCTCCCGAGCGGGTGAGCTTGCCGGTAATAATGTCTCTGTCTATCGCTAAAGCCATAGCCTGTCGTAGCTGTGGAGAATCCTTAAAGGGCGCTTTAAGGACATTATAGCCGTAGTAATAGGCCCCCAGATAGGGTGCTACGTGGTATTCGTCGGGTACGTTTTCGAGGATCCAACCTATTTGGCGATACGGTGCCTCCTGGGTCATATCCAACTCGTCGGCACGGTAGCGCTTAATCACCGCATCCGGGTTTTCAATCGCGTAATACACAACACCATTTATTGATGTACTGGCGTTGTCCCAATAGTTTTCGTTACGGCTTAGTTCAACGTGTGACTGAACCAGCCAATCCTTCATTTGATAAGCACCGTTCGAAACAACTTTACCCGGGCGTGTAAATTGATCGCCGTACTTTTCGACCGTTGCCTGGTGTACCGGATAAGCCATCGAATGATTCAGCAAACTCAAAAAATAGGGTGTCGCTGATTCAAGATTGATTGTCAGAACAAACTCACCGGTTGCAAACACACCCAACTTTTCTGGCGACAGATTGCCGGTTGCGATTGCTTCGGCATTTTTGATTGGATAAAGAATGCTGGAATAACGCGACAAAGTTTCGGGGTCTACGGCACGACGAAAACTGTAAACAAAATCTTCGGCGGTTACCGGATCGCCATTGCTCCAACGTGCCGTGTCGCGAAGATAAAAAGTGTAAACAGTGCCATCGTCGTTGATCGCCCAGGACTCTGCCGTCCCCGGAATCACATCGCCGTTCGGTGCCTCTATAGTCAGCCCTTCATAGAGGTCACGCAGTATATTGCCGGCCGGAACGCCCTCGGCCCGGTGAGGGTCCAGAGTCTGCGGTTCAGCCCCGTTGGATTTGCGCAGGATATTGGCGGTGTCCGCCAAGCCGAGGGTCTTAGTCCCTTTAGCAGCAAGGGGTTCAGCAGGTTCCGGCGAGCATGCGGCAATGCAAAAAACCGCCCAAAGAAGCACCGCCGCTCGAGTAGAAAACGGGGTCACGCGGTCTTTAATTTTTGCTTTTTGAGGAATACGAGCAGCATAGAAACAGCCGCCGGAGTCATGCCCGGAATACGCGATGCCTGACCTAATGTTTGCGGTCGCACATCATCCAGTTTTTGGCGCACTTCGTTCGAGAGACCTTTCACCAATGTGTAATCAATATTGTCCGGCAGGGTCATAGACTCGTGCTTTTTACTGCGCGCAATTTCATCTTCCTGACGCTGCAGATAACCGTGATATCTCGCTTGAATATCAACAACAGCTTCTATCTGTTCTGCCAACTCGTCAGTTTCATTTTCTGTACGTTCACGACTTCCAACCATGCTTAACGCCGTAACGTTTGCATAGCTCAGCTCAGGGCGACGCAACAAATCAATCGCATGGTGTTCACGACCGGGCTGCTTTTCAAACATCGCCTGATCGGCATCATTCATTTTGTGGGGGTGTACAACAATTGATTTAAGACGTTGTTGCTCTAACTGCACCTGCTCACACTTAAGATCAAATGCGGCCATGCGTTCGTCGTCCACCAATCCCAACTCACGGCCATTCGGAGTGAGCCTGCTATCGGCATTGTCTTCGCGGAGCAATAGACGGTATTCGGCGCGGCTGGTAAACATGCGGTAGGGCTCCAGTGTGCCGCGTGTCACCAGGTCATCGACGAGCACGCCGATATACGCTTCATCACGCGCAGGCGTCCAGCCTGCCTCACTATTAGCGCTTTGCACTGCATTAATCCCCGCCAGAATACCCTGAGCCCCGGCCTCTTCATATCCGGTAGTGCCGTTGATCTGACCGGCGAAAAACAGGCCCGAAATAGCTTTGGTTTCCAGCGTTGGCTTTAAGTCCCGCGGATCAAAATAGTCGTACTCAATGGCGTAGCCCGGCCGGGTGATTCGTGCATTTTCTAAACCCGGTATCGTGGCAATAAACGCTTTCTGCACATCGAAAGGCAAGCTGGTAGAAATACCATTCGGATACAACTCGTGAGTATTTAGCCCTTCGGGCTCAAGAAAAATTTGATGCGAATCACGCTCGGCAAAACGCACAATCTTGTCTTCAATAGAAGGGCAATACCGCGGACCGATGCCGTCAATTGCGCCGGTGTACATGGGAGATCTGTCGAGACCTTCACGAATAATGTCGTGAGTGTGTTCTGATGTGCCGGTAATAAAACAGGAAATTTGTCGTGGGTGATCAGAGCGCTTACCGACAAAAGAAAAGACCGGCAAAGGCGTATCGCCCGGCTGCTCCTGAAGGATTGAATAATCAACTGTACGGCCGTCAATACGGGGTGGCGTACCCGTTTTTAAGCGGCCAACTCGCAAGTCTAAAGAGCGAAGCTTTTCGGCAAGCCCAATACTGGCGGGGTCTCCGGCACGTCCGCCGCTGGACTGCGACTCGCCAACATGAATGCGTCCGGCAAGAAAAGTACCCACAGTCAAAACCACAGCGGGTGCTTCAAACGTTAAACCTAATTGGGTCACAACACCGGCAATCCGGTTGTTCTTGATAACCAGGTCTTCGACGCCGGATTGAAAAAGTGTGAGATTCGGTTCTGCTTCGAGCAGTGTTTTAACCGCTTGGCGATACAAGGTTCGGTCAGCCTGCGCCCGCGTCGCACGTACTGCCGGACCCTTGCTTGCATTCAACGTTCTAAAATGAATACCGGCCTGATCAATTGCCCTACCCATGATGCCGCCGAGCGCATCAATTTCTTTCGTTAAATGACCTTTGCCGATACCCCCGATAGCCGGGTTACAGCTCATCTGACCAACCGTTTCCAAGTTCTGTGTCAGCAATAAAGTACGCGCACCCATGCGTGCAGCAGCCGCGGCCGCTTCGGTACCGGCATGGCCACCGCCAACGACGATGACATCGAATTGTTCTGACCGCTTTTGTGACACTTCTGGTGATTCCGGTTTGGTATTCAGGGAGGGCGGGGATTCTACCCTAAATAGACACGGTTTAAACGATTTTTAGACGTTTAAAGGCCCATATTGTCCTTGATATTCAGTGTCTTAAGGTATTCGGGTAAGCGCTCTTCAACCAATAACTCACCGCTATCCAGCCCGCTCTGTAAGCGTTCCGGGGAATACTCTTCCTTCGCATAATGGGCAGGGAGATTACCGGCCTTATAGTCTTCGTAGAGCCCCTTCCAGGTTGCACCAGCGCTGTCTCCCAGCTCCTTATTGCGCTCATATGCCTGACCGCCTTTCACGATCTTGTTTTCAAACTGGGCATAGCTACGTAATGGAAAGTGAGCGATCTCGATAGCATTGAGCAAAGGCTCCGGGTTCTTGAAGCCCCAAACACCGTGGTTGCCCTGAGCAACGGTGACGTTTGGGATTGCCCGATGGGCGACCTTAGGTGGCAATGGTCGACCCTTCGCATTCAAGGATACTTTGTCGCGATAGATCATCTTGCTGGCAAAAGCGTCAGCGGAGCCGTCAACCGGTACAAAATTGTATCGGTCGGCTTGCACGATATTGTTATGCCGAGGAACAGCTGCCAACTCTTCGCGTAACGTTGCGTGTGTCATCGGCCACCAAAATTCATCGGCGTCATTATTGATAACCCAGGTCGCGTCGAAATCAGTGGCGGCAAGACGTGCCATGCGCGTTACCCAGGCCGTCTGGTTGTAGTTGTCATCACCTTCATAAATGTAGTGAAGGATCCCCTCACGCTCGTACTCTTTGAGTATGTCCGGGGTGGAATCAACCGACTTGTTATCGGTAGCAATAAAGAAATCGACGCCCTGCGCACGATGAAATTCTATGTTGGCACGAATAACGTCTTGCTCATCACGCAACAACAGTGTCATGACAATGCGTTGAGGCTTCTTCCTGCGGGGTAGTTTTCCGAGGAGCTTTTTGATTAATGACTTACTCAATTAGGTATCCGGTTTGGCGATATTAGGTGTGTAGCATACTCGCTGAAAACGCTTCTGTGGCTAGTTATTTAACTTAATGCGTAATGGCAGGGATGCGATGCCGTTCACGGCAAATCTACTAAACACCTGAGATGATAGTGCTGATTTATTGCGCCCGTTAGGCAGCAAACTCACGATGACCAAACTTAAAGACATAGAAATAAGAGGGCCGAAGCCTGCCAGTCGGGCCAGCCGTTTGCTCAAGCCGTTAACACTCCCGGTTCTTTACTTGGTGTGGGCCGTCTTGTGCACTATCGGCGAGTCGCTAGGGCTGCTCGCAATCTCTACTGTCAGCATCGTGATTCTGCTAATTGGCTGCTTTATCACCAACGCATACTTTGTCGGCGTCAGTCACGGCAAGACTGATGAAAAGCAATTCGGGGACGAGATCATGCCCGGCGTTCAAAGCAGCATCGCTTTGGTTTGGATAGCCCTGTTTTGCCACATTAGCTTTGGTGCCAGAGAATTTGCGCTGGGCATGTACGCGACGATATTGGTATTTGCGCTGTTCCGTCTCGACTCCCGCAAGTACAACCGACTGCTGATATTTACTGCTGCCACTTATTGGGTCGCTGTCGGTCTTCGCGGCGTCATTGATATCAATGCGGTCGATTGGGTTGCCGAAACCCCTGCCTTTTTGTCACTGATAACATTGCTGATTGCCTGTCATATTTTCCATATACAGTTCGATGCTCAGCAGTCCTACTTCGCCTATAGAAACTACGAGCTGCAGGTGATTCTGCAGCGCCTCACCCGTATCGCTAAGCGTGACCATCTCACGCGGAGCTACAACCGGCGCTATATTATGGAAGCGCTCGCCAGAGAAAAATCGCGCGCGGACCGCGCCGAAGGCACCTTTTCAGTGTGTATTCTGGATTTGGATCATTTTAAGAAGCTCAACGACCGATTCGGTCATGGCATCGGCGACAAGGTTTTGCTCGGATTCGCGAAACGCATTAAGAGCGCGCTCCGGGGTATGGATTCCGTCAACCAGTCGCGTTTTGAGCGGTCTTTCGGTCGATTCGGCGGTGAGGAGTTTATTGCTGTACTGCCTGATACCGATGCAGAAGGTGCCAGACATTGTGCCGAGCGGCTGTGCAAGACCATCGCAGCGAAACCGTTTCTAGGTGAATACGACGTCACCGTGTCTGTGGGTGTAGCAACATACACCAATAAAGAAAGCATTCCGGAGCTGCTAAGCCGGGCTGACAATGCTCTTTATGAGGCAAAAGACCTCGGTCGCAACCAGTGCCGCTACGCCATAGAGGAGGCTGTTCAGGTCAGTGACGATACGCTACCCGAAATTAAGAATAGTTAGAGCGGGATTTACACGCTTGTAAGCCGGTATTAGTATCCTCTAACGTCATTTCCGGCCGGGCACCGTGGCAAACGTTAGGGCATTTATGAAGCAATTACTTTTTTCAGTGTGTGCCCTGCTATTTGCTCCGTGTGTGTTCGCCGGATACCAGCATCCTCCGCAAGCACCGGACCAGCCTCAGGAACGCATCACGACCTACCCTTGGTCAGTGCCGGCTCAATGGCACGAACGCCATCGCGAAATAATTACCCGCAGGAACATGAGCAACATTAACGTCCTGTTTATCGGTGATTCACTCATCAATCAATGGGTGGCGGGTGGCCAGAAGGCCTGGGCGGAGCATTACCGGCCGCTTCGAGCTGCAAATTTCGGCGTTGGTTCAGATACCACGCAGAATATTTTATGGCGCATAACTGAAGGCAAAGAACTGTTGGGGCTGTCGCCCAAAGTCGTAGTCATTCTGGCCGGCATCAATAATTTTAATTTATCAGATCACGACGCCGGGCAAGTAGCGGCCGGTGTCATTGCCATTTCCGATACTGTCCGGCAGAAACTACCAAGGGCCCAGATATTAGTTCTCGGCATATTTCCGATGGGAGAGAGCCCTGAGGATCCGATCCGGCAGAAAATCCGGGATGCAAATAATGCGATTCAGGCCGTAGCGGCCGACAAACAGGTCACATTTTTGGATATTGGTGGGTCATTTGTGGAACCAGACGGTCGAATCGATCAGTCCATAATGACAGACTACCTGCACTTGAGCCCCGAAGGTTATGCCATCTGGGCTCGGACAATGAACCCTACCCTAATGCAGCTTTTAGATAGATAGTATTTCAGCAGATGTCACTCGATTGGATTTTTAAGCCCACCGTTAAGATTTTCGGTCCCGATGGTGCAATGCCGTGGGAAAGTTATGACGCTCTGAAAGGGCTGCTAATCATACTTATCGTAATTGGGCACAACACGCTGCTGACCAGTGCAGTGCCGTATCTCGACTGGGTGCTCTACAACTTTCATGTTGGTGCTTTCTTGTTATTGCCATTTCTTTTTGTGGCTGATGACTTCACCTGGCCCAGCATTCGCGACAAGCTAGTCAGATATCTTTGGCCTTATCTCATTTTTGTGATTGGCACTTTTTTAATTCACTACAACATGTATTGGGCCGGTAATATTTCATCCCCAGTTATCACGCTTAAAGTGATCACTAACGCTCTAATTTTTAGTAACGCTCTGTCTCTAAAAGCTGCAACCGGGTTTGCTCTGTTTTGGTTCCTTCCTGCACTGACATCCCTGCTCATAATCCGCAGTTTTGTCTGCAGCCTTCAAACAAAATTCGCTTTGGTTGCCATGGTGATATTAATGGCAGCGCTATGGCTGGTATTTTATTCCGATATCCGCGTAGACTTTTTGCCTTTCGGGATCGTTATCGCGCTGTATATGCTCCCGGTCGGCATGGCTGCAGGAATTCTTGCCGGCATACTATTAATGAACCGGCATCAATTCACTATCTTGCTACTTTCTATCGGTGTTTTTGTATTCCTGCAAGTCATCAGCATTACCGGTGATACCCGCATAAACGTTGGCAGCAACCAGTTTCAGCAGCATGAAAGCTGGGACATAATACTGCTGCACGTATCGCTACAAATTACCGGCTTTGTCATGTGCCTCCTGCTGTCACGCTATCTGACGAAGATTCCGTTTTTACAGTTAGTAGGCAAACATTCGCTGCTGATCTACCTGACACACTCACTCATTTATCAGGCTCTCATCAGGGTCTTTCCGAAAATAGGCATCCAGTTTGATGATTTCGTGCAAGGCGCAATTATATTTGCGATTACATTGGCTATAGCGACTATGGTCAGCCTGTTTGTTTATTACCGAGCGTGGCTGCGCAATCTCATTCAGCCCCGGGATCTGGCAACCTTAAAAACCGCATTGCATTTAACGAAGAAGCCTACGGAAGAAAATGGCTAAGCTTATTTGCCAATACAAAAGTTAGAAAAGATTTCGCCCAGTAAATCGTCGCTGGAAAATTCTCCGGTGATTTCAGCCAAAGCATTTTGGGCCTGCAGTAAATCGTCTGCCATGAGTTCGCCCGAACCGGCTTTCAGTTGAAGCACAGCTTTTTCGAAAGCTTTGCGTGCAACATTAATGTGTTCCATATGTCGTCGCCGGGCGATTATGCTTCCCGACTCTTCGCCGGCGTAGCCGACTGCCTCTTTTATCTGCTCACGCAGAACACCAAGGCCCTCACCGGTGGCAGCCGATACAGCCACACTGCCGTCGGACAATAAACCGGTCTTTAGGCCGGACAGGTCTGCCTTGTTCATGACAGTTAAGATATTGTTATTTAAAGCAATATCAGAATCTTCGAGTCCGTGGCCGGGGACGCCGGATGAGGCTTCGGTAGAGTCCACAATCAATAGACCCAGGTCGGCTTGCTTGAGTTCTTTACGGGTTCTTTTAACGCCCTCTTTTTCGACGGCGTCAGCCGCGTCACGCAGGCCTGCGGTGTCAATGATGTGTAAGGGCACGCCGTCGATGTCGATGTGTTCCCTAACCAGATCACGGGTAGTACCCGGTATGTCAGTGACAATTGCTGCATCGTATCCGGCAAGTTTGTTCAACAAACTCGACTTACCGGCATTCGGTTTGCCAGCCATGACAACCGTAACGCCATCACGCAGCAAACAACCCTGACGTACAGAGCGGTCAAGTTCGTCGAATTTTTCAGCAACCGTTTTTACGCGATTCAGCAAAGCGGCATCACTTAGAAAATCGATATCTTCATCAGGGAAATCTATCGCCGCTTCAACATGCACCCGCAATTCGGTTATGCAATTGTTCAGCTCGATTACAGCAACAGAAAACGCGCCGCGCAGGGTTCGCTGAGCTGCCCGCGCAGCCACCTGCGATCCGCTATCGATAAGATCGACAATGGCCTCGGCCTGTGTGAGATCAAGCTTGTCGTTTAAGAAGGCGCGCTTTGAAAATTCACCCGGTTCAGCCTGACGTAAGCCGAGCTCCAATAAGCGGGCAATAATCAGATCCAGAACCACAGGTCCGCCATGGCCCTGTAACTCCAGGACATCTTCGCCGGTAAAAGAATCCGGCCCCGGAAACCAAAGGGCGATACCGCTATCGATAGCACTGCCATCGGCTGCTTTAAAGCTGGAATAAGTGGCGTATCTGGGCTCAGGAACCTTGCCCAGTAAGGCGTTAGCGGCTTTTTCAGCGTCCGGCCCGGATACACGAATAATGCCGACACCGCCACGACCCGCCGGTGTTGCACGTGCCGTAATAGTGTCTGCCTGTAGTCCTTTTGCCATAGGACTACAGTCTAATCGGATTCAGCGGCAACCGTCTTATTGATCTTCCATTGCTGCAGAATCGACAGCACGGAGTTGGTCAGCCAGTAGAGCACCAAGCCAGACGGGAAGAACGCGAAAAAGACCGTAAAGACGACAGGCAGAATACTCATCACCTTAGCCTGAACCGGATCAGGTGGAGCAGGGTTTAGCTTCTGCTGAATAAACATTGCAGCACCCATCAGGAGGGGCAATACAAAGTATGGATCCCGTGACGACAGGTCAGTGATCCACAACATGAATGGTGCCTGGCGCATTTCTACGCTTTCAAGCAGCACCCAATAGAACGCAATAAAGAACGGAATCTGCACCAGCATAGGCAAACAACCCGCTGCAGGATTTACCTTTTCCCGTTTATACAAATCCATCAAAGCCGCGCTCATCTGCTGGCGGTCATCTTTATACCGATCCTGCAAAGCTTTAAGCCGGGGCTGCAGTTTGCGCATTTTTGCCATCGAACGACCGCTTGCTTCGGTCAACTTATAGAAGACAAGCTTAATCAGGAACGTAACAATAATGATGGTCCAGCCCCAGTTCACTACCAGCTTCTGAACCTGCTGCAATACCCAGAATAGGGGTTGTGCCAGGATCGAAAGTATTCCGTAGTCAACGGTGAGTGGGAGACCCTTCGCGGTATCAGCCAACTGGCCCTGGAGTTTCGGACCAATGAAGAATTTTGAAGAAACTGTCTCGGTTTGACCG
>Ga0209692_10002819_pt1 | contig 17928 bp, 15 predicted proteins | sample tdDd472_FD_187129 | JGI IMG/M metagenome (GOLD analysis project Ga0209692, IMG submission 187129) | Marine sediment microbial communities from the Atlantic coast under amendment with organic carbon and nitrate - tdDd47.2 (SPAdes)... | ecosystem: Environmental > Aquatic > Marine > Coastal >...
AACCCTGTGCGATTCCATTGCCTTTCCTGTCAAATTCTTGGCGCAATGTCCGTCCCTGACGTCTCTGAAAATTGAGGCCTGTTATTCTGTGTTTGTTACGTTTTTCTTATGGGTTATGGCTCTCTCTCGTAACGGCCTCCCTGGCTGGCACAGGGGTTGCATTGCTTCTGCGTGGACACCGGCGCGCGTCCAGCGGCGGCGACGGAATCACAAAGGGACCAGTAAGGAGTTGAAGATGGCGGTGTTCCAAATACATAGGGTGAGATGGATCCCATGGGCGGTGGCAGCACTTGTGCTTTTGGCGTGGGGGCAGGGCCTGGCTGCGGAGGTGACCAGGGTGGTTGTTACCTCAGCACCGGCACGCGTGGTGCTGGAGCTCTCGGAAACCGTACCCTCAAAGGTTGTGAAGATTGACAACCATGAGCTGCTTATTGCTCTGAAGGGGACGTCTGTCTCAGAGGCGATGCTTCCGCGGTCTGGGGGGGCTCCCCTCCGTGTGACGGTGCGTCGACAGACCCCCGGGGTCACCACGCTCCTGGTGCGAACAGAGCAGCCGATTTTGACCATGAGCCATGTGTGGCGGGGGCGGAAGCTGGTGGTTTCCATGACCCTTAAGCAGGTGGCCCGTCGCAAGGAATCCCGTGGGAAAAAATTAGCCCGGGAGGTCCTGACCCCGGAACGGGTCCTGGGGCATGTTCCGGCCACAGAGGGGCCACGCGGCGACGACACGCATCTTGTGGCCCGGGACGGGTTTAACGGAACCGTGGATGACCTGCTGCTTGAGGTGAAGAGCACCCTCTGTCGGGAAGGTGACGGCATGGACCGGATTCTGACCCTAATGAGAAGCGGGGCCTTTCGCCGGGCGGAAAAAGAGGCGGAAAAGAGCTTGAAGATCTCGGGCATTTCCCGTGGTTGTGCCGAGGGGCTTCAGATGCTTCAGCTGCTCAGTGCTTTCCGGGAGGCCGAAATCAGGAAGGATGCCGAGGGGCTCGTGGCACTGACGGCACGCATCAATAAATTTATCAGCCGGTTCCCGGACTCCCCCTACCTGCCCTATGCCCTCTCCATGCTGGGCAGCACCTACATGGCATTGGAGGATTACGGCACGGCCGAAGGGTACTACCGCGTGGTGCTGGAAGATCACCCCGGGTTTATTGCGGCACCGGGGACCGCGTTTCGGCTGGGGAAACTTCTTCGTAGCACCGATCGGGCCACAGAGGCCCTGCCGCTGCTGGAGAAGGTGGAAGCCCTGGGAGATGGCCTCTCTTTTTCAGAGGAGGCCCGAAAAGAGATGGCCATGGTCTTGTATGACGTGGGGGCATTTCCCCGGAGCCAGGCCCTTTTTGAAACCCTCATGGCTGAAAGCGATGAGGCGGTGTGGCGCGATCCTGACCTCTTGTACTATGCCGGGCAGGCAGCTTTAAGGGCCGGAGACCGGGAGGTCGCCCGGCGGTACCTGGTGCAGTTTGCCAACCTTTTCCCCGAAGCGGAAGGTGCGGACATGGCCCTTGAAAGTGTCGGGGAAACCTGGCTCGATGACGGCGAGGAGGAACGGGCCAAGGCCTTTTTCAGGCTGGTGATTGAACGGTATTCCGAAGGGGACGGCTATGTGACGGCCCTGGTCCGACTGGCGGAACAGCTTCAGGACCGGGAGGAGAAAGAGGCCCTGTACACCCAGGTCATCGATACCTTTCCCGAGCACCCCCTGGCAAGGCTCTCCATGTTGAGGCTGGCCGCCCTGTATGATGAAGCCGGAGACCATAAAGCCAGCGTGGAGCAGGTAAAAAAACTTCTGGAGGTCGGGGCCGGTGGGTTGAGAGCCGAGGCATACGCCCGGTTGGAACAGGCGGTTCTGGGGCACTTCAAGGCGCTGATGGCCAATGAGCGTTACGTGGATCTCATCGCATTTTTTGAAAAAGAGCGCAGCCTTCTTCACAAGCTGGAAAACCCCGATATCTTTCTTCTGGCCGGGGAGGCGTTCATGGCGGCCCACCTGTACGGCAGTGCCGCCGAAGAGCTGGAGCGGGCCATCATCCTCTCCATGAAACGCCTCAAGTGGTCGGGCAAGGACCGACTGGCCGGGCTCTACTTTCAGCTGGGGCGGGCCCTGGATGAGGGGGGGCGCAAAAATGAAGCTGAGACCATCTTCACCCGCTACCTGGAACACTATGGCAAGGCTCCGGGGGAGGGGGAGGCCTCTTTCCGTCTGGGACGCATCCTTTTTGACGGCGGGGAGCTTAAGCAGGCTGAGGAGCTGTTCAAAAAGAGCCTCGCCCTTGGTGGGGGAGCCGATTCACGGGTGTGGCTGTCCAGGTGCCGGGAAGAGTTGGGAGACCCTGCCGCCGCTGCGGGGTGGCTCGAAGAGGCGATCCCGATGTTTGAATCCGAGGATCCCGCACCCAGGGCTTCTCTCTACGCCGCCCACCGGCGCCTGGGTGACGTCAACATGAAACTGGGGCGTTACAAAGACGCCGTTGCAGCGTTTGTCGGGGCGGAAAGATTTGCCGGGGAGGAGGTCTCCCCCGAGGAGCTTCGTTTTCTGAGGGCCGATGCCATGGCCCAGGGGGGGGAAGAGGAGAAGGCCCTTGCCCTGTATAAGGCGGTGGTCGCTTCCGACGATGAGTTCTGGAGCGGCATGGCCACGGAGCGTATCTGCTCCATGGAGCTGTCCGACAGGCTTGGCGGGGCTCATTAGGCCATCCGGCAAAAAATTCCGGGCAGTTGAGGGGTTTACCGTTCGTCTGATTTTGTATTTTACGTGTTTTTTTAATCGTGTGTTCGTAAAAAAGGCCGTGCCTTGGAGCGTCTTGCAACACCCAATGATTTTCTTGGTGTGATAAATAACAACATGTTGTATGTCTGCGAGGCTTGCTCCCCTTTTTTTAGGGGCCATCAATAAAGAGAAGTGAAGGGAAGTACATGGCAGCGTGCCGGGTGTTGTTGGTTGATCAAGGGCTCTCCCGAAGTCGGGAATGGGGGCCCGTCCTGGAAACAAAAGGTCACGGGTTGACCCGTGTGGCAGACCTGCCGGACGTTGCAGGTCTGGTTGCGGAGAGCTATGACCTCGTGGTGGTGCACGCCCCTTCCGCCGGAGAATCCCTCTCCCCCTTTCTCTCGGTTGTGGCCGCTGAAGAGGAGGCTCCCGATGTGGTGGTGGTGATGGACACCCCCGATGCTGCCCGTGCCGTGGCGTGGATGAAGTGCGGTGCCCGCGATTGCCTGATGGCACCTGTGACCTCTGAGCAGGTCGGGCTGCTCGCCGATGCCCGTGCGGCCTCCTCAGCCTCGGGCAGGGGACGTGTGGCTGGAAAGACACAGATCGTTACCTGCAACCCCCGCATGGAGGCCCTGCTTTCCATGCTGGATCGTGTGGCCGACAGCTCAGCCTCGGTTCTGATTACCGGGGAGAGCGGCACAGGCAAGGAGCTCATTGCCCGGTATGTTCACGGGAAAAGCAGCCGAAGCAAGGGGCCCTTTGTGGCCGTCAACTGCGCGGCGCTTCCCGAGAGCCTCATGGAGAGTGAGCTCTTCGGCCATGAGAAGGGCGCCTTTACCGGGGCCACAGGGCGAAAGGCGGGAAAGTTCGAACTGGCTGAAGGGGGAACCCTGCTCCTGGATGAGATCACCGAGATGCCGGTCACGCTTCAGGCCAAGCTGCTTCGAGCCATTCAGGAAAAAGAAGTGGACCGCCTCGGGGGCACGGCCCCTGTCTCTGTGAATGTTCGTGTGGTGGCCACCACCAACCGGGACCTGAAAGAGGCCATTGAGACGCGGGAGTTCCGGGAGGACCTCTATTTTCGACTTAACGTCATTCCTGTAAAGATTCCCCCCTTGCGGGAGCGCAAAGAGGACATCGAAGCGCTTGCCCGTCATTTTATGGCGAGATTCAGTGCCCTTGATGGCCGACTTGTCAAAAATTTGACGGAAGATGCCGTGGGTCGACTTCAAAACTACCCCTTTGCCGGCAATGTCCGGGAGCTGGAAAACCTGATTCACCGAGCCGTGCTTCTGGCCGATGGGGAGACCATCGGTGCCGAGGCTCTCTGGTTTGAAGAGGGGGAGATGCCGCTTCCCACCCCTGCGTCTCAGGCCGAAATATCCCATGATTTCAAGGGGGCTCCCCTGCGCGAGGTGGAGCGGATCGTCATCTTTGACACCCTGGAACAGACCGGTGGAAACCGGACCCATGCCGCCAAAATTCTCGGCATCAGCGTGCGGACCCTGCGCAATAAATTGAACGAGTACCGGGCCGATGGGTCGGAAATTCCATAAAGGCATGGTTGTTGCAAACCATTTCCCCCAATAACCTGACGCGGATAGGTTCGAGGTTGGGTTGTCCCGGTGGGGTGAGTCACCCTCCCTAATTATTTATACGTCACTTTTTTGAAGAGACAGGAGCATCATGTCACGCGAGCTTCTAATCGATAAAACCTACGCCCTGCTCGGCAAGGCCATGGACGTCTCAGCAAGGCGCCATAACCTTATTACCGGCAACATTGCCAACATGGACACCGTGGGGTACGAGGCCAAGGATCTTGATTTTCAGAAAACCCTGGAGATGGAGATGAGCCAAGGCTCGGGATCCCTTGATCGCACCCATGCGAAACATTTCAAGGGGCGACCTGCCGGGGCCTTGAACACCGAAATGGTGGAAGACGCGCCCGTGGATCTCGACCGGGAGATGTCCCGGCTTGTGGAGAACAACATCCGCTATCGCTCCACCGTGGAGATGATGATGCGTAAGGTGGCCACCCTTCGGGACGCCATCGGTGAAGGGGTGAAGTAGGGGCGTTAAACACGCCAACGTCAGGATGAAACGCAACGAGCGACACACGAGGGAAAACCATGGATCTTCTGGGAGCCATTAAAGTCAGCAGTTCGGCCCTGTCGGCCCACCGTACCAAGATGAACGTGGTGGCGGAGAACATCGCAAACTCTGAGACCACACGCACCGCTGAAGGGGGCCCCTATCAGCGGAAGATGGTGGTCTATGAAAAGCAGGATCCCGCAGGGTTCGATGCCATGCTTAAAAATGAGATGGCCCGGGGGGACGGTGTCAAGGTGACCGAGATTGTCAGTTCACCCGAAGACTTTCGTCTTGAGTACAACCCGGAGCACCCCGATGCGGACCCCGAGACCGGTTACGTGAAGATGCCCAACGTGGACATCCTGTCCGAGGTTGCGGACATGATGGTGGCCAGGCGCTCCTACGACGCCAGCGCAACAGCCGTGGAGAACTCCAAGAACATGATTATGAAGGCCCTCGAGATCGGGCGTTGATGGGTGAGAGGTTTTAGATGAAGATTTCCGAGATGACACCGGGGCTATCCCCCCTGCAGCAGCCCGGTGGGGGCAATTCTGCTTCCGGCCCCTCCTTTGAAGATCGACTGAAAGGAGCCGTGGCCGAGGTCAACGCCAAACAGCAGGTGGCCGATGACGCCGTGGATCAGGTGGTGGCCGGCAAACTGGGCATCCATGAAGGGATGCTCTCCCTCCAGGAAGCGGACATTGCCATGAAGGCCCTGCTTCAGGTACGCAACAAGGTGATTTCCGCGTACAACGATGTGATGAAGATGCAGGTGTAGTCCCTTTTTTGTCGTCTGAGAGCCCCTCCCGTGACGCTGTACCTACTGATCGAGGAGCCCGTTTTACGCCGTCTGCCATGAGGTAAACCGCAGATGTTCCAGTTTTTCCAACAGATTCGTACCATTCTCGTCCAGATGCCCCTCTCCCGCAAGATTGCCGTGGGCGCCCTTCTCTTTGTGGTGATCACCCTGTTTGGAGGGATCATTTTCTGGAGCAACATGGTGGAGTACCGCTCGCTGTACACCGGGCTCTCCCCGGAAGATGCCTCCCAGGTGGTGACCCGCCTGAAAGACCTCAAAGTACCCTACAAGCTGGAAAACGGAGGGACGGGTGTTTCCGTTCCTGCCGAAAAACTCTATGACCTGCGTCTCTCCATGGCCTCGGAAGGCCTGCCCAAGGGCGGGGGCGTGGGCTTCGAGATCTTTAACAAGACCGAATTCGGTACCACGGAGTTTGTGCAGAAACTCAACTTTCAGCGCGCGCTTCAGGGAGAACTGGCTCGAACCATTCGCGAGATCGAAGAGGTCCGCGACGCACGTGTTCTCATCGTGATGCCCAAGGACTCGGTGTTTGTCGAGGAGACCAAGCCACCCTCGGCCTCAGTGCTGCTCAAGCTGCGCAAGACCCTGCCCCAGAGCCAGGTCAACGCCATTGTGCACCTGGTGGCAAGCTCCGTGGAATCCCTGACACCCGATCGCGTGACCGTGGTGGATTCCCGGGGAAAGATACTCTCCAGTGGCATGCCTGAGGATGCCGACAAGCAGCTCTTGAACTCTCAGCTGTCCTACAAGCTCGCCTACGAACGCAATGTGACCCAACGCATCCAGAGCATGCTGGAGCGGATTGTGGGCCAGGGAAAGTGCATCGTGCGCGTGACGGTGGACATGGACTTTTCACGGGTGGATGTGAGCGAAGAGCTCTATGACCCCGATGGCCAGGTGGTGCGGAGTCGCCAGAATGTGTCGGAAAAGAGCGACAAGACCAACGTGGGCCCGGAGAAGATTTCCAGCGTCAATCCCCTGGCAGACCTCGACGCCAACCAGCGCACCGAGAGCCAGGAGAGAAACGATGACACGATCAACTACGAGATCAGCCGCACCACCCGGCGTACCACCCGTCCCCTCGGGGAGGTGACGCGCCTCTCTGTGGCTGCGGTTCTGGACGGCACCTACATCACTGAAACCGCGGAGGATGGAACCCGCACCCGAAAATACCAGCCACGGAGCCCCGAGGAGATGACGCTCTTCTCCACCATTGTGCGCCAGGCCATGGGCTACAGCGCAGATCGTGAAGATCAGGTTTCTGTGGAGTCCATGCCCTTTACCATGGAAGAGGGTTGGGAAGTGGAAAAAGCACCGCTTACAGGTGTTGAAAAGCTGGTGGAGGACTACGGCAAAATAGGCATCAATTTGCTGGCGGTTCTCTTGATCTTTCTCTTCGTGGTACGCCCCCTTATCCGCACCCTTCGGGATGTGGGAGAAAGGGAGGCTGACGACCTGCTGGAGGAGGAAGACGAAGGCGTCACCGTTTCCATTGGGGCGGAAGCCCTGGCCGGTGGCCCTGCACGTGAAGGCACCCCCCAGGATCGGGCCATGCGCCTGGTGCGTGAAGATGTAGACAAAGCAGCCAACATTATCAAAGGCTGGTTGGGAGAGGAGTAGACGATGGCCGGGGAAAATGCCCAGGAAGGTGACAAGAAGATGACGGGGCCCAAAAAGGCGGCCATATTCCTTCTCTCGATGGGGGAAGGGCGCGCAGCCGAGGTGTTCAAAAAGCTGAGTGACGCGGAGATCCGCCAGGTGGCCGCTGCCATGACGCAGATTCGGGAGATCCTGCCCGAGGAGCTTGCCGCGGTGGCTGATGAGTTTATTGAGCGCTTTGAAGGCGATACCAAATTGATGGTGGAGTCTGGCGACTTCCTGAGAAACGTTATCAAGAACACGCTGCCCGCCGACCGGGCCGAAGAGATCCTGAAAGAACTCAGCGCCCTGCAGCGGGACAAACCCTTTGGCTGGAGCCGGGACGTCAACGTGTCGGCCCTCGGCACAGCCCTGATGCTGGAACACCCGCAGACCATCGCCATGATCATGGCTCACCTGCCTCCGGATATTGCCTCCGACGTATTGGTCTCCTTTCCTGAAGAGATGAAGGGGGACATCGCCCTGCGGGTGGCCCGTCTCGGTCAGATTCCTGAAGAAATTGTCAGGGACGTGGACGGTGCCCTTAAGGATGAGCTTAAGAACATGGTCAGTTCCGGCGGGAAAGTCGGTGGCCTGCAGGTGCTGGTGGATATTATCGGTGGGGTGGACAAGGCCTCTGAAGACACCATCATGGAGATGATCGAAGAGGAAGACATGGAGATGGCCATGAATGTTCGGGACATGATGTTTGTCTTCGAAGACATGGTGAGTATCGACGACCGTGGCATGCGCGAAATTCTCAAGCGAGTGGAGGGCGCTCAGCTTACCATTGCCCTCAAGACAGCCAGCGAAGAGATGAAGAACAAAATCCTCGGCAACCTCTCCTCACGTGCCGCCGAGATGATTCTGGAAGACCTCGAGGTGATGGGACCGGTGAAGCTCTCCGAGGTGGAAGAAGCTCAGCAGGCGGTGGTGCAGGCGGCCAAAGACCTGGAGGCCGAAGGTTCAATCACCCTGGGTGGCAAAGGCAAGGACGATGTTCTGGTGTAACACGACCTTCGAATCGTTTCGAGGTCACCAGCAAGTTTTGGAGCAGGTATGACAGACGACGGGTTCAAGCCCCTGGTTGATATATCAGCCAGGCAGTTTGAGACAACGGTTAGCCAAGGTTCGGAAAACGTTTTTCAACGTCTTGAGTTTAAGCAGGAGGAGCCTGGACAGTCCCCAGCCTCAGATCCTGTGGCACAGGATGAGGCGGTCTCTGACGACTGGGAGCAGATTACACCTGCAGAGGTGGACCCGGAAGAGCATCCCGTTGCCGAAGATACCGCTTCCGAGAGTTCTTCTTCCTCTCCTGCTGAAGGGGATCCCGGGCTGTTCGAGGTGGAACAGCAGGCCTTTGACATGGGCTTCGAAAAGGGAGAGCGTGAAGGCTTTCTCAAAGGAGAAGAGCGGGCCATGGAGATGCTGGTGCGCTTGGAAAACCTGATCCTCGGTTTTGAAGGGGCATGGCGTAAGAGCTGCGAGAATCGTGAAAAACAGCTGGTGCAACTGGCCCTTGTGGTGGCCGAAAAAGTGGCCCTGGCCAAAGCCGAACGAGATGATGAGATGGCAGCCCGCTCTCTGGTTGAGGCCCTCTCCGCCCTGGAAAACCCCGGTACCTGTACGGTGCGCGTGAACCAGAATGATTTTCAATCGGTGGAACGCCTGAGGGGCGATCTTTTTCAACGGGTCGCAAACCTGCAGGAAATCACCATCCTTCCGGACGGAAATGTGGACGAAGGGGAAGTCCGGCTGGAAAGCGACAACGGCTGGTTGGAGACCGATGCGAGAAAACGCCTGAATGAGGTAATGTCTCGTGTTGCTGCTGCTTCAGGACTTTCATCCTCCGATCGTATGGAGGCAACCGGTGTGGCATGATGGCGGGCCCTGGGAGGCCATGGAAGACGCAGCAAAACAGACGAGGCTCTTCGCCGGTGAAGGTCGCGTGGAACAGGTGGTGGGCCTCGTTGTGGAAGGCCGCGGTCTGAAGGCCGGTATCGGCAGCGTGGTGACCATTCTTGCCTCCTCCGGTCGGACTCTGCCCGGTGAAGTGGTGGGGTTTCGGGACGGCCGCATCGTGGTGATGCCCTATGGCGACACTGCCGGGGTGTGCGAAGGGGACCGGATCCGCCTGTTGGAATCCGAGCCCGCAGCCATTGTGGGGGACGGGTTTCTCGGCCGTGTTGTCGATGGCCTGGGGCAACCCATTGATGGAAAAGGGCCTCTGGGGCCGTGCATTGACTACCCCCTTTACGGCAAGCCCATCAACCCCATGGAGCGACGCCCTGTGGAGGAGTTCCTCGATGTGGGAATTTCCGCCATCAACCTCATGACCCCGGTGGGTCGCGGCCAGCGTGTGGCCATCATGGCGGGTTCCGGTGTGGGCAAGAGTGTGCTCATGGGCATGATGACCCGCTACACCGAAGCCGACGTCATCATCATTGGCCTCATCGGCGAGCGTGGCCGTGAGGTGAAAGACTTTGTGGACAAAACCCTGGGGAAAGAGGGGATGGAGCGCGCCGTGGTGGTGGCTTCCGCCTCGGACAGTCCGCCCCTGGTGCGTATGCGTGGCGCCTATCAGGCCACGGCCCTTGCGGAATACTATCGGGATCAGGGCAAGGACGTGCTTCTCATTATCGATTCCATCACCCGATTTGCCATGTCCTCAAGGGATGTGGGGCTTTCAGCCGGTGAGGCCCCGACAAACCGGGGCTACACCTCCTCCTTTTTTGTGAAGATTCCCGTTCTGCTGGAACGGGCAGGGGCCGTTGAGGGCAAAGGCTCCATCACCGGTCTCTACACCACCCTGGTGGAAGGGGACGATATGAACGACCCCGTGGGCGATACCGTTCGTTCCATTGTCGATGGGCACATCGTCCTCTCACGAGATCTGGCCAACCGGGGACACTACCCGGCCATTGAAGTGCTGGGCAGCGTCAGCCGTGTGGCCAGTGATGTGGTGGGGCCGGATCACCTCGCCCTGCGAAGCCGGCTTCAAGGACTCATGTCCACCTACCGGCAGTCCGAAGACATGATCGCCATCGGTGCCTACAACCGGGGAACCAATGCCCAGATTGATGAGGCCATGGACCTGAAACCCAAGATAGACGATCTGCTTCGCCAGAACGTGGACATGAAGTGCAGCTACGGTGTCTCTCTAAACCGGTTAAAGGCCCTGTTTATGGGGTAGGGCAACTAACGGCTGCCTCCGGCGGCAAGGTGTGCCACCTTGAAAGCAGGTAGCGGATGCGTTTTGCCCCTCGTTCCTCGGGTCAAATCACATCAGCCTTTAGAGCGGAAATCGTTCGAGGACCATTTTTAAGACCTGTTTGTGAAACCAACTCTTTCAGATTGGGCAAACGTTTAGCCCCCGGCAAGGCCGCCGGAGTTACTCCGGGCAAAGTTAAGGCAGACTTATTGGTCTTCATACCGGTATTGGTGAACCATGAAGAGCATGAAGCACCTTTCGGGCTCCATGAAGCCGTTAAAACAACCTATACGGATAACCTGGGGTCCAGGGGATTTATCCCCTGGCCGCCGGAGGCATTTTTGGTCCCGGCTTTGACAACGCAAGGCAATGAATGAAAAAGTTTAAATTCAAGCTTGAATCGGTGCTTTCCCTCCGGGAGCACAAGGAGCGCCTTGTGATGCAGGAGGTGGGGGCTCTGACCCAGGAGCTGGCCCGTGTGCAGGGTGGCATGGCTGCACTGGAGCGTGAGAAGATCGAGGTGGAACAGAGCCTGGCTGATCGCATGGGGGCGGGCATCAGTGGTGCCGAGCTCCAGAGCATCCAGGGGTACATCGCCGGCATTGCCGTTCGCTGGCAGGAAGAGAATGTGTTGTGCGAGAAGGTCGTGCGTTACCTCGATGCCAAGCGCGGTGAGCTTGCGCGTTGTGCCGTGGACCGCAAGGCCATGGAGACACTTCGGGACAGGCAGCGGGATGAGTTTCTCCGTGTCCAGGGTGAGGAGATGCGGAAACAGGAAGAAGAGACGGTATTGGTTCATCGGGCAGCAACAGCCCGAAACCGGAAGTGAGGAGAGATGAAGGCGGTCAAACATCTGATGATCGTGGTCTTGATTTTTTTGGGACTTGCCGGACCTGCCTTGTGTGCGGACCCAGCGGATGGGGAGGCACCTCAGTCGGAGGAGGGGGTTGACGTTCAGCCTGCCGAACCGCCACCCGAGGTGATCTTTCAGGGCATGGAGGCCAAGCGGATCTCCTTGGAAGAGCGGGCTGAAGAGATTCGCCTCGAGGAGAGGAAACTCAAGGAGCTCAAGGCAGAGCTGGAGGCGAAACGGGAGGAGCTCGACACGCTTCGCAAGCAGATTGAAACCAGCCTGACCCGGCTTGAGGCCAAAGAGAAGACGGTGAACGAAGCGCAGCGAATGGAAGAAGAGAAAAAGATCAAGCAGCTCGTCAAACTCTACTCCAGCATGAAGCCCAAACAGGCCGCGGCCATTGTCAATAACATGGACATCGTCATTGCCGAACGTCTTTTCCTGAATCTCAAGGGGGACGTGGCCGGTAAGATCCTCGCCTATGTGGATCAGGAGAAAGCGGCCCGAATCACCGAACGACTTGCCGAAACCCTGGAGGACCTTCCGGAGGTACCCTAAGGCAAGAGCTCTACCGGTCGTAACTATTCAGCTATGCCTCCGGCGTTTCGTTTTTTGACATGAGCCCCGAAAACTTTCCGGTTGCCGCTTCCTTTGCTATCAGCCCCGCAGGGGCTGATAGCAAAGGAAGCGGTATAGTTGTTAAACCAGAAGCATATGGTTTGTAACAGCGGTGGGTTTTAAAACCTGTTTGTCAAACTTTTCAAAAGTTTGGCCCCCGGCAGGGCCGCCGGAGGCACACTGAGCCGTTCAATAAATAGGGCCACGACGCGAAATGCGTTGTGGCCCTTTTTGCTTTAGCGGCGTTGGTTCCGGGTTACATTTTGTATGTCCTGTCGATGGTTTTGATGTACAGGATGTTGCCCTCGTTTTTCACAAAGACGTTGATCTGGAGGTCCCGGCTCTTCTCTTTTAAAATTTCTTCCAGATGAAGGGTGGCTTTATCGTCTGTGAGTAGCTGCTTTACGCGCTCCGAGTCGGGAAACTGCAGAAGGACTTTTTCTCCCGGAGCCTGCTCCACGTCGCCGCATGGAACGACCTCACCGGAGGGGACAGGAAGGCGGCCCAGCTCCTCCTCACTTGCGTTGGCGTATATCTTGGCCACCATATAATCCAGAACGCCCAAACCGTAGAGGGGCAGTTCGCAAAGGGCGACGATGAATCCCCGGGGGCGTTTGCGTGAGATCTGTATCTCTTCGACGGTCTCTTTGCAGTAGGGCTGTCGGCTCAAGGTGTACGTGCCTTCATCTTCTTCCAGCATATAGACGACGTTGATCCGCTCTCCCACACCTTTTTCCCCGTAGCCCACCTCTTCCACTCTGGGTGCTGACATGGTGAGGGCCGAGGCACAGCCCATGGTCAAGAGAAGGCTTAAGAGGAAGATGGTGCTTATGATGTTTTTCAGGTGCATGGTGTTCTCCCGTTGCTCTGTTGGCAGATGGGCTTCCGGTTCTAGTTGATAAGCGGGGTGAGCCCCCGGCTTTTCATTTTTTTGCGTGAGTCCTCAGAGAGGGCGTAATTGATGACCTCTCGGATCATGCCGGAAGGCTCGCCACGGGTGACCAGGGAGAAGGTCTGCGTGTAGGGGTATTCCGGGTCGGAAGGGGACAAACCGTCGATGATAAAGGTGTGGATGTCATCGTATTGGTTCACCACACTTCGGGTGGCAAAGGAGATGGTTCCGGGGATGTGATTCACCGCCTCTACGGCACCTGACGATTTTGCCGCCTGGTAGTCGAATTTTAATTGGGAGGCGCCCATGGCCTGGTTGGTAAAGTTGACGTAGGCGGCGGTCTCCCTGACGGGGGTGACGATGCGGACGGGCAGATCCGGGCCACCCACCTCACTCCAGTTGCTGATGAAGCCGCTGAAGAGCTGTCTCACCTGAGCCAGGGTGAGGTTGGTGACGTTGATGTCATTTCCGGTGATGACCACCATGGGGTCCTTGCAGAGGGGAATCTCCACGAGGCCTGACTTTTTGTCTGTGGCGGAAAGTTTAAGGGCCGTGGTCGCCATTTCGTTGATACCGGTTTTGACCCGGTTAATCGAGATCTGGGATGAGAAGATGTGGACGTTGGCTTTGATGCCCGTGGCTTTTGTGAATTCGCTCAGGACCTGGCCTCGGAAAATTTCAGAAATTTGCGAGGAGCAGCTGGTATTGATGACTCCCTTGGCGAAAGCAGGGGCAGGCAGTGTGAACGCTATAGCGATGAGTAATACGAAAAGAGCTTTTGGGGTGGTTGGCATGGCATCTCTCCGATACGGGGTTATGATTCTATGTCCTTGGAAATAAATAGACTGTTGGCCATTTCTTGCGTTTATAAAAAATACGTACAAGTGACAGTAAGGTAAAGAGAAAATATCTTATTGTTCTGTTTGTTGAGAAAAAAACAGGGTGCATGCCCATCAATTGAGTCGTTGAGAGAAAGCTTTTTTGGGGGAAATGTGGAACAGTGATCGCGTTGGGGAGAGTTGGTTACACAATTGTGTTGACAGCAAAAAACAGCCCCGTTTATACTGTTCATTAATGATATACCATGTTCGATAATGCTGAACATTGATGCCGGATGGCTGTAACGCTCACTATTGCCTCCGGCGGCCCTGCCGGGGGCTAAACTTCTGCCTGAATCCATAAGAGCAGTTTGAACAAACATGTCTTAAGACGTTGCCCTTGAATGACGTCTGCTTTCAAGCTGGCACATCTTGCTGCCAGGGGCGTACTTTCGTGTTCCACAGAGAGGGCTTAAGGACTCGGCTGAAGAAGGATATGCCTCACCTCAGAAGATAAACTTGTACCATCGACATAGAGGGAGACCACCATGCAGATTCGTGGAGGAAAGGAGTTGCTCAGTGACGTCCAGGAGAAGGGGCTATGCGTCGACTGTGGCGGCTGTGTGGGGCTGTGCCCCTATTTTCGCAGTCATCGGGGGCGAGTGGCCATGCTGTTTGAGTGCACTCTGGATGAGGGGCGGTGCCATGCCCACTGTCCCAAGGTAGAGGTGGATATGGATGCTGTGAATCGGTGCGTCCTTGGCGTCCCTTACACCGCTGACCCTGCAGGCACCATTCGCCGTATCGTCAAGGCACGGGCCGGGGAGAAGATGATCGGTCGGGCACCCTACCAGAACGGTGGGGCGGTCTCCTCCCTGCTCGCCCTTGCCTTTGACTCGGGCCTTATCGATGCAGCGGCCTTGACGGAACGAAAGGGGCTTATTCCCCGTCCCCGTGTGGTCACCGACGTGGAGGGTGTGCTCGCCTGCGCTTCCTCGAAGTACATGGCTTCTCCCACGGTTTCTGCCGTCCATGAAGCCAGGGAAAAGGGGTATCAACGTATTGCCATGGTGGGGACACCCTGTCAGGTGACCTCTGTGGGGCAAATGAGATGCAATGCCCTGGGGCGATACGACAGCGACCCCATGGCCCTTACCATCGGACTCTTTTGTACATGGGCACTGGATACGCGAGACCTAGTCGCCATGGCCAGCAAAGAGCTTGATCTTTCCACCGTCACCGGTATGGATGTTCCTCCACCCCCCGCCTCGGTGTTTTCGTTTAAAACCACGAACGGCACCGTGAACCTGCCCCTTGAAAAAGTACGCGAAGCAATCCCCGACGGATGCAGGATCTGTCCGGACATGACCGCAGAGTTTACGGATATTTCTGTTGGTGCCATGGAGGGAGACACAACGTGGAATACCCTTATATGCCGAACTGAGGCTGGAGACGCTCTCGTGGATGAGGCGGTCAGCCGAGGTTACCTGGATGTTTTGCCCATGGAGCCGGAGCAGGTGGAGGGGCTTTTGAAAGCCTCTTCTGCCAAGAAAGCCCGGGCTTTAACCAAAGCCATGGAAGATGACCTGCTGAACAACGGGGAGGGGACTTCGGCCCTTCGGATCGACCGTGCCGTTGTTGAACAAATTTGTAACTATTCAGCTTGTGCCTCCGGCGGCCCTGCCGGGGGCTAAGCTTTTAAAAAGTTTAACAAACAGGTCTTAAAAATACCCTTGAACGAATTTCGTTTTAAAGGCGGATGTGATTTGCCCCGAGGAACGAGGGGCAAGGCGCATCCGCAACCTGCTTTCAAGGTGGTACACCTTGCCGCCGGAGGCATCTTTTTGCGAGCCAGGAGGAGAGATGAGCCATTTGCATGAGGAAAAGCCGGGGACCCGCCGGCTCTGTATGGGAAACGAGGCCATTGTCAGGGGAGCCCTTGAAGCTGGTGTTGCCGTGGCGGCCGGCTATCCCGGAACCCCGTCGTCAGAGATCATCGAGACCCTGTCATCCATGGCTGAGCCCATGAATCTTTATGTGGAGTGGTCCGTCAACGAAAAGGTGGCACTGGAAGTGGCCTCATCCGCGTCGTTTGCCGGCCTTCGGACCATGGCGGTGATGAAGCAGCCGGGGCTTAACGTTGCGTCTGATTATCTGCTTCACCTGTCAGGGTCCGGCACGCGTGGTGGCATGGTGTTGATTTCAGCCGACGACCCCGGGGCTCTGTCCAGTGTCAATGAAGGGGAGACGCGCCACTACGCCAAGCTTATGGAGGTGCCCCTGCTGGAACCGGGGGACTTTCAGGAAGCCAAGGAGATGACCACCTGGGCATTCGAGCTCTCCGAAACCATACGAAACCTCGTCTTGCTGCGAACGGTGACCCGGCTCTCCCATGCCAGCGGAACCGTGGAGATGGGGGAACTGCAGGAAACTGAGAAGAAGGCACGCTTCAAACACGACGGCTTTATCATTGACCCCATGGAAGGGGTGGTGATGAGTCCACCGGTGGAGTGGAAGCACGGGCAGCAGCAGGAGAAATTGAAGCAGGCCCAGGAACTCTTTGAAACCTCACCGTTTAACACCTACGAGGGGCCGGAAACACCCGAACTTCTCATCATCACCAGCTCGGTCTGCAACCTCTACTGCAAAGAGGCCGTCAAACTCCTCGACGCCGAAGAGAGGGTGGGGATCTTAAAGCTCGGCACCACGTGGCCCCTGCCTGAAACATTGGTAAAAAAACACCTGGCCACCACCGATAAAATTTTCGTGGTGGAAGAGGTGCTTCCCTTCCTCGAAGGGGAGATCAAAATTCTTGCTGCCGAATCGGTGGGTGAGGTCGGAGCGAAAACCTTTTACGGCAAAAGGGACGGGGCTCTTCCCTCCACCGGAGAGATGAACCCGGACCGTGTGGTTGCAGCGCTCTCCGGGATTCTGAAGGTTGAGTATGCAGGCTTGGAGGCTGCCTATGCCCAACGTGCCACAGAGATCTCCTTCATGGGGTCCCCAAACCGGGAAGCAACTTTCTGCCCGGGATGCCCCCACCGAGCCTCCTTCTGGTCCATAAACACAGCACTCTCCATGGACAAGCAAAACGGGTTTGTCTGCGGGGATATCGGCTGTTACTCCATGGCCGTCCTGCCTGCGGGATTCTCGACGCTGAAAACCCTCCACGCCATGGGCTCCGGCACCGGTGTGGCCAGCGGGTTCGGAAAGCTGTCAAAGTTTGGCATGGATCAGCCCGTGGTCTCGGTCTGCGGGGACAGCACCTTCTTTCATTCGGCCATGCCACCCCTTGTCAATGCGATTCACAATCAGTCTGACATGACCCTCATCGTTCTGGATAACAGCGGCACCGCCATGACAGGGTTTCAAACACACCCCGGCCTTGCCGCCGATGCCATGGGAGAGGCGGCCACCTCCATCGATATCCCCAACGTGTGCGAAGCCCTCGGTGCCAAAGTGAAGGTGGGCGACCCCTTTGAGGTGATGAAGACCCGGGAAACCCTCTTCGACCTGATGGAAGAGGACGGCGTCAACGTACTGATCCTGAAACAGGCCTGCGCCTTAAGCCCCGACAAAAAAAACACCAAAGCGTGGGACATGGCCGTGGATGAATCGATCTGCCTGGGGGAAGGGTGCGGATGCAACCGCTTCTGCACACGGGTTTTTGCCTGCCCCGGCCTCGTCTGGGACAAAGAAAAAGGCAAAGCCCGCATCGACGAGGTGGTCTGCACAGGCTGCGGTGTCTGCGCCGAAATCTGCCCGGTGGGTGCCATTGGGAAAGAGGCGGTGGGGGCGTAGGGCAAAAAAGCGTGCCTCCGGCGGCGAGGTGGGGCCACCTCGAAAGCTTATTGCCATTGCGATTTGTCCCTCGTTCCTCGGGTCAAATCGCAATGGCGTTCGCCGCGGGCTGCGCCCGCCACCATAGCTGAGGGTTTGAACCGGGTTTGTTACAAGCTTCGCAACGTTGTGTTGGCTGTGTGAGGAGTTTGGGGCTTTCCAATCCAGGCTGACTTTCTCAAGAATACTGACCACGGGCAAAGCCCGTTAGCGAATGTGATCGACACGAGGAACGAGGGGCGGGAGCATTCGCAACCCGCTTTCGAGGTGGCACACCTCGCCGCCGGAGGCATAATTTTTTTAGTGAAGGAGACGGGAGCGTATGGAGACTATCGTACTTCCGCATGATCCGTACAATTTGATTATCACGGGTGTGGGTGGGCAGGGCAACGTCATGACGTCTCGGACAATCGGGGCCATGCTGGCGGCGC
>Ga0209692_10002821_pt1 | contig 17913 bp, 18 predicted proteins | sample tdDd472_FD_187129 | JGI IMG/M metagenome (GOLD analysis project Ga0209692, IMG submission 187129) | Marine sediment microbial communities from the Atlantic coast under amendment with organic carbon and nitrate - tdDd47.2 (SPAdes)... | ecosystem: Environmental > Aquatic > Marine > Coastal >...
TGGCCGGCGGCGCGGTTGCGCACCTCGTCGTCCTGGTCGAGGATCATGAAGATGCGGTCGGCCGCGGCCACACCGGCCTGGATCTCGTTGTTCACCTGGCCCAGGTTCTTGATGGGCCGCACCATGGAGAAAATGGCGAAGAGGAACACGAGGAACTGGTCGGGGCTCATGAGGCCGCCCGTGAACACCCGCGTACCGCCGTACCACAGCAGGAACAGGCCCACCACCATGCTGATCTGTTCGCTCAGGGGCGACGACATCTTCATGATGCGGTTGAAGCGGAAAATCTGCCGGAACAGGGCGTCACTGCGGGCCAGGAACTTATCGTTCTCGAAGTCCTCCATGGCGAAGCTCTTGATCACCCGCATGCCGTACACCGACTCCTGCAGGTTCGTCGTGAGGATGGCCATCTCCTCCTGCTGACGGTGACTGATGCCGCGCAGTCCCTTGCCGATGCGGATGATGATCCCCAGGCTGATGGGCAGCAGCACGAAGGCCATGATCGTCATTTTCCAACTGATGACCAGCGCAATGCCCAGGGCCATGATGATGTAGATGGGATCGCGCACCAGCGTGGTAAAGCTCACCCCGATGCACTTCTGGGCCATGAGCACGTCGTTGGTGGACCGGCTGATCAGTTCGCCCGCCTTGTTCTGGTGGAAGAACCCCAGGGGCAGGCTGGTGAACTTGAGATACAGGGCGTTGCGCAGATCGCGCACCACCTTCTCGCCCACGAAGGTCATTAAAACTTCCGACACGTAGCCGGTGAGGTTCTTGAGCAGGACCATGCCGAAGAACGTGAGACAGATGCGCAGCAGTTGCTCCTGCTTGGTACCACGGAGCAGGGAGGACTCGGCCCAGGAGAGAAACTGGGTCTTGAGGTTGCTGAAGAAGCCGGCCGCCCCCTGGGCGGTTTCGGCCAGCGGCGCCACCGCGTCCACGCTGCCGGTGAGGGTCTCGTCCAGGAACAGCGCCTTGATGAAAGGCGACAGCAGGGTAATGCTGAAAAGGCTGAAGAAGGCGAACAGAATGAGAAAGATCACGGCCGCGACCGCCTGGGGCAGGTAGGGCCGGATCATCTTCAGCATGCGCACGTAACTGTTCAAAGGGGTCCTTTCACGGGGCCGCGACCTGCGACCGCCGCCTCAAATGTCACCGATGGCTGCGGGATGGTCAAGAACGGCCCTGAAACCGAAGGAAGCGCCCCCGAGGAGGCGCTTCCCGATTTCGTCTGCCAGAAGGATCAGCGGGGCACGGCAATGAACACGCTGCGCTGCTGGCGCGGCTTGTACACCCGCATGAAGACGGGGCGGTCGGTATTCTTCCCCAGTTCGTCGCGGAAGTCCTCGATGTTGCTGACGGCCTTGCGGCCCACTTCCTGGATCAGGTCGCCCTGGGCCAGGCCGGCCTCCGCGGCGTTGCTCGCCTGGCTCACGCCGGTCACCAGCAGGCCGTCCAGTTCGTCGGGCAATTCCAGGGAGGCCCGCATGCGGGTGGTCAGCTCACTCACCTTCACGCCCTCGAGGCCTTCCAATTCGTCATTGTCCCGGTTCGGAGCGGGCGCGTTGGCCTGGGCCACCTCGGGGAACGCCTCCAGTTCAACCTTCACGGTCTTTTCCTTGCCGTCGCGCAGGATATCGATGTCCACCTTCTCGCCCACCGCCGACAAGCTGATGGTGTTGCGCAGCATGCTGGGATTGCGGATCTCCTTGCCGCCCACCGCCAGGATGATGTCGCCGTCCTTGAGTCCCGACTTGTCCGCCGGCGTGTCGTCGTTCACCTGGGCGATGAGCACGCCGCGGGGCTTGTCGAGGCCGTAGTAGTCGGCCATGGACTGATCCACCGGCTGGGGCAGCACGCCCAGATAGGCCCGCTTCACTTCGCCGTCGATTTTCAGGCTCTGCACGATGGTCATGGCCATGTTGGAGGGAATGGCGAAGCCAATGCCCTGGCTGCCGCCGCTGCGGCTGAGTATGGCCGAGTTCATGCCCACCAGTTCACCCTGCATGTTCACCAGGGCGCCGCCGCTGTTGCCGGGGTTGATGGAGGCATCGGTCTGGATCAGGTCCTCGTAGTCGATGAGGCCGATGGTGCGGCCCAGGGCGCTCACGATGCCCAGGGTCACGGTCTGGCCCACGCCGAAGGGATTGCCGATGGCCATGACCTGGTCGCCCACGCGCAGGGCGCCGCTGTTGGCGATCCGCACCGCGGGCAGGCCCTGGGCGTCGATCTTGATCAGCGCCACGTCGGTCTGGGGATCGGTGCCGATGATTTCGGCTTCGTATTCCTTTTCACCCTGGAAGGTCACGCGGATCTTGCGGGTGTTCTCCACCACGTGGTTGTTGGTCAGGATGTAGCCGTCGGCGGAAATCACCACGCCCGATCCCAGGGAGCGGCTGATGCGCTCCTGGTTGTTGTGCACATCGTCGTCGGGCATGTTGAAGAAGCGACGGAACATGGGGTCATCCATGAAGGGATGGTCCGCCCCGGGCTCCATGACCTTGTCGGCGGAAATGTTGACCACGGCGGGCCCGGCGGCTTCGGCCACGTCGGCGTAGGACCGCAGGGGATTGTCGGCGGCCGTGGCGGCCGTGGCGAATACCGCCAGCATGAGCAGGAGGATCAGCATTCGGCCGGTTCCGTATATGGAATTGCGTGCGGGCATTTTCGGGTCTCCTTGGATGACACAAAAGGAAAGCTCTATTCAGTGCCGGCCTTTTACTCGCCAGCCGCCGGTTTGGTTCCTTCCCAGGCTACAAAAAAAACCGGCCTCCCGCAGGAGGCCGGTCCAATCGATCAGAAGCGGAGGCGGTTAGCCGTCGTCGCCAATGGCATCCACCGGACATTCCTCGATGGCGTCCACGCAGGCCTGACGCTCTTCATCGTTTTCGGGCTGCTTGTGGACGTAGGAGTACCCCTCGTCCTCGTTGCGCTCGAAATTGTCAGGCGCCGTCTGGCGGCACAGATCGCAATCGATGCAGTTGCTGTCGACGTAGAATTCGCCGTCGACGTTGGTTTCAACCTTGTCCGTATTGTCAGCCATATCCGCGGCCTCCGGTTCGGGGGATGGGTGTGGTTATTCCTTGTCTAAATAAACCGTTTTCACCATCGCGCCAACAAATTTTCGTCCCAGAGCCCTACAGACGGTTCTTGAAGGGCAGGAAGGTCATGAAATCCGCGTGGTGCACGATGTAAGCCTCCGTGCTGCGTTTGACCATGTCGCCCTCGCCCGCATGGGCGGCGATGATGTGGCAAACGCTGGCCGGCACGCCGGCTTCCATGGCCAGGCCCACGCCGCTGAAGGGATGGCGCACGTACTTGCCCATCTCGCTCTTGCAGGACACGCCGTCCACGATGTCGTATTCCAGCAGCTTGCCCACATCGGCCAGGATGGCCCCGGCGATGCACACGTCCATGTCCACGGGCAGATCGTTCTTGAAGAACTTGTTCATCTGCACGCCGCTGTCCCGGGCCACGTGAACCACACAGCGCTTGTGGGCCATGAAGCTGACCTTCAGGTCGGGGACCAGCAGGGTGAAGGGAATGGTGTTGAGGTCGTCGACGGTCAAGGGACTGCGCTCAAGAGCCAACTCCCAGGTCTTGGCCGTGGCCTCGCGCAGCGTCTCGTTTTCAATCCACTCAAGTTCAGGCCACAGGGCCAACACTTCCTGGTTCATTTCGTCTCCTTGTAGACTGGGGACCCGTGCCGATGATCCGGTGTCCGAAAATTATATCGGAAACGGGCCCGGGTCCAGCCCCGGGAACAAAGGAAATGACAGGGAATTATCGGACGCGTCCAGGCACGGCCAGAAGCTACGGTCAATCTTTACGCTTGTGGGGTTTTGAAAATGAGGAACATCTTGCCGGAGAATTCGGAGGGGTTTTTCAATTTGTTGTATTAAAACAGGTTACAGACCCAGGCAAGCTGTCGCAGGGATTTGCGCCGCCATGCATTTTGCCTTCATCGCGACTCATTTCGTGGAGGATCGTTTCAGAAAGCCCTCATGATTATTTTGCCCGCCCGAAGCGCCCTCAAGCGAAGGTCATGACTAACAAGGGGTTTTCGGATGTCGTCCCCCGCGCCGGGGCCCTGGCACCCCCTTTGCAGTTTTTGGGCAGTGATGCACATGGAGGGCAACACACCCAATCGAAACACTTCGCAACAAGGACGGCACCGATGAAACACGCACCTATTGCCAAGCTCGGACTGGCTTCCCTCATTACGATCCTGGTTCTCACCGCCGGGCCCGTTCTCGCCCAGACCGAAATGCAGGTCAACTACCAGTGGACCGCCCCCGCCACGGGCACCGTCGTGGACCATTACGTGGTGGAACAGTCGGTCAACGGCGGCGGCTGGACCCAGATCGGCACGGCCTCCAACAACACCTACACCCTGACCGCCGTGGTGGGCAACAGCTACCAACTCCGCGTGGCAGGGGTGGACGGCGACAATCGGCAGGGCCCCTACTCCGTGGCCAGCGATCCTTACGTGCCCGACGCCGGACCTCCCGGGCAGCCCGGCAAACCCATCATCTTCTGATCCCAAGTCACCCCTGAAAAAAGACCACCGGCCCTGGCGCCGGTGGTCTTTTTATGGCAAGAATGTTTTTTAAGCCTAGCTGTCGCTCAACCCACCGAAAGGCACGACCCAGGCCGCCCGGATCCCGAAGGAATCCCAGTTGTATCGCTCACGATAATCGCTCTGGTAGAACTGCCAGGTGTTGAAGCGGTTGACGTGGTAGATCAGGCTGAGTTCCAGTCCGATGATCTGGATTCCGCCCCGGAACGACACGCCCAGGGTGTTCACCGAATCGTTGAGGGGATTCACATATTCCTGGTAAAACCCCTTCACCCGGTTGCGGTACATGCCCACGCCCAACCCCAGGAAGGGCCGGGGCGACCGCGGTCCGCCTTCGCTCATCATCATGAACTCCACTCCGTATCGGTAGCTGGAGCACTCCACCCGGTATTCACCGATTTCGGCATCCACCCCGTTGAAGTTCTTGAAGTCCACGAAGTGGAAGGACGGCGAAATGGAAAAGGTCTGGCTCAGGTGATAGCGGTAACGGAACCCCAGTTCGAAGCCGTTGCCGGCCCCGAAACCGAGGCGGGATTCGCCCAGGTCAGAGCCCAAATGTCCATAGGGGAAGGCGATGCCGCCTTCGACGATGACCTGGCTGGGTGGGCGGGCGCCCGCCCTCGCCAAACCCGGCAGCAAAAGGGCGACCAGAACAACCAGGGCGACGAGAGGGCGAAGGGCGGAATTCATGGCGTTGGCATCCTCATGGCTGAATAGTGAGTTCAAGTGCGGATCATAGCCAAAGCGGCTCCCTTTGGCAAACTCCCGCTTCTTGACGTTGTATTAAAGGCCCTCGGGGCCCTATCTTGTCGGGGCTCAACCGAACCCCGGAACTGAAGGCCGGCGGCATGCCGGCCTTCTTTCCTGCCTGTCCCAAGGGATCACACCGCCATGACAGAGACCGCCGCTCAGCTGAATCCCGGACGCATTCGTCTGGCCCTGCTGACCATCCAGGTCCTGTTCGGAATCAACTACCTGGCATCCAAGGTCATCGTCGACGAGATGAGCCCCGGCGGCTGGGCCGCCCTGCGCACCGGAGCGGCCTTCTTCGTCATCGCCGTCATCGCGCTGCTGGGCAAACGCCGGTTGCCCCCCGCAAAGGACATCGGACTCCTGGCCGTGTGCGGACTCTTCGGCGTGGTCCTGAACCAGGGATTGTTCCTTGAGGGCCTGTCGCGCACCACGGTGAGCCACTCGGCCCTCATCTGCAGCCAGATTCCCACCTTCGTCCTTGTGATCTCCCTGGCCTTCGGACTGGAGGCCTTCAGTTGGCGTAAGTTCCTGGGGTTTGTTTGCGGCATCGGCGGCGTGCTGGTGCTGCTGGAAGTGGACAACCTCCAGTTCGACAGCGCCTATCTCACGGGCGACCTGATGACCCTGGCCAACGCCGCCAGCTACGCCATCTTCATCGTGATCAGCCGCAAGGTCATGGCCCGCAACGATCCGCTGGCCGCCACGGCCGTGGTCTTCTTCTTCGGTGCGGCGGGCATGGCCCTCTACGGCGGACGTGATCTGCTGGCCACCGACCCGGCCGTGTTCACGCCCGCGATCATGGGCACCATGCTCTACGTGATCGTGGGCGCCACCGTGGTGACCTACTTCCTGAACCTGTGGGCGGTCAAGCGCGTGCAGGCCACCCGCGTGGCCATCTTCATCTTCCTGCAGCCGGTGATCGCCGCCACCCTCGGCGTGATCTTCCGGGGCAACGACATCACCCCGCGCTTCCTGATCGCCACGGTCCTGGTGTTCCTGGCCCTCATGCTGCGGGACAGCCGCGGGAGCCGGTCATGACCCCGCCGGTGCCCCACTTCGGCGAATTGATGGCCCTCCTGGCGGCCATGATCTTCGCCTGGACCAGCATCTTCTTCACCACCGCCGGCCAGCGCCTGGGCGTGACCACCGTGAACCTGCTGCGGTTGCCGACGGCCGCGGTGTGCCTGGGTCTGACCCACCTGGTCCTCCACGGCACGGTGTGGCCCGTGGGCCTGACGCTCACCGACCAGGTGTGGATCGGCCTGAGCGGCATCATCGGCCTGGCCATCGGTGATTCGGCTTTGTTCAAGGCCTTCACGCTCATCGGCCCCCGGCGCAGCATGACCCTGATGGCCCTGGCCCCGGTGTTCACCGTGACCATCGCCTGGGGTGCCCTCGGTGAGCACCTGAGTGCCTGGGCCATCGTCGGCATCCTCACGGTGATCGGCGGCGTGATGCTGGCCACCCGCGGCCGGGGAAAAAACGGGGGCCACTTCGGCAACCTGGCCCCCGGCGTGCTGCGGACCGGCCTGTTGTTGGGCGTGGTGGCATCGGCCGGACAGGGACTGGGCAGCGTGTTCGCGAAGATGGGCATGGTGGGCGGGTCCGGTGTGGATCCCCTTGGAGCCACGCTTGTGCGGTTGGTGTGGGCGTCCGCGGCCTACTGGATCGTGGTTCTGCCCCGGCAAAACCTCAAGGCCCTCGCCGGAAAACTGCAGGACCGCAAAGGCATGGGCGCCCTCGGTATTGCTATCCTCATGGGGCCGTTCATCTCGGTATGGATTTCCCTGGTGGCCATCCGGTACACCGAAGCCGGCATCGCTCAGGTGTTGCTGGGCATGGTCCCTATCTTCGTGATCCTGCCCGCCTGGCTGGTGTACAAGGACCGGCCGTCGCCCATGACCCTGTTCGGGATTGTGGTGGCGGTGGGGGGCGGGGTTCTGCTTTTTCTGAATTGATCCCGCGGGGTCCCCGCCTACCGGGCACCTGCCTGTACGGATAACCCCATATTGACACCCCGTGTTCGCTATCTATAACTTTAATACCATCAAGGCCTTATTGGCACACCACCCCTGATCATATCTGAAAGGGGCTTATTGTGATGAAATGCTATTTGATCCTGACCTGTCTCGCCCTCCTGGCTACCCCTGTTCTGGCTCAGATCGACCCCGGCGACAACGGCATCGGTATCTATGCCGACCAGGACGGTCTCACCAACAACGTGAAACTGGAGGTGGGCGTGGCCATGGAGGTGTACCTCCTGCTCACGCGGCCCACCGGCGAGACTCAACTTGCCGGTTGGGAGTGCAGTCTGGTTCAACCGGACAACGTGTCCGTCTGGGGGTTCAACTATCCGAACCCGGGCACCATTGCCATCATCGATGGGGATAATTTCTGCGGCGTCCATTCCCCCATGGTTCCGTACGCCGACGTGAACCTTCTGATGACCTTCATCATCGTTCCTCTCGACGGCCAGTGCGCCCGGTTCTTCATTGAGGAGTTCACTGGACAGAGCGGCGTGACCGAACCCCGGTATCTGGATGGGTCCGATCTCATCGACATGAAACCGTATCCCGACGGGAATGATCTGGCCACCTTCACGGTCAATGAAGAGGGGTTGTCCACAGAGAGCGCATCATTGGACCAGGTAAAGGCCCTGTACCGTTAACCAGACTCTCGATCCGGAGGTTGAGTTATGAAAACGCAAATGCTCCTAATATGCGTCCTCCTGGTAGCCGGGGTCGCGTTCGGTCAAATCGATCCCAACGACGACGGCATCGGCATTTACGCCGATGTGGACGGCCTGACCCACAAGGTGGACCTTGAAGTCGGCGTTGCCATGGAAGTGTACCTGCTCCTTACGCGGCCCACGGGGCCCCAAATGTTGGCCGGCTGGGAAGGCAAACTGATCTGCCCCGACAACGTATCGGTCTGGGGATTCAATTACCCGTACGATGGAACGATGGCCCTGGTGAACGGACCCAATTTCGCGGCCGTTCATGACCGGGTTCCGTATCAGGACATCAACCTCCTGATGACGTTCATCATCGTTCCGCTCGACTCTGACTGTGCACAATTCTACCTCGATGGTGCCGATGTCCAGGGTGACCCGGAGTTCCCCCGGTACCTGGATTGGAATGAGGCGGGGACCGGGTCCGGTGACCTCTACGACCTGACCCCCTATCCCGACGGTAGCGCGAAGGCCTGCTTCATCGTGAACGAAAGCGGCCTGCCCACCGAATGCGCAACGCTGGGCCAGGTAAAGGCCCTGTACCGGTAAAAAACAAAACGACCGCCGACTCCCGGTTCACCCGGGGGTCGGCGGCCGCATGTGCGACGCCCTCACGACGGGCTGGCCGTCGTCAATCGTCCTGGCCGGTCGGTTCCCTCAAACCTACCAGACCACCGCGTCCGCCCTCGCCAGGTCCTGATCCCGGATCTCCTTGATGAGCCCCTTGATCTCCCGCTCCAGATCCAGGCGCCCGTCGAGACGGGCGTAACGAGATTGGATCTTGAGCACGTCGACCTGGCGATCATACTCCAGCTTTTCGATCCGGCGCACCAGCCGCAGGGCCTCGATCTCCTCCTGGGCGTCCGCCAGCTCGGCCAGGAGCATCTTCTCATCCTCAAAAGCCTTTTCATTCACAACCTGGATCTCGAGGATCATCGGCGAGATCTGCAACAGGCAGGAAGGATACTTCTGGGGGAAGGTGCGGTCGTGATGGATCTGCACGAACGGGTCGTCGGCCAAGGCGGTGGGTGCGAGCAGGCACATCATCGTGCCGAGGGTCAGAATGGTCAGGAATCTCATTGAATGAACCTCCTGATATGCCCCATTGATTTGGGTCGTTCATATCTTACCATAAAAACGAGAGATAATGATTATCAAACATCAAAAAAGAAGATATTAACCATGCCTGGCGTGCCTGATTCTCAGCTAAGTCGCCCACCTGACAATTATTTCCGGGGGTACCGTTGGGTCGAAACTTTTTCGAAAAAAAAGGCCCCGGGCCGGCAGTTTGCCGTCCCGGAGCCCTGAAAACCCCCGGATAATCTAGCGTTGGCTGACGTCCACCTCGCCCATCTTGGCATGGGTGGTGAAGGTCAGCACCGGCACGGGCACTTCGGGGTTGGCGTCACGCATCTCGCCGTCGCCGCCCGAACCGACCCCCCGGACCTCCACGCCGCGGGGCACACTGGCCGCCACACCGCCCATGGTCACGCCCAGGTCCACGGTGCAGTCGTTCCGCCAGTCGCCGCGCAGATCCACATCGGCGCCGCCCATGCCGCAGCGCACCAGCAGGGCATGAGGACTCGCGTTGCCCAGGCCTTCGCCCGCAAAGCCGCCCATGGTGCCGCGGATGGCCAGGGTGTTCATGGGTTCCTGCAGGGGGTCACTGATGCTCAGGGCAAAGCCGCCCTGGCTGTAGCGGATGTCCGCGTCGGTAATCCACAAGCCCCCCAGTTCGGCCTCGATGCCGCCCTGCTTGACGATGGAATCCAGCTCGAAAGGCGTGCCCATGGGCAGGAAGATTTCCACCCGGGGATCGGGCCCGCTACTGAACCAGGTCTTGGGCCCGGATTCAATTTGGGTAAACATGATCTGGTAGATCCAGGTGGAATCGGGCAGCATGGCGAACTGTTCGGTCAGTTCGTATTTCTCCTTGTCGTAGCGCGCGTCCACGTAGGCGGGCTCACCCGGGTTGGCCGGGTTGATATGGAACTCGCCCCGCTTCATGTTGATGATGACACGGCCGGGATAGCCCAAAGCCTGCACCGGGAAGGCGCCCTCGATGTCCAGGGTCTGGATATCCGCCACCGGTTCCAGCACCGGATCATCGGTGCCCTGTTCCCTGTTGACCATGTTCATGGCCCACATGCTGCCCAGCACCGACACCAGGACCATGAGCCCGATCAGGCCCAGGCAGCCGAACAGGGTTTTCTTGAGACAGCCTCTTCCTTCTGCCATGCGTATCCCTCCGTGAATCGGATCTGAAAAAGTGATGGGCCGATCAGGGATTGTCCCTTTTTTCCCGCCCATTGGACAACTTGTTTTTTGGGAAGTCTGGACTTTGACCTTGCCAGATGTTCTTTGCCCTTTGATAATACGGCCAGGTGGAGTTCAGCGTTGCGGGCCTTTTGGTCGGCAACTTTGGTTGACGCATCAGACGGAGCGGAAGCGGAGACCACCGAACCTGGAACTGTTCCGGATCCCGACGGTCTGGCCTGAAACATAGGCAGCGCAAAGTCGTGTCGGGCGCAGATTCCAGATCGGACCAGCGACTCACGGCCGAAAGGTCGGGTCCGGTCCGGACAAGGACGGAGCCGGATGGATTCGGTTCGGTAATAAGCGGAGACAGGCGGAGCCCGAAAGGGCTCCGCCTTGCTTTGTGGAGGACCGGTTTTCAGGTCAACCCAGGTCGGTCAGGGCCCCGGTATCCATATTCAGCATCCAGTGGGGCGAGCCGTCCGCCGAAATGACCGCGTTGACGGTGCCGTCGAATTCGATGTCCAGGGTGTGGGGACCACTGGTGAAGATCAGCCCCCCGCTGGTCGGATAGTCATTGGTGGCGGCAACCGTCAGACCGTCCATGGTGAAGGTCGTCACGTAGACCCCCGCGGTAAAGGTGCCCCCGCTGCCGGCCAGGGCCGTGGCGGTGTGCAGGGTCTGGTTGATGCCGCAGGTGATCCCCACTTCCAGATACATGGTGGCGCTCTGGTCCACCTGGAAGGCCAGGCCGTCTTCGCCCAGGGTGACCAGGCTCGCCCAGTCGCCCGCGGTGCTGGAGGCCGAGGCGCCCTCGGGCCCGCCGGTGCGGAAGTCCATTTCCACGGTGCCGGTGATGCCGTCGGTCCCGTCGAAAATGTGGGAATAGACGCTCTTCAGGGGCGCCACCCGCACCACCTGGGGCCCGACCTTGGCGATGGCCATGGCCACCACGGCGGCCTGATGCGCGGCATCCTCCTGGGTCAGTTCGGGATCGGAATCCTGCGGCGCGACGGAATCGCTCTCACAGCCGACCAGGGCCAGCAGTCCAAGAACCAGCAGGAGCAGACCGGCGGTGCGGCGGTATCGTTTGATGTTCATCATGATGTGTTCCTTTCTCTAGAATCCGAACATGAGTCCGGCGGAATAGGTGGTCAGATCGCCGTGGGCCATTTCCACACTGAGAGCCCCGAGGGCCACACCGAGGGTCAGGCGGCTCTCCTGGCGGGCGGCGGCGTTGAAGGTCACGACGGAGCCGTCACCCTCGTAGACATAGGAGATGGTCATCTCGGATTCCTCTTTGGCCCAACCGCCGAACACGGTGATGGACCCGAGGTCCTTGCTCGCGGCCAGGAAAAAGGTTTTGGCGGTGGAATCCACCAGGGTCCCCACCTTCAGTTCCTGGTCGAAGAAACCGGCCATCAGATCGATGGGAAAGTTGGTGAGCAGGCCGTTGGGGCTCCACTGCAGGCCGTAGCCGAAGTACTTGGTCTTGCCGTAGGACGACATCTGCACCTCGGGGAACCAGCGCACCGTCCCCTTGAGGCCGAAGATCCCGCCGATGGAGCCCTCGGGCGTGGCCATCGGCACGAATCGGGAATCGATCAGGCCGGGCAGCGCCTCCATTTCGAAAGCGGGCAGGCCGTTCAGGTAGCCGGTCACCGTGCCGTATTCCGAGGTGCTCCCGAAAAGGGTGGGCCCCTGCATCACGATGTCGCCCGTCTGGCCGGCATAGGCCGGGTCGTAGTCGCCGAGGTCCACGTCCTCGAGAACCGTCTTGAAGGTCTGGTCGCCCTCGTTCAGATGGGTGGCCATGACCTTCACACCCACGCCGAAGACGAGTCCGCCCCACGGAATGTGGGCCGACTGGTATTGGGCACTGTTCTGGTTGGGGCCAAAGGCCTCGATGAGCGGCGAGGCATAGGCCCGTCCGTAGTCCTCGCCCACCTGGACCAGCAAGTCTTCCAGGTCTTCGGCCTGGACCGGCCCGGCGATCAGGACCGCGCCCATCAGCAACAGGGTCACAACCGACAGGAATTTGCGCATGATCCACTCCCTACGTTGGTATAAGCAGGACAACTCTGGTATTGTGTCTTGGGTAATCGTTTCCCCCGGATGAAAAACCGTCCGGCCGGGATCGGTTATTCCTTTAACATTTAAAACGGAATTGCCTGAAAAGGCAAGCCTGAATCCGGAACCATTCCCGAAAGCCGGCGGCATGCACCAACCGCAAGATAATTCCCACCAACAAGATAGGTTCCTCCTGTGGGACATGGCCGGCACGCTGATCCCGTTTGACCCCATCAGCGGCAAACCGGGTCCCCTGCCCGGTTGCGACGAGTATCTGCCCGAACTGGGCCGCGACTTCCGCCTGGTGGTCACCACCGGCGACGAAACCGCCAGCGCCCGGGCCCTGCTGCGCCGCTTCGACCTGCTGGATCACTTCGAAACCGTGGTGGGCGACCTCTTCGCCCGCATGGGCAAACCCTACGGCGATATCCTGCGCGGCCTGGGCGGCACCCCGTCCCGCTCCCTGGCCATCGGCGACCGTCTGCAGGCCGACATCTGCGGCGACTGCGACGACGTGGTGACCCTCCTGGTGAACCAGAACGGCGACACCTGCAACGCCGGCATGGTGGCCTGGATGGTGGCCCGCCTGCTGAAAGAGGACCCCGAGTTCCCCGCCGCCTTTGACAAACTGGCGTCCACAGCCGATCCTGACGGCGAGGTCCCCCGTCCCACCCACGGCGGAGAGATCGTCGGCAGCTGGAAACGCCAGGATGGTTTTCCCTGGCACCTGCTGCGCTTCAAGCATCCCGCCCTGGGCGGCGATCGCCGGATCATCGTCCTCTGACAGGAGCCCATCATGCAGGAAACCGTGCGGGTGTTCGTGACCGGCGGCACCTTCGACAAGGAATACAAGGAGCGCGACGGCTCCCTCTACTTCAAGGACACCCATCTGCGCGACATGCTCAAGCTGGGCCGCAACCTGGTGAACGTGGAAGTGCGCACCCTCATGATGGTGGACAGCCTGGAGATGGACGACGAGGACCGCGCGGTCATTCTCGGCCAGTGCCGCAAGTGTCCGCAGGACCGCATCGTGATCACCCACGGCACCGACACCATGGAGATCACCGCACGCATGCTGGGCGAGGCCATCACCGACAAGACGGTGATTTTGACCGGCGCCATGATTCCCTACGCCTTCGGCAGCAGCGACGGCCTGTTCAACCTGGGCAGCGCGCTGGCGTTTGCGCAGAGTTTGCCGCACGGGGTTTACATCGCCATGAACGGGCGGTATTTCACCTGGGACAACGTGCGGAAGAACAAGGATGCCGGGGTGTTTGAAGAGGTTCGGTAATGACCGGGTTCGGGAATTCACGCAAGAGGCCTGAGAGCGTGACGCGGAATATTTTGGCCCGTGTCCCCTACCAGACCGGGCCCACCCCTTCCCGACTGCGATCCTCGAAAGCGCAGTGCCCTTCGGCGACGTGGCCCTTGTAGCACGCCTCGTGGGTATGCTCGAAATGCGCCTCCAGCACATGACAGAGTTCCGGCCGACGCAGCCAGTGGCCGCGGGTGTCGGTGACGATGACGGTGTCCAGTCGGATCTGCCGTCCCCGATAGACCCCGTACACCTGAACGAATTCCGGGCGCAGGTTCTGGGCGTCCAGGCAGTCGATGAGTCCGCAGAGGGTATCGGAGAAAAAATGGTCGTGGAGGGGGTCGCGCCCGCGGCCGGACAGAACATCCACACGGGCTTCGTAGGTGTAGGGCAGGCTTTCATCGCGCTTGGACCGCGGATGAATGTTGAATCGCCTGGATTTCATGATCAACTCCCCGGTTCAGAGCCCCGCGTGTGGATCATCTCCCCTCTCCAGATTAGTGACGAATGGCCGGAATGTCAATCGGCCCCGCTTGAGTTTAAATCACAGTAATATAGTTGGTTAGATGGGAACGATCCGCCGGAATCCGGTGATGGCGGGGCGCGCCGGTTTTAATCTCACCGCCGATTTTTCTTGGGTCTGACCCCTTTGTCTGTTATTTTTATAACAAACAAATTCAATCCCCTGCTTGGAGTTCTTTTTCATGAGCCCCGAAATTCAGATCCTGGCCGTCACCGCCGCCACCCTCGGGTTCGTTCACACGATCACGGGGCCGGATCACTATCTGCCCTTCATCGTAATCGGTCGTGCTCGTAATTGGCGTCTGGGACGCACACTCACGGTGACCGCCCTGTGCGGTCTGGGGCACGTGCTGAGCTCCGTGGTGCTTGGCCTGATCGGCGTGGCCCTGGGTGTGGCGGTGGGCCGACTGGAACTCATCGAGGGCATGCGGGGCGACCTGGCGGCCTGGGCGCTCATTTCCTTCGGACTCATCTACGCGGTTTGGGGACTGCGCCGGGCGCATCTCAACAAGCCGCACACGCACCGTCATGTGCATGCCGACGGGTCGGCGCACACGCACCATCATCATCACCAGGATGAACACGGCCACGTCCATGAGGAGAAGTCCGGTTCGAAAGTGACGCCTTGGGCCCTGTTCATCATCTTCGTGTTGGGTCCGTGTGAACCCTTGATTCCCATCTTGATGTATCCCGCCGCAAACCATAGCGTCGCGGGCATGGTCTGGGTGGCCACCATCTTCAGCGTGGTCACCATCGGCACCATGCTGGGCATGGTTCTGCTGGCCGAGCGGGGCATCCGCCTGGTCAATACCAAACCCCTGGAGCGCTACGTCCACGCCCTGGCCGGCGGCACCATCTGCGCCAGCGGACTGGCCATTAAATTTCTGGGTCTCTAGGGCCCATTCAGGAGCCTTCCATGTGTGATACCTGCGGCTGCAGCCAGCCCGACGACGCCGTCACCTTCCGCAAGCCCGGACAGGCCGCGCCCCACACCCACAGCCACGATCATGGCCATGACCACCCTCATGATCACGACCATGATCACAGCCACTCCCGCACGGTGAAAATCGAAGTCGACGTGCTGGCCCGGAACAACCTGGCCGCCCAGCGCAACCGCGGCTGGCTGGAGGCCAAGGAGATCCTGGCGTTGAACCTGGTGTCGTCGCCGGGCTCGGGGAAGACCACCCTGCTGGAAAAGACCCTGGGGGATCTGGGCGGCGAACTGAACTTCGTGGTCATCGAAGGCGATCAGCAAACCCTGAACGACGCCGAACGCATTGCCGCCACCGGTGCCCCCGTGCTGCAGGTGAATACGGGCAAGGGCTGTCACCTGGACGCCGACATGATTCATCGCGCCCTGCACGAGCTGGACCCCGCCGACGGCTCGGTGCTCATGATCGAGAACGTGGGCAACCTGGTGTGTCCGGCCCTGTTCGACCTGGGCGAGGCGGCCAAGGTCGTGATCATCAGCGTGACCGAAGGCGCCGACAAGCCCCTCAAGTACCCCCACATGTTCGCCGCCAGCGACCTGTGCGTGATCAACAAGACCGACCTGCTGCCCTACGTGGATTTCGACGTGGCCGCCTGCGAGGCCGCCGCCCTTCAGGTGAACCCTCGCCTGGAGTTCGTCCGCGTGTCCGCCACCACCGGCGAGGGCATGGACGGTTGGTACGCCTGGTTGAAGGCCCGTCGTGGGGACGGTTGAGCGACGCCGGTTTCTGGTCAACGGCATCGTCCAGGGTGTCGGCTTTCGCCCCTTTGTCTACAACCTCGCGCTGAATGAATCCCTCACCGGACGGGTGACCAACACCCCGGACGGGGTGGTCATCGAAGTGCAGGGCGCGCCCGAGGTTCTGGACCGGTTCGCCGCGCGCCTTGAGGCCGAGGTGCCGCCGCTGGCACAGATCGTGTCTGTGGACAGCGAGACCATGGATCCCGTCGACGAAGACACCTTCATCATCCTGGCCTCCGAAAACCGGCCGGGCACCAACACCCTGATTCCCCCGGATGTGGCCACCTGCGCGGATTGTCTGCGCGAGATCTCCGACCCCGACAACCGCCGCCACGGCTACCCCTTCACCAACTGCACCAACTGCGGCCCGCGCTGGACCATCATCGGCCGCATTCCCTACGACCGGCCCTTCACGTCCATGGCCAAATTCACCTTGTGCCCCCTGTGTCAGGCCGAATACGACGACCCCACCGACCGCCGCTTCCACGCCCAACCCAACGCCTGCGGCAAGTGCGGGCCGCGGGTGTGGCTCTGCGGGGGCGACGGCGAAGAATTCGCCTCGGGCGCCGTGGCCCTGGCCGAGGCCGCCGGCGTGTTGGCCGACGGCCGCATCCTGGCCCTCAAGGGTCTGGGCGGATTCCATCTGGCGGTTCGGGCGGACGACCCGGTGGCCGTGGCCCGCCTGCGGGACCGCAAGCACCGCGAAGCCAAGCCCCTGGCGGTCATGGTGCGCGATCTGGACGCGGCCCGGGCCCTTTGCCGGGTGAACGACGACGAGGCGGCGCTGCTGATGTCGCCCCAGGCGCCCATTGTGCTGCTGGAGAAACGTGCCGACGGCGCCCTGGCCGCCGGGGTGGCCGACGGGCACCGTCGCCTGGGGGTCATGCTGCCCTACACACCGGTGCACCACCTGCTGCTGGGCGCGCTGGCCGCCGGTGGCACTCGGGCCGTGGTCATGACCAGCGGCAACGCCGGTGACGAACCCATCTGCCTGGGCAACGACGAGGCCCTGAAACGCCTGGGTCACATCGCCGACGTGTGGCTGCTGCACAACCGGGACATCCTGCGCCGAGCCGACGACTCGGTGGTCCAGGTGCTGGACGGCGCGCCCCACTTTTTCCGGCGCAGTCGCGGCTATGCGCCGGTCCCCGTGCTGCTGAAAGCGGTGAAAGACGACCCCGGCCCGATCCTGGCCGTCGGCCCCGAGATGAAGACCACCGTGTGCCTGCTCAAGGACGGCCGGGCGTTTCTCAGTCCGCACATCGGGGATCTGGAAAACCTGCTGGCCAACGCGTTCTTCAACGACACCATCGATACCCTGCAGGAAGTTCTGGAATGCGAGCCCGGGATCCTCGCCCATGATATGCACCCCGGCTATTTCAGCGGACAGTGGGCCCGGGCCCAGATCCTCCGCAACCCCATGCCCGTGCAGCACCACCACGCCCACATGGCGGCGGTTCTGGCCGAGCACGGAATCGACGGGCCGGCCATCGGACTGATCATGGACGGCACCGGCTACGGTCTGGACGAGACCATCTGGGGCGGGGAAGTTCTGGTGGGTGACCTGGCGGGGTTCGAGCGCTGGGCCCACCTGACGCCCGTGCCCCTGCCCGGAGGCGACGCCGCGGTGAAGGCGCCCTGGCGCACGGCCCTCAGTTATCTGCGTCACGCGTTCGGATCCGGAGAGCTCCCTCAATTGCCCGTGTTCGCCGACAAGCCTGCGGCCGAGATGCTGGAGATGATCGACAAGGGTTTGAACTCACCGCTGACCAGCAGCTGTGGCCGGCTCTTCGATGCGGTGGGCGCCCTCACCGGACACTGGGACACGGCGCAGTACGAGGCACAGGTGGCCATTGAGTTGATGGCGGTGACGGATTTGGAAAAAGTTGCCTTAGCAACCCCTTGGGAACGGGGCGCACCCCGTCCGAAAAACGTTGCTAAGGCAACTTTTTCCA
>Ga0209692_10002825_pt1 | contig 17903 bp, 18 predicted proteins | sample tdDd472_FD_187129 | JGI IMG/M metagenome (GOLD analysis project Ga0209692, IMG submission 187129) | Marine sediment microbial communities from the Atlantic coast under amendment with organic carbon and nitrate - tdDd47.2 (SPAdes)... | ecosystem: Environmental > Aquatic > Marine > Coastal >...
CGAGCTGGAGGAGGACGGCGCCTATCGCCCCTCGAAACACCCGCTCAACCGCCGCGACCTGCAGACCGATCTGGACCTGAAATACGAGGATCAGACGCTGGCGGTCTATCCCGCGCCGCTGGCCCCGCACCCCTGGCCCTATCCGTTTCCGATGGATCGCGAAAAGGGGATCGAGGCCTATCAGGCCATGGTGACGTCCGAGGAATACAAGCTGCGCCTGACCCGGGGCGAGCGGGGACATCTTCACCAGTACCAGGTTCCCGGCGACGCTCCGGTGATCCGGGTGGAGGTCGCGACGGCCGAACAGATGACCCCAGACGTCACCAAGTACGAGTTTCGCAGCATCGACGGCGCGAACCTGCCGGAATGGACTGCCGGTGCCCATCTCGACATCGTCGTTGCGCCCGAATTCCTGCGCCAGTATTCGATGAGCGGCAACCCGGCGGATCGCACCACCTACCAGATCGGGGTCTTGCGCGAGGACGCCGGCAGGGGCGGATCGAAACTCATGCACCGCATCTTCACCCCGGGGCGCAAGATCTTCATCTCGAAACCAATCAACCATTTCGAACTGGAGGAAACCGCCACCCGGACATTGCTGATGGGCGGCGGTATCGGGATCACCCCGATGATCGCCTTTGCCCATCGGCTGCATGCGCTGGGCAAGGATTTCGCGGTGCATTACTCCTGCTCGAACCGGGCCGGCGCAGGGTTTCTGGACGATCTCGCCGTAGCGCCATGGGCCGGCAAGGTGCACTATCACTTCTCCGACGAAGGAACACGCGCCGATCTGGCGGCGATTCTGGGTGGCTATCGGCCGGGCTGGCATGTCTATACCTGCGGCCCGGACCGCTACATGCAGGGGGTCATGGACGTGGCCGAGCAGGCAGGGTTCCCCGAGGAGGCGCGTCATCTTGAATATTTCTCGGTTCCCGAGCAACCCGAGTACGAGAACCATCCCTTCACCCTGCGGCTGAAGGACGGGCGCGAACTCCCGGTGCCCGAGGATCTGAGCGCCGCCGAGGTCTTGCAGGCGGCGGGGGTGCCTGTGGATCTGAAATGCGACGACGGCATTTGCGGGGTCTGCAAATGCGGCGTGCTGTCGGGTGAGGTGGAGCACCGCGACTTCGTCCTGTCCAAGGCCCAGCGGGAAACGGCGATGATCACCTGCCAGAGCCGCGCCGCCAAGCCCGGCGGCGTGATCGAGCTGGACCTCTGACGCCAGGCCCGCGGCGCTGGCCGGCGGGCATTCCACCTGGGCCTGTGGCCAGGCCCGCAAGCCGGGCGCACCGTGGAGGCGAATACCGTTCAGATCTCTTCGACCGCCACCAGCCCGCCGATCTCGCACAGGCCCGCGACGATCTCCGGCACGCCATCGCCCTGCCTGAGCGCGGCGAAAACGGTCATGCCGTTGCCGCGCATCCGCCTGGCGTCCCTTGCCATGACACCCAGATCCGCGCCGACATGGGGGGCCAGGTCGGTTTTGTTGACGATCAGCAGGTCAGACTTGGTGATCGCCGGCCCACCCTTGCGCGGAATGTCCTCGCCCGCCGCCACGTCGATGACGTAAAGCGTCACGTCGGCCAGTTCCGGGCTGAAGGTGGCCGACAGGTTGTCACCTCCGGATTCGATCAGCACCACATCGAGGTCGGGAAAGCGGTCAGTCAGCTCGGCGATGGCGGCGAGGTTGATCGAGGCGTCCTCGCGGATCGCGGTGTGCGGGCAACCGCCGGTTTCGACCCCCTTGATCCGGTCGGCGGGCAGCACCTGCTGGCGCATCAGCGCCTCGGCATCCTCCTGCGTGTAGATATCGTTGGTGACGACGGCGACGGAGAGGCGGGGCGACAGCGCGCGGGCCAGCGCGGCGGTCAGCGTGGTCTTGCCGGCGCCGACCGGGCCGCCGATGCCGACGCGCAGGGGGCCGTTTGGGGATTTCATGAGCGGAACAACCTTGAATACTGGGTTTCGTGTTTCATCGAGGCAATATCGGCCAGAAACGCGGTGCTGGACAGATCCTCGGGCGTTTCGTCGATCGCCTTTTCAGCGAGGGTTTCGATCAGCGGCGTCAGCGCGCTCAGCGTCTTCTGCCCGTCGGTCTGGCCGATCGGGATCAGGCGGATGCCGGCCGAGACCAGGTTGGAGGCAAAGGCCTGCAGATACATCCGCGCCGTCAGCAGGAGCGGCAGGCCATGCAGGTTTGCGGCTTGGCCGAGGGCGACGGGATGGCTCAGCGGTGGCAGTTCGTCCCCGGGCCAGACGGCGCCGGTGGTCTTGGCAAAGGCATGGCCCTGCGCCTCGGTCTCCATCAGGCGCTCGGCCGAGGGGGCAAAGGCGCGGGCCTGCGCGTCGATCCGCATCAGACCCGCCCGATCCGCCGCCCGGAACGCCGCCGCCAGAAAGATCACATCGGATCGGCCCGCACCATGGCACAGCACATCCGCAAGCCAATCCTCGAGGGCCGCAGCGTCGCCAACATTCCCAGCTGAGGTCGCCGATTCCAGCCCGTGGCTATAGGCGAAGGCGCCCACCGGGTAGGCGGGCGACAGCCATTGCACCAGTTTCAGCACCTGGCTGTCAGTGGGCGTGGTCATGGGACTGGTCGTGATCGTGCCCGCCGTGGGACGCGCCGTGATCGTGGCCGTGGGTGCGCCCAAGGCCATAGGCGCCGCCCTCGGGGGTAAAGGGTTCCTCGACCTCGCGCAGGGTGGCGCCGATCAGCTGCAGCATGTCGCGGATCACGTGATCGCGCTGGATCAGCAGCCGTCCGGCCTCGATCTGGCAGGGGGTATGGCGGTTGCCGATGTGCCAGGCCAGCCGCGGCAGGTCCGGGCCGGTCACCTCCAGCAGCGGCTCCCGCGCCGCGCAGACCGCGATGAGCCGCCCGTCCGCCAGCATCAGCGCATCCCCCGCGTTGAGCGAGGTGGTCTTGGACAGGTCGAGAAGAAAGGTCAGCCCGCCATCGCCCACCAGCCGCTTGCGCCGGAGAAACCGGCCGTCATAGCTGAGCGTGACGGTATCGTCCGCCGGTCCGGTCGGGTGTTCGCGCACGGCGCGCGCCACTGGCAGCACGGTCATGCCACGCCCCCGGTCCGTCGTCCTTTAAAGAAGATCCGCATCATTCGCCCCTTTCGTCAGAACATGAAATAGCGCTGCGCCATCGGCAGCACCTCGGCCGGTTGGCAGGTGAGCAATTCGCCGTCCGCGCGCACCTCGTAGGTTTCCGGGTTCACCTCGATATGCGGGGTGGCGTCGTTCAGCCTCATGTCGGCCTTGCCGATGCCCCTTGTGCCGCGCACCGCGACCGTGTCCTTGGCCAACCCAAGCCGCGCGCCGATGCCCGAGGCTTGCGCTGCGTCCGAGACGAAGGTGACGGCGGAGTTTTCCACGCTGCGCCCGTAGGCCCCGAACATCGGCCGGGAATAGACCGGCTGCGGCGTCGGGATCGAGGCGTTGGGGTCGCCCATCTGCGCCATAACGATGGTGCCGCCCATCAGCACCATATCGGGTTTCACCCCGAAAAAGGCCGGCGACCAGAGCACCAGATCGGCGCGCTTGCCCTCCTCGATGCTGCCGATCTCATGGGCGATCCCGTGCGCGATGGCCGGGTTGATGGTGTATTTGGCGATGTACCGCCGGACACGCAGGTTGTCGTTGTCGCCGGTCTCCTCGGACAGGCGCCCGCGCTGTTTCTTCATCTTGTCGGCGGTCTGCCAGGTGCGGATCAGAACCTCGCCCACGCGCCCCATCGCCTGGCTATCGCTGGCGATGATCGAAAACGCACCCATGTCGTGCAGGATATCCTCGGCGGCGATGGTCTCGCGGCGGATGCGGCTTTCGGCAAAGGCCACATCCTCGGGGATCGACTTGTCGAGGTGGTGACAGACCATCAGCATGTCGAGATGCTCTTCCAGCGTGTTCACCGTGAAGGGCCGCGTCGGGTTGGTCGAGGAGGGGATGACAAACGCCTCGCCGCAGATCTTGATGATGTCGGGCGCGTGCCCGCCGCCCGCGCCCTCGGTATGGAACGCGTGGATGGTGCGCCCCTTCATCGCCGCGACTGTGTTCTCGACGAAGCCGGATTCATTGAGCGTGTCGGTGTGGATCATCACCTGCACGTCCATGTCGTCGGCCACCGAGAGGCAGCAGTCGATGGCGCCGGGCGTGGTGCCCCAATCCTCGTGCAGTTTCAGCGCGCAGGCGCCGCCCAGAACCTGTTCCTCCAGCGCGGCGGGGAGCGAGGCGTTGCCCTTGCCGGCAAAGGCCAGGTTCATCGGAAAGGCATCGGCGGCCTGCAACATCCGCCCGATATGCCAGGGCCCCGGCGTGCAGGTGGTGGCCAGCGTGCCATGCGCCGGGCCGGTGCCGCCGCCCAGCATCGTGGTAAGCCCCGAATGCAGCGCGTCCTCGATCTGCTGCGGGCAGATGAAATGGATGTGGCTGTCGAACCCGCCTGCGGTCAGGATCCGGCCCTCGCCCGCGATCACCTCGGTGCCGGGGCCGACGATGATGTCGACGCCGGGCTGGGTGTCTGGGTTGCCGGCCTTGCCGATCTTTTCGATGCGCCCCGATTTCAGGCCGACGTCGGCCTTGATGATGCCGGTCCAGTCGATGATCAGCGCGTTGGTGATGACGGTATCGACCGCGCCGCCCGCGCGGGTGACCTGGCTTTGCCCCATGCCGTCGCGGATCACCTTGCCGCCGCCGAATTTCACCTCTTCGCCGTAGACCAGCGCGTTGCCGCCCGAACCGCCGGTCTGGGCCCGTCCCGCGGCCTCGGCGGTCAGGTCACGCTCGACCTCGATGATCAGGTCGGTATCGGCCAGCCGCAGCCGGTCGCCGACGGTTGGCCCGAACATGGCAGCATAGTCGGCGCGGGAAATCGTTGCGGGCATCCTCGGTTCTCCTTCAATCGACCCAGAGGCCGTGCGTCTTGTGCCAGTCCGCGAGCGACAGTTCGGGGTACCCGGCGAAATGGGTGTCCTTTGGTCCGTCGGGCAGCGGAACCCAGGGCGGTTTCTCGGCGGTAAAGATGTGCACCCGTTCCGGTGCGCGCGGCAGGTCGGTGTCAACGGCGCTGGCAAACGGATGGACCAGATCCGGCCAGCCCGGATCAAAGACCCAGAGCGCGCTTCCGCAGCGGGAGCAGAAGTGGCGCTCGGCGCTCGAGGTGCGGCAGATCCCGTCGCGGTCGATTTCGGCGCGAAACACCCCGATCGCGTCGCGGCCCCGGACAGTCAGGCTGTCCGCATTGGCCCCGAGGTTGATGGCAAAACCCCCGCCGCCGTCTGTCTTGCGGCAGATCGAACAGTAACACTGCTGATAAGGGACCGGCGTGTGGCTCTCGACCTCGAAATGCACGGCCCCGCAACGGCAGGATCCTTCAAGTTTCAGTGGCATCGTCGGACCTCCTTCCGTCTTGGCGTGCCGGTATCGGGCGTCACAGCGCCCCCATCACCTGCTGGTTGAACCCGTAGATGCGCCGCGCCCCGGAAACCGGGATCAGCTTGACCTCGCGCCGCTGGCCCGGCTCGAAGCGCACGGCGGTTCCGGCGGCGATGTCGAGCCGCATGCCACGCGCCGCCGCGCGGTCAAAGTCGAGCGCCGGGTTGGCCTCGGCGAAATGGTAGTGGCTGCCGACCTGCACCGGGCGGTCGCCGGTATTGGCCACCATCAGCGTGATCGCGCCGCGCCCGGCGTTCAGGGTCAGGGTGCCTTCGGCCGGGAAAAGCTCGCCCGGGATCATTTGCGCACCTTGACCGCGACCGCGGCCAGCCCGGCCGCGATCACCGAGCCGAGCAGCAGCAGCGTGCCGGCGCCGATCCCGTGGGGGTGCATATGCGCACCCTCGTGGGCCAGTGCGGGTGCAGCGAGGGTCAGAACGGTCAGGGCGGCGAGCGGGGCAGTGGGTTTCATCGGGTATCTCCTTAGCGGATCGGGTTGTGAACGGTGACAAGCTTGGTGCCGTCGGGAAAGGTGGCCTCGACCTGGACCTCGTGGATCATCTCGGGGATGCCCTCCATGCACTGGTCCCGGGTGATGACTTGGGCGCCGGCCGTCATCATCTCGGCCACGCTGCGCCCGTCGCGGGCGCCTTCGACCACCGCGTCGGTGATCAGCGCGATGGCCTCGGGGTGGTTCAGCCTGACGCCACGCGCCAGCCGCTTGCGGGCCACCTCGGCGGCCATCGCCACCATAAGCTTGTCTTTTTCGCGGGGGGTCAATTGCATGTCAGGTCATCCATGAACGTGGGATCGCATTGTCGGTCAGCCGGGCCAGCACCGGCACCAGCACCTGCCGCAGGGCATGACTGTCGGCGGCCAGCAGGCGCAGGGCCAGGAGGTCGGGGCGGATCAGGCTGACGCCGCCGGTGGCAGGCATCAGCGCGCGCAGGGCGTCAAGATGCGCCTCTGCTTCGGGCGCCACGAAGACCAGGCTGGCCATCGCGCCGGCCCCGGCGGCCACGCCGGGACGGGCGAGATGCGCCGCCGCGTCGCCCGAAAAGGCCAGTGCATCGATATAGAGCGGCGCGCCCTGCCGCGTGATCTCGATTCGGTCGCGGAAGTGGATGCCGGTCAAGGTTTCGCCCATCGCCGCACGGCCGAACACCAGCGGTTCCAGCAGCAGCAGCCGGGCGTCGCCGTCAAGGTCGATGCGCAGCTTTCGGTGCAGCGCGGCGGCATTGAAAAGGATAGTTTCCTGCGGCAGCCAGTCGAGCCGAGCCCCCGCCGCCACCTGTGCCCGGGTGCGAACCTGCGCGATCTCGCCCGGCTGGGCGCGATAGGCGCGCTCGGCGGCTTGCGTCGTCACCGCGAGGTGGGCGTTTGCCCCGACCTCCAGCGCGGCGGAAAATCGGTCGCCGCCGGTGATCCCGCCAGCGGTATTGATCAGGATCGCCTCCAGCGCGGCGCCGCGCTGCCGGGGAAACAAAGCCTTGAACGCGCCGCTTTGATGCAGGGTCGCCAGTGCAGACCGGGGGCCGCGATGCTTCACGCCGATCTCGACCCGACCGAGCGCGCGCGGCTGCGCGGCGGGTTGGAACAGCTCAGGTCGGTGCGTCTGGCAGATTATGGGACCGTCCCCCGAAAACCGCATGTCGCCCTGTTTTCCCGCTATGGCGGGCAATCTGCATGTCTTTTCACCGGGGCGCGGGGCGCCAGGTACGCGTCGATTAAAAAATGACCTGAATCGAGGGGGTATGATGAAATTTTGCGCACATTCGGTCGCGGGGCCGGGTGGCGGATTTCTGGGACGGGAAACCGGACTGGCGGAGGCAAACGGCCCGCAGGCGGGGGCGTGTCCGGCGGGTGGGGCGTGGCCAGCAACGGGGATCAGGGAGGGCGGACAAGGCGGCGGGCGGGCGATTGCGCGCCGGGCACCTGGTCGGGGGGCGATGCGCGGACTGTATGCCGCAGCGCCCGAGGTCAGAGCGGGGCGTGATCGCCCCGCCCGCAGTCAGGATCGAGGGCGCAGGATCTGCGCGCCCCGGGGCCGAATCAGGCCAGAGCCAGATTGATGGCGCTTTCACGCCCGTCGCGGCCGGCTTCGATGTCGAAGGTGACCTTCTGGTCGTCGCGCAGACCGGTCAGGCCCGAGCGCTCGACAGCAGAGATGTGGACGAAAACGTCCTTGGAGCCGCCTTCAGGCTGGATGAAGCCGAAACCTTTGGTTGCATTGAACCATTTCACGGTGCCATTGGCCATGTGAGTTTTCCTTAAGTGTTCGCTGCCCACGGAATGCGGCAGCCCGGCAAGTCACAACTGGATCGAGTGCTGTGAGCCGGTGAAGGAAAACAGAATGTCGAAGAGAAGATCGTTAGCTCGCCGCGTATGACAGGAGCCGGGGCGGAAAGCAAGAGAAATCGCGCAGGTCGAAACGGACGTTTGCGCGGACGTTTTCCGGGCCTTGCGGTCAGCCAACGTTTCCGGCCAGCCAGCAGAGCGTCACCGCCGGCGGCAAAAAAGTTGTCGAATTCTGCACGCGATTTGTACGGAATCCGCGCGTCGCCGGGATCGAAGGCCAGCCCGCCCTGCGTAAGAAAGAGCGTCCGGCCGCCTTGATCGTGGCATGGGGCGGGGCGAGTGGCTGAACTTCGCGGGTTCTTTAGGTGCGGCATCAGATTTGCTCGCGCTGGAGTTGGTTGAGGAAGCGCTCGGCAACGGCGTCGTCATGGCAGTTGCCCGTTCACGCCGCTTCAATGATAAGTTTGAGGGCATGTCGATCGAGCAGGTGGTCAGGCACAACGAAAAGGTCGGCAAACCCACGATCACGGCACGTACAGTCAATCGCCACCTGTCGAGCTTGGGTGCCTTCTGCAAGTGGCTAGTCAACCATGGGTATCTGGATCAGAATCCGGTGGACGGCATGGCTCTCAACAAGGAGAAGCACTCCAAGACGCTCACCTTCTCCGTCGAGCAGATGAACACCTTGTTCAGGTCCCCTCTTTTTTCCGGATGCCAGAGCGATGCGCAGCCTCGGTTTATCAGGAGACCGGGTAACGTCCTGATCAGGGATCACCGGTATTGGGTGCTATTGATCATGCTGTTCTCCGGCGCTCGACCCGGCGAGATCGCACAGCTTGCCGTTTCTGACGTGCGCCAGGAGCATAGGCAATGGATCATGCACATTACCGATGATGGTGATGGCAACAAGAGCGTCAAGAACGACAACTCGAAACGCATTCTGCCGGTGCATGACCAACTCATCGAACTTGGTTTTGTCGATTACCACACGCAAATGTTAGAGGCCGGCCACGACCGCCTCTTCCCAAGCGCTGAACGCAATGCCAGAGGGCAGATGATTGCGGATTTCTCGCGCATGTTTTCACGCTATCTGACCGATCTCGGGATCAAGGAGGGGAGGGGATACAGCCAGTATTCCTTCCGTCACGGTGCGGCCGATGCACTGCGCCGCGCTGGGTTTCTGGACCAGGAGTTCAAGTTCCTGATGGGGCACGGCGATACGTCCATGACCGGCCGATACGGGATGATGCCGCAGGGAATGCTTGAGAAGCGCGTAGAGCTGATCAACGCCATTGCCTATCCCGGTCTGGATTTAGACCACCTCAAACCTCGATGAGCGCAACTGCTTCGAGAGTCGCCTCGCAGGACTAGGCCTTACACACCGGCAAGCCGCCTTGCTGTTTCCGGCATACGCTGAAGAGATGCCTCGACTCTTGACTTCCATTTCGGACCGCGGGACAGCGCATCTTCGTAGGCATCGCGCAGTTCATCCGGGCGGTCCATCGCGAGAACCTCGATCAGGAAGGCGGCCTGGCGCCGGTCCTTCTCGACCTTGAGGACATCGCCGCCAGCCCGGCGGCGGTCGGCAACGATCAGCTTGTGGATGGCAAAGCGCTCAGGCTGCGGGATCTGCACCAGCACTCCGCTCCGATAGGTCACGGCAGCCTTGATCGGCTCCGCGATCAGGTAGTTCAAGTGATGCAGCGGCACACGGCGAAGCGAGTATTCGAGCGGCTTCGCGAAGAGCACGGGTTCACCGGTGGCTACACGATCGTGAAAGACTACATGCGGCAGCGCGAACGGCGCGGCCGCGAGGTGTTCGTGCCGCTGGCGCATCCGCCCGGGCACGCTCAGGCCGACTTCGGCGAGGGGGTGGTGATCATCGGTGGTGTCGAGCAAAAGGCGCATTTCTTCGTCATGGACCTGCCGCACAGCGATGGCTGCTTTGTGCGGGCCTATTCGAGCAAAGTGCAGCATTTCGTCGATGTTGGCACAAAGCCGACTTGCGCGATGCATTTAGAAGCGTTGCGTTGTGTGAGTTTTCGCTCTTATACGCACCGGCCCTCCCCATAGGCGAGGCTAGGAAAGACTTCTGCCCGGGGAGAAATATGCCCATTCTCAAAGGATTACATCCGCATACGCGGCACGGTGTTCGGGTCCAGCTTCAGGTCCACGATGATCGGGCCGTTGCGGGCGTTGATCGCATCGATTGCTACCTCCAGCCCGTCGGGTGATGTTACCTCCACACCCTCACCGCCCATGGCCTTAGCGACCTCTGCGAAAGACGGCCAGTTGAACTCGGTCAGCGAGGGGTTCATTTGCCGATCGAGCATCTGGATATGCTCTGCCCCGTAGGCGGAATCGTTGCAGATGATCACGATAAGGTCGCGCTTCGTGCGCACGGCGGTGTTGAACTCGTTCGCGCCACCCATCATGAAGCCGCCGTCGCCCATGAAGAGCACGACAGGGCGCGAGGGATCACCATGCGCCGCGCCGACGGCCTGCTGCATGCCTTGCCCGATGGCGGCAAAGTTGTCGGTCATATGAAAGCTGTTTGGGTCGGGCACGCTCACCCGGCACCAGACCTCGGTGATATAGCGGCCACCATCGGTCAGCATGATGCGGTTTTGCGGAAGCGCTTCGTTCAGGCGATCGAGCGCGTATTCGAGATTGATGCAGCCCTCCCTGGATTTGTCAGGATCGCCTTTCGGATGCTTCGATATGTCATGCGAGGGCAGTTCCCTGGAGAACCCGGAAGGCGCGACTTCGGCCTCATCCATCCAGTGGAGAATGTTGTCAGCGGTCTGCCCCGCATCCGCGATCAGAACCGCATCAGGCTGATAGAATGCCCCTGCATCGGAAAGGCTGTTGTTGACCTGGATAACCCGCTTGCCTTTCAGCAACTCCCCCCGGTCCGTGGTCAGGAAATGCATCCATGCCCCAAAGACGATGACGCAATCGGCAGCGCCAATCACGTCATAGGCCTCTGCGGTGCTGAGCGTGCCGAAATAGCCGATGTTGTTTGGGTGACCCGCAAAGAGGCCTGTGCCTTTGAGCGTGGTGGCCAGCGGAGCTTCCAGCCGTTCTGACAGCGCAATCAGCTTGTCCTTCGCGCTGGCCGCGCCGGCCCCGGCGAGGATCAGAGGCCGTTTCGCGGAGGCGATCATGCCGATCGCCTCTTCATGCACGGGGCCTTCTGTCACGGTGCTGTGGCTCTCGGGGAGCGGGAAGACGACAGGCTTATGTTCGACCTCGGCCCACATGAAATCGGCGGGGATGTTTACGACGATAGGACGCCTTTCCTTGCGGGCGCGGTAGAATGCTGTCGCCATATCCCGCGCCGACGTATCGGGCGCTTTGACCTGTTCGAATCCGGCGCCGGTGGCCTTGACGACTTCGCGCTGGTCGATGTTCTGCGGGTGGAAAGGGGCGGTCGCGGGTGTATCGCCGCACAAAAGGATGATCGGAGAGCGCCCAACCACACCTTCCCTGAGCGCGGTAAAACAATTCGTCAGACCCGGGCCTTGGGTCACCGTTGCGACCCCGACCTTCCCGGTCACTTGGGCGTAGGCCTGTGCCATCAGCACGGTGCCGCCTTCATGCGCGGCAGGAACCATCGTTCCGCTGCATTCGTTCACAAAGTGATTTGCCATGAACAGGTTGGCATCCCCCACCAACCCAAACATGGTATCAATGCCATGATCGCAAACGGCCTGGGCGATGGATTGGTGCATGTATTGTTTCTGATCTGACACTTGTCTTTTCCTTCGGGTTATTCCCGGGCCGGATGCGGCCCAAATCTTGCCGTCGTCCAGGGGGTGCAGCTGCGCGCTTTGGGGGTCAGTGAGACATGAAAATCGGAACGTCCGTTTTTTGGATCACGTCTGTTGTCACGCCTCCGAACACATCATGGCTGAACTTGCTGTGTTCAAACGCGCCCATGACGATGAGTTCTGCGGACACGTCCTGTGCCGTTGACAGGATGGTTTCGGCAATCGACCCCTTGCGCGGTTTCAGCACAAGGGTCGCGTCGATCCCGTGCCGCTCAAGGTTGCGCAGCAGGTATTCGGTTCCTGGTGCTTTTTCTGACCCGACGGTCAGAAGGGTGACCTTTGCCTTGTCCTCGAGGCCAACCATCGCGTCGCCAAGTGCGCGAGCTGACGATCTCTTGCCATCCCAAGCGACAAGGGCATGGTCGGTAAGCCCCTCCGCTTCGTAGGCGTCCGGAACCACCAAAACCGGGCGGCCGCTGCGCAGCGCGATCAGATCGGGGTTCGCCGACATATGCGCCTCGTTCTCGCTATGGGAGTGCACGCCGGTGACAACGAGATCGAAGGTTCGCGCGAACTCAGAGAGGGAGCGGTCCTTGTCGACGTCAAGGTCGACGAAGTCGGACCTGTCGCCAAACCCTGCCTCTGTGGTGATGGTCCGGAACCGTTCGGCAATCTCTTTGAGCCGCGTCTCTTCGGCCTCGAAGAAGGTCTTGAGCAAGGTCTTGGGCACAGACCCGCGAAGGGTTCGCTCAAGGTTGCTTTGGCGGTGACGCAGAACGCCGGTCAGCCATGCGTCATGGTGTTTGGCCAGCCGCAGCGCGTGCCGCAAACCGCTGCCTTTCGAGGCATCGCCGCTATACGCGCTCAGGATCGATTTTATCGACATAGGCGTCTCCAGATGAGGACAGAGAAAACGGAACCGGACAAGGCGATCGGCGTCATTCGTCTTCTCCGTGCACGTTTTTGCGCAAGAACCAGACCACCGAGACAACCGACAGGATCAGCAGCGCCAGCGCCACGGGGCTTTTAAGAACCTGGGTGAGGTCGCCATCGGTCAGGGCGAGCGACTGGGCGATGGATTTCTCGAACCGGGGTCCAAGAAAAAACGCGATGATGAAGATCACCAGCGAATAGCCGAAGCTGGCCATCAAGTATCCGATGACGGCAAAGATCAGCATGATCGCCACGCCAAAGAGCCCGCTGGTCGCCATCGAAACCCCGACGAAACAGAGCAGCAGGGCCGAGGAGAAAATGATGGACTCAGGTGCGGAAACGACCTTGACCCAAAGCCGCAATCCAAGCTGGCCGACCCAGAGGTTGACGAAATTGGCCATGATCATCGCGCCGAACAGGCCATAGACAAGCCGGCCCTGGTTTTCAAAGAGAAGCGGCCCGGGCTGCATCCCGTGGATCATGAAGGCGCTGATGATCAGCGCGGCCCCGACGCTGCCGGGGATGCCCAGCGTGAGAAGCGGGATCAGGTTGGCCCCGACCACCGCCGAGTTGGCGGATTCGGATGCGGCGATGCCTTGGATATTGCCTTTGCCAAAGCTGCCGGGATCCTTGGAGCCTGCTTTCGTCATTGCATAGGACATGAACGCCGCGGCCGTTGAGCCGATGCCGGGTAGGGCGCCAAGAATGGTTCCGATGGTTGCGCCGCGCAGCATGGTGAAACGGCACGACCAATACTCGGCCCATGTGACGCGGCGGTCATCGGGGTTGCCTGTATCTTTGGCGATGATGGCAGGGCGCATGTTTCCATGGGCCTCGGATAGGCGGTGCAGGATCTCGGAAATGGCCAGCATGCCGATTGCAACGGATGGCAGCGCCAATCCATCGAAGAGATCCCAATAGCCAAAGATCAGGCGCGGCGTGAAGTTCTCAGGGTCTTGCCCGACGGAAGCTGCAAGCAAACCGAAAGCCGCGGCGATGATGCCTTTGGTAAGCGAATTGCCGATCAATCCCGCGAGGATCGAAAAGGCAAAGATCATCAGTGCAACCACCTCGATCGGCCCCATTTTGAGGGCCAGAACAGCGAGCGGGGCCGAGACGGTGATCAGGACGATATCGCTGAACGTGTCGCCGGTAATCGAGGAAAACAGCGCCATTTTCGTGGCTTTCAGCGGCTTGCCCTGCTTGGCCAAAGGGTAGCCATCCAAGGCCGTGGCCGCCGCATCAGGCGTGCCCGGCGTGTTCATCAGGACCGCCGGCACCGCGCCACCGACAAGACCGCCCTTGTTGACGCCCACGAGGAACGCGATGGCGGGCAAGGGATCAAGCCCGAAGGTAAAGGGGATGGCAATGGCCATGGCCATGATCGGACCGATGCCGGGGACCGCCCCGACAAATTGCCCGAGCACCACGCCAAAGAGAACGAAGGCGAGATTGTAGAGCGAGAACGCGTCTCCAAAGCCCGCAAGGATTGTCGAGAATTCAACCATGTCTTGGATCCTTCACGGCAAAGCCCGGCCGAGCAGTTGGGTGACGAGGAACCAGATGATCGCGGGCATGGCAACAACACCAAGACTGAGCCAGAGCGGGCGGCGTTCACCGATCAGCCACATGATCGCCAGAGCGAGAACAGGCGCGACATACTCGAACCCGAACCACGACATGGCCCAGATTCCAGCCGTCAGTAGCGTCACGTAGAGGCCTGTCTTGGCCATCAAGACCGGGTTGCGGATTTGATGGTCAGTGGGCTTGATCGCGATAAAGGCACCGGCAATGGCAAGAATGATGGAAATGATATTGGGAAGCGTCGCGGGCGAAATATTTCCGCCATCAACGGTTTCGATATAATTCGGGTTGATCCAGAAATACATCGCAAGTCCCAAGGCCATGAAGAACAGCCCTGAAACGCGATCTGCCATGGTGTTCATGTTTCCCTCCCCCGAAAATGGAAAACACCCCGCCACGGCCCGTGGCGGGGTGACGTGGTTTGCTTATTTCGCGAAGAGGATCTTGGCGTTTGCCAATCCGTCGACCATCATCTGCTTGGTGCCGTCTGTGCCCATGTTGATCGGGTCGCCCTTGACGGCGTTCTGAACGATCTTGGCGAATTCGGGCGCCTTGGTCGCCTCGTCGATGGCGCTCGAGATCGCCTCGATTGCCGCCGGGTCCGTGCCCGCCCGCATGGCGAGGAAGAATATCGGATCGACATAGGCGTTCACGCCGGATTCGATGAAGGTCTTGACGTCGGGCGCATAGCTAAGGCGCGACTGGTTGGCCCCGGCGATGACTTTCATGTCCCCGGATTCGAGGTAGGGGTAGTGTTCGCCCGAGCCGAAACCGGCCATGACCTGACCGCCGAGGATGAGCTTCATCACTTCGGCGCCGCCATCGGCGGTGACGAGGTTGAAATCGGCACCGGTTGTCGACTTGGTCTGGTTCATCATCAGAACCTGCGGCGGGGCCATCGTGGCCACGGGCAGGCGGCCCTGCTCTTTGGCGTAGGCGATCATGCCCTCAAGGTCGTCAAACGGCGCATCCTTGCTGGCAACCAGCGCCAGTTCGGCCTTGGCGACAGTGCCGAGGTAATCGAAGCTGTCGGTATCGAACGGAAGCTGATCGCCACGCTGAACGAGTTGCACCAGCACCGGGATGCTGACCCCCATACCGATGGTCTTGTTGTCGACCGGGCGCTGTGACAGGCCGGTGAACATGGCAACACCGCCGCCACCGGGCTTGTTTTCAACGACGATGTTCCAGCCGGTGTTCTTCTTCATCACCTCGGCCAGAACGCGGCCCATCGTGTCGGTGGACCCACCGGCGCCAAAGCCGATCTGGATGGTCAGCGGCCCGTCCGGGGCCCAGTCTTCTGCGAAGGCAGGCGAGGCAAGGGCCATGACGGCACTTGTCGCCAGCGCCATGAGTTTCGTAGTCAGTTTCATTGTGTTTCCTCCCTAGGATTTCACGGTGATAGCTTTACTTGGATTTTTCAACTTCGAGCCGCTTCACGGCGCGCTCACGAAGGCCTGCGACCTGATTGAGAAGGCCCTTGGGGTCGACAAAGACGTTGGGCTCTCCTTTTTTGCGGGCCGCATGTTTTTGGCGATTTTCGTCGAGATTAGCAGAGAAGCCGTGGGTGGTGAGATGAACTTCAACAGGCATCTCTTCGGCTTCGACCAGTTGCCTCACGCGGTCCACGCTTTCGATGTAGGCTTCAACCTGAGGCGGGCCTTCGATGGCGTTGAGGCCGAGACCGCCGATTGTGATGGCGCGATGGGTTTTTTCACCGTCCTGTACATCATACATGAACGACGCCGTCCCCCATGTATGGCCGGGGGTTTCGATGACCTTGAAGGTGTTGTTGCCGATCGAGATCTCAGCGCCATCGGCAACAGTGATTTCAGGTTCGATCATGTCCCATGCCCGGGGGCCGCCCTGCGACGCCGCCGCCGATTCAACCGCTTCGTCCCAGCCGCCTTGCGTCATCACGAACTTCGCGTTCGGCAGCAGCGGTTTCAAAGCCACGGCCCCCCCGACATGGTCGAAGTGCCCATGGGTCATCATCACGTATTTGATGTCGCCGAGGTCTGTACCCGTCTTCTGGATGTTTTCGACGATGGTCTTCTTGAACGGGCCATAGAGCGTGTCGATCAGGACAACACCATCATCGGTGTGCACCAGCCAGGCCGAGACCCAGCAGACGCCGACATAGTCGACATTGTCAAAGGGCTTCCACGGCTCAACATATTGGTCGGCCGGCGTGTTCAGCCATTTTCCGAGATCCGGGGGCATCTTGCCGCTTTTGCCGAACTCGATGAACCGTTCGATGATCGGGCCTGAAGGGCAACCATCAAACAGCGATTCTGCCGAAGCCGCCCCTGACATGCCTGCGCCCACAAGCGCGCTCGCCCACAGTGTTCTGTGGATCGTTCCCATGACGTTTGCCATGTCGTTTCCTCCCTCGAATGGATTGAATTCTCAGATTGCGCGGCCAGCGCATCGCATCACCCCGGCGGAAGCAGTTTGCCGGGGTTGATGATGTTGCCCGGGTCCAGTGCCCGCTTGATCGACCGCATCACGTCCAATTGCGCGGTCTCTTTCAGCTTGGTCATTACGGCCAGCTTACTCTGTCCGATCCCGTGCTCGGCGCTGAAAGAGCCGCCCAGTTCGGTCAGGAGGGCGAACACCTTCTCCTTGGCGGTTTCCAGCGGCAGCGCATCCCAATCCCGGCCGTTTGCCGCAGACAAGGCGTAATGCAGGTTGCCATCGCCCAGATGGCCGACCGTCAGCGGCTGAAACCCGAGCCGATCCATCTTGGCATCCATTTCACCCACAAACCGAGCGATCCGCGCCAGCGGAAGCGATAGATCCAGATGATGGGCCGGGCCGTTTTCGGTGATCGCCTCCAGAATCGCCTCGCGCATTTTCCACAGGTCAGCGCGTTGCTGCTCAGACTGCGCCACCATGGCATCCAGCACCAGCCCCTCTTCCATCAATTCGCCTAGAAGCTCCATCACCTCGGTTGCAAGGCGGATCGTGCCATCCCGCATCTCGGCGGCATCGTGGGCCCGCGACGAAGCGACTTCGACCAGAATGCCGGTCGCCACCATGCCCTCCAAAGGGCGGCGAATGGCGGGGAACACCTTGCAGATCACGTCCACCGCTGGCTGCGGCATGTATTCGAAGGCCTCGACGCCGCCACCGGTATGGTCTTGCAGGCGGTTCAGAACTTTTAGCGCAGACTCCAGCCCGTCAACAGACAAGAACGCGGTCGAACGGGCTTTGGGTGCCGGGAAAAGCTTGAACACCGCCGCCGTGATGATCCCCAAAGTGCCTTCAGCCCCGATTAGAAGATCCTTCAGATCGTAACCGGTGTTGTCCTTGCGCAGGCCGGTCAGCGCGTTGATGATCGAGCCGTCAGGCATGACAGCCTCGATCCCGAGGCACAGCTCGCGGGTGTTGCCGTACCGCACGACGTTTGAGCCGCCGGCATTTGTCGACAGGTTGCCACCGATGGTGCAGCTGCCTTTCGCGCCGAACATCAAGGGAAACACCAAATCGTGCTTCAAGGCGGCTTCATGCAGCGTTTCCAGCACAACACCGGCTTCCGTGATGACCGTTCGGCTGTCAACGTCCAAGGATCGAACCGCGTTCATCCGTGTCAACGACACAACCAGTGTCTCGCGCCCCGCCACGGGAACGCCACCGCCACACAATCCTGTGCGTCCGCCTTGCGGGACAACCGCAATGTTGCGGGCGTTGCAAAGCTTGATCAGTTCGGCAACTTCGGCCGTGCAGGCAGGGCGCGCGACCGCCGGAGCGGTTGCTCGGTATTGGCCTGTCCAGTCGGTCAGATACCCCTCGACATCCTCGGGCCGGGTCAGAACGTGGTCCTCCCCCACGACAGCCTTTAGCGCATTTACGATGCTATCTGTGTCCGTGA
>Ga0209692_10002828_pt1 | contig 17895 bp, 16 predicted proteins | sample tdDd472_FD_187129 | JGI IMG/M metagenome (GOLD analysis project Ga0209692, IMG submission 187129) | Marine sediment microbial communities from the Atlantic coast under amendment with organic carbon and nitrate - tdDd47.2 (SPAdes)... | ecosystem: Environmental > Aquatic > Marine > Coastal >...
AGTAGAGGCGTTCCGGGCTGGGGCTACTGGATACATGATCAAGGAATCTGCGGCCTCGCAACTCATCAGAGGACTGGATACAGTGGCCTCCGGAGAGCTTTTCCTGGACAATGCCCTGTCCCAGGAGGTGGTTTTCAAATTATTGCAAACCAAATCCGACAAGGACAGCGGTAGACACGACCCATACTCCACCCTGACAGCACGCGAGCAGGAAGTCATGCGCATGCTGGCCGAAGGACTGACCTCCAAGGACATCGCAAAAAAACTGTATATCAGTCCCAAGACCGTGGAAAATCATCGTACAAACCTGATGAAAAAACTCAGCCTGCAAAGCACCGTGGAACTGATCCGCTACGCAGCCAGACTTGGTCTCATCGACCTCGACACCTGGGCCATCTAACGGGCACTTATCGAAAACTTAACACATTAAAACCAGTTAATAATACTGACTTTATTACAAACGATACTAAAAAAGAGCCCTGACAGCATTCAGCTGTCAGGGCTCTCTCAATAAAAACTATTGAACTCGATTTGCTATTTTGAGCCGGTCCAATCCTTTTCCGGAATCGACTGATCCACAAGCATGATGGGAATCTCATCCTTGACGGGATAGACGACCTTGCACTTGGGGCAGGTCAAGCCGTCCTCGTCAGGTTGCAGAGAGAGCGCACCCTTGCATTTCGGGCAGGCCAGAATATCCAGAAGATCCTTGTTAAGCGTCATTGTTTCCTCCTCATGATCTGACGATATCTACACAGCTCGCCTATTACTGGCAACCACCATGTGTCTAACTTACGCTCCTTGAGCAGCCGTTTGACAGACAGCGCCACGACTTCGAAAATCACTCAACGGGAAGTTGCGCATCCAGCAGTTCGCAGACAGCTTCCAACAATCCCCGACGACTGGCGGGCTTGATGAGCAGGCGGTCAGCACCGGCTCTTATGCAGTCCACCCCCGAATCAACGGACTTTTCTGCGGAGAGCGAAAGCACGGGTGTAGGTTCTCCGCCCCGCTCGGATTCGATTTTCCGAATGGCGGCAATGGCCTCGACCCCGTCCATGAGGGGCATGATGATATCCATAAGCACGATGTCATAATGACCCTGAGCGAACAGCTCCACGGCTTCCTCGCCATCACGGGCCTCGTCCACCGTACACGGGAGAGATTTGAGAAAGTGCCTGATCAAAAGCCGATAATCTTCACTATCGTCTGCAATCAATATGGAAAAACATGGATCCTGCATTGTGTTTTTGCCTGCAAAGTAAGAAACTGTTACACCTTCCCCGTAGCACGAAGTGTAACTGACTGCCGCGATAAATCAAATTATTACAAAATAAAGACATATGAGCATAGATCTTCACACCCATTCCACAGCGTCCGATGGCACCCTGTCTCCTACCGAACTGGTCAAACTGGCCAAGGATTCAGGGCTTGATGCCATCGCCATCACCGACCACGACACATTTCAGGGAGTCCCTGAAGCCCTCGAAGCAGGGAAAGAATTTGGCATCGAAGTCATCCCCGGTTGCGAACTCAGCCTTGAATCTCCGGAGGGAGCGGGCTGGATGCACGTTGTCGCCCTATGGATTCCCGAGGAACCGGAAGAACTCAAGGCCGCATTTGACTGGGTCATTGAAGGTCGCGCAAACCGCAACCACGAGATCGTGGACAAACTTCGTTCACTCGGAATCAATATCACTTATGAGAACATCGCTGCCCGGGCCAAGGGGACTATAGGTCGCCCTCATTTTGCTCAGGAACTCGTTTCTCTCGGCGTAGTCTCGAGCATCAATGAAGCTTTCAAAGTCTGGATCGGCGACAATGGCCGTGCATACATACCCAAGCGTAAACTCATGCCGAAACAGGCCATGGATATTCTCAACAATATCGGGGCCACCTCTATCCTCGCCCACCCATTTGCCTTGGGCTTAAACCTTCCCAAGACCGAAGAACTCGTCCGCGGACTCATGGATGACGGACTCGACGGCATGGAAGTCTACTATTCCGAACACGACGAAGCAGCCACCAAGGCCTTCAAGGAAATGGCCGAAAAACTAGGCCTGCTCATCAGCGGAGGCTCGGACTTCCACGGCACAGTCAAGCCGAAAATCAGCCTCGGCAAAGGCAAGGGCGGCCTGCATGTACCCACCGAGCTTCTGGAAAAGATGAAGGAAGACCGGAGAGCAAAAGGGTTGCCGGTCTAGGAGAGTCTTCATGACGAATGTCGCAATCGTCGATTTCACCACTTATGCAGAATCAATTCGCTCGGCGTTTGACTCGGTCAATGGCGCGGATATCCTGACACGCTTTGATCACATCTTGCTCAAGCCCAACTTGGTCAACGCATCGCCTTTCCCCATCACCACGCATCCGAATTTCGTGGAAGCGGTGATCGAGGTCGTCCGGGAGCATACGGATGCACCTATCGTCGTGGCTGAAGGATGCGGCTCTGAAGTCATGGATACTGATGAAGTTTTTTCTGAACTCGGATATACCGCCATGGCTGAACGCGCAGGGGTCGAGCTTCTCGATCTCAACCATGCCTCGCTAATCAAGAGAAGCATCCCTGATCGCCCTGTCTTCCCCGAAATGTGGTTGCCAGAGATAGCATTTACCCATTGCATCATCTCGCTGCCTGTCATCAAGGCACATTCGCTGGCTGGCACCACCGGCACCTTAAAGAACATGATGGGGTTCGCTCCCCCGGAGCATTATCAAGGCGACGGTCCGTGGAAAAAATCATCATTTCACGCCCGCATGCAGGACTCGGTCAGGGACCTGAACGCCTACATCAGCCCGCACCTGACCATCATGGATGCCACGGTCGGCATGGCCGAGTATCACCTTGGCGGTCCCGAGTGCGACCCGCCCATCGGGAAGATTCTGGCCGGAACTGACGGTCTGGCCCTGGATAGAGAGGCCGCGACCCTGCTCGGCATCGACTGGCAACAGATCGGACATTTGAGCTAAGACATTCCATCTGGCGAACCGCATCACTTTCATGTAGCGTGGCAAACGTCGCAACTGCGCGCGTGGGAGAACACATGGCCTCAAACAATACATTCATACCTGAACTCCTTGTCCCTGCCGGGGATATGGAAAAGCTCGAAACCGCCATCCTGTATGGCGCGGATGCCGTCTACATGGGCGGCGACAGCCTCAACCTGCGCGCTGGTGCCGGCGGATTCTCCAAAGACGAGATCGCCACCGGGCTGGAAAAAGCCAGAGCTGCGGGCGTTAAGGTCTACTTCACCCTAAACGTCTACCCACGCGAAAGCATGCTGCCCCAAGTCCGGGAATACATTGAAATCCTGGGAGAATTGAAGCCTGATGCCGTGATCGCCGCAGACCCGGGCGTGATCAGGTTGCTGCGCCGTGAGCTGCCCGAGATTCCGGTCCATGTCAGCACTCAGGCCAACACATCCAATTCCGAATCCGTCCGATTCTGGCGTGAATGCGGAGCCAAGCGCGTGAACGTGGCTCGTGAACTCCGGTCGCAGGAACTGATGGAAATGCTGGCCGTTTCCCGCAAGCAGGCTTCGAACATGGAGCTTGAAATTTTCGTGCATGGAGCCATGTGCATGGCCGTATCCGGTCGCTGTTACATGTCTGCCCTGCTCAACGACCGCCCCGGCAACCTGGGCCAGTGCTCGCACCCCTGCCGCTATGAATACAAGCCAAGCTCGGTCACCTTTGAGGAACGCACCCGCCCCGGCGAGGAATTGTGGGAGATTCGCGATTACAACCCGGAAACCGGCGAAGAATTCACCTTTGAGACCGATGACGACGAGTTCGCCTTCGAACCTCTGGGCGATGACGACGTGGTCGAGGAGAAGCCCATTGACCCCGCACTCTCAGCAGCCCACGACACAGGCGGCTGGACCAAATTTTTCGCGGCGCAGGATCTCTGCCTGCTGCATTATCTGGAGTGGTTCTCACGCATGAAGGTCGCTTCCGTTAAGCTGGAAGGCCGCACCAAAAGCTCGGCCTATCTCGCTCAGGTAGTGGATGGGTACAAGACTGCGCTGAACGATATCGCCAAGGGCGAATTCAAGGCCGAGAAATATCTTTCCGAACTGATCAATGCCGCCACCAGGCCGCTGACCACTGGTTTCTTCGACCCGGACAGACGCGGGGCCATCGCCATGCCGCCGGAAGAAGGCGAAAAACGCCCAGTGCTGGCACGTGTGCTGGAACTTGTCAGCGACGGCAAATGGCTCATCCAGACCAAATCCCGCTGGAGAACCAACGAGGACATGGAACTGATGATCCCCGGCCTGATCAGACCGCGTATCTCACCCGAAGACTATGGCGTTGAAAACGACCAGGGCGTGGGCCTCGACGTATCCCACCCCGGCCAGCGCGGCGTGCTTATCTGCGACCACCCGGAGATCAAACCCGGCATGTTCATCAGACAGCCGTGGGATTTGGATGATCTGGACTAGTCCCTACTTCTCCCCATACAGCGCATAATAGCCGCTCGGAACTACAACCAACGTAAAAAGCGTTGATGCCATCAGGCCGAAGATGAGCGCCCAGGCCAGACCCGAGAAGATCGGATCGAAGGTGATGGGCCATGCACCGAGGGCCGTGGTCAGAGCGGTCAGCACTATGGGCCGCATTCGCACCGCTCCCGATAGGACTATGGCCTCCTTGAGCGGCTTGCCGTTTCTTACTTCTTTCTGGATGAAGTCAATTAGCACCAGCGAATTGCGGATGACGATACCACCCAGCGCGATCATGCCTATCATGGACGTGGCGGTGAAAAATACCGGGTCGCCATAACCACCTATTGAGCCACCGGCGATGAGATTCAACAGCCAGAATCCGGGCAGGATTCCAAGTAATGTCAATGGAATAGCCGACATTATCAGAAGCGGCATGACAAACGATCCAGTCTCTGCCACCAGCAGGATGAAGATGCCAAGAAGGGCAGCGACATTGGCAATTCCCAAGTCACGAAAGACATCAAGAGTAATTTTCCATTCACCTTCACCCGCCCATTCGGCATTGGTGCCCGGCGGCATGGGGTCGTCCCTGAGCCGAGATTGCAAATCAAGCACGGCCTCGCCCGGCGGAATCCCAGCGGTATCCGCAAAGACATAGGCCACGCGTTTCAAATTCTTGTGGTAAACCGGCTGCTCTGCCGGGACCTCGTGGAAACTGCCCAGTTCGGCCAGTGGCACCATCGCCCCACTCGCCGTCTTCATCTGTAACTCACCTAAAATATCCGGCCCGGTACGCAGTCCGACTGGCAATACCATGCGGATAGGCAACGGCTGACGTTCACGCGCCATATGTACCGACGCAGGTGTGGCCCCGGACAGGGCCAGACGCAAAGTTTCAACAACATCGGCAGCCGTAACACCATGCAGCGCGGCTTTTTCCTTATCCAGTAAGTAATCGATCATTTTACGATCTGTCTCGGCGGAATCATCCAGATCCACCAGCCCCGGCTCAGTCTCCATGAGTGCGCCAACATGCTTCACGCCATCAATTAGCGACGAATATGGCAGACCTGGCTTGCCATAAATCTCCGTTGTCAGGGTCGAAATTACAGGTGGACCCGGCGGGGTCTCGATAACCTTGATTTTTGCCCCATATTTTTCGGCAATGACATCCAGATCGTTGCGCAAACGCAATCCGATGGCGTGACTCTGCATGCTCCGCTCGGATTTGTCGGCCAGATTAATGCGGATATCCGCAAAATTTGGCTGATCGCGCCAATAATAATGACGGACCATGCCATTGAAATCCATGGGCGACGGCGAACCGGAATAGGTCACATATGTTGTCACTTCCGGCACCGATTGCAGGAAGGATTCGAAATCTCGCACGGCCCGATCAGTTCGCTCCAGAGTCGTCCCTTCAGGCATGTCCACGAGAAGCTGGAACTCGTTCTTGTTGTCGAACGGCAGCATTTTTAGCGGCACCAGTCGCAAAACTACCAGCCCTACGCAAAGACCCAATCCAGCCATGATTCCAACAAACAACAACCATCTACTGCGAGACGAGTTCAGGAATGGCGAAATGGCTTTCTTGTATACTGATAAGAGTCTGTTATTAGTAGTATTTTCTGAATATTCCTTCGCCTCTCCACCCACGGATGGCGCGCGATTTTTCAGCAATAGATACGCCATCCATGGGACAATTGTCAGAGCCGCAACAGTGGAAAAAATCACAGTCAGCGGCACATTGGCAGCCATGGGAGCCATGTATGGACCCATCATTCCGGTGATAAAAAAAAGCGGTGTGAAGGAGACAATTATCGCCAGCGTGGACATGATGACAGGGGGCAGAACTTCCTTAACCGCATCGAGTGTGGCGTCCAGCGGCCCCTTGATTCCCATGCGGATATGCCGCTGAATATTGTCCACATTGGTGATGGGATCATCCACTACCAAACCAAGGGACAGGATGAGGGCGAACAGCGTCACCCGATTAATTGTGTAACCGAAAAGGAAGTTGACGAAGAGTGCCAGTGAAAAACTCATGGGTACTGCCAAAGCCACAACCAGGGCCTCGCGCCAGCCCAACGCAAAGGCAAGCAGGGCGACCACGGTGATGATCGCGAACAGGAGAGAGGAAAGCAGCTCGTTGACCTTGGCCTGAGCCGTCTCGCCATAATTGCGGGAAACAGTAACAGTAACGCCCTCAGGCAGGACCTCGCCCCTGAGTTCGTCCATCTTCTTCAGGATGGCATCAGCCACGGCTACAGCATTGACGCCCTTCTTCTTGGCCAGCGCGATGGTCACCGCCGGACGGGACGAATCGCCCTTTTCCTGACCTACTTTCGAAAGATAGACATCGGAAAATCCGATACGCGAATAATCATCCGGCTCTTCCGGCCCATCATGGATGTCAGCCACATCGCGCAGGTAAACGGGTTTGCCATCAAAGACGCCCACCACAAGGGATGCCGCATCATCAGCCGTAAGCAGGAACGACTGGGTTACAACTTGCGTTTTAACATCACGCTTAACGAAACTGCCCGCCGACAACGAGCGATCCGCACCACTCAGCGCATGATATACCTCAAGCGGAGAGACATTGAATCCGGCCAGACGTTCGGGCCTGATCTCCACCCGCACCTCACGACTGCGGCCCGAGTGCAGGCTGATACGCGAGACATCCTCCACCTCGGCCAGTCGGTGAAATAGTTCTTCGGCCATGCGTCGCAAATCAAAATCGGAATACCGCGACTCGAAACCATGATCAGCATGAAGCGTCAGGGCCACGATGGGCACGTCGTCGATCTCTACCGGTTTGACCACCCAGCCGGACACTATATCCGGGGCGAGATCGACATTCTTCAAAATGGTATTGTGCAGCTTGATGAGCGAGTCTTCACGATCCTCCCCCACAAAGAAACGAACCGTCACCGCCGCCATATCCTTGCGAGAAACAGAATAGACATACTCCACCCCATCGATCTGCCACAGCAGCCTCTCCAACGGCGTGGTCACTAGCTTTTCCACCTCATCAGCGGTGGCACCCGGCACCTGCACCACCACATCAGCCATGGGAACCACAATCTGCGGCTCCTCCTCGCGCGGCGTAACCATAATGGCGGCCACACCGAGCAACAGTGCAGACAAAGCCAGAATTATCGACATCTGCGAGGTCAGGAAATATCGAACAATGGACGGGATTATTCCGCCAGCGCGGTTAGTTTCGCCGCCCATCACTGACCTCCGTCCATCTTGATGCCAACGCCTACAGTCTCGCCACCAGACAGGCCAGAAAGAACATCCACCAGGTCACCGTGAGATATACCCGTGCGCACATAAATCGACTGCCACTCATCGCCCGACTTGACCATGACGGTCTCAAGCTGACCTACGCGAACAACGGCAGCTTCGGGTATCAGCACAGCTTCTTCCTCGCCAAGGGGAACCAGCAGACGTCCGAACATGCCAGGATAAAGCCCCGGCACCTCAGGCAAACGGACCTTGACCAGAAATGACCGCGTCACGGGATCGGCCAGCGGCTCGATCTCGTCCACAGTACCGGAAATTGGTTCGTCCCCATCAAGGGCAGCCACCACGACGCCAAGTGTATCGCCAAGCCGGACCTGACCGATGAGGCTTTCGCGCACGAGAGCTTCCAATTGCAGAGAGCCGCCGGTGTGCAGGGTAAGGAGTTCCTTGCCGGGAAAAGCCAGATCGCCGGGTTCCACCAGCCGCCTGGCGACTTCGCCACTCTCCTGAGCCTTGATGGTGGTATATCCCAGGCCGATTTCCGCTTCCTGTACGACCTTGCCGGCTTCACGGGCGCGGGCCTGAGCCGCGGCCACACCTTCCTCGGCCTGACTGAGGCGGGCCTTGGCCTGAAGATAGGAAGACTCGGCCTTCTCCACTTCCTCGGCAGTGACGACCTTCTGCTTATGAAGCTGGCTCATGCGTTTATAAGTGGATTCAGCCTTGGAGAAATCAGCCTTGGCTGCCGCCAGAAAATCCCGAGCCTGACCGGTCATGCTGGTGGCTGAAGCCTGCGCCTGTTGCGAGCGTTCAACCCGCACCTGAGAAGCGCGACTGTCCAGAACAATCAGCTCATCCCCGGCCTGAACCTTGTCGCCGGGACGCACCAGTATCTTGAGCACCCGACCGGTAACCCGGGCCTCGACCCGGATATCGGTCTTTGCCTTGACCGTACCCACGGCCTCATAAAGACGTGGCAACGGCACCAGCTCAGCCATCACTGTGGCTTCCGGTTCATATGTGGATTTGCTCCCGATGGAAGGCACGGGATCGGAACTACAGGCAACCATGAGAATGGCAACCTGTACGACAAGAAGAATCTGGAAAGTACTTTTTTTCATAGCCACATCCATAGCATGGAACAGAGGCCATCCGCTACGAATGAGATACAATGTGACCGGTTTGATGGAAAGAAAAATCTATACTGGTTGTGCCGAACTCTGAATGAAGATATTCAACAAGCTGCATCTAAATCACCCAGAAGGAAGTAAAGATATGGATCACGCAGTCATCACCCTCAATCAGGTCCTGCCCATTTTGCTGCTGATCGTGCTCGGCAACCAGCTCCGCAAACGACAGTGGTTAGCTGAAGCGACCATCGACGACCTGAAATGGCTGACCATCAACATCGCCCTGCCGTCGGTCCTCTTCCTCTCCTTCCTCAATCTGGAACTCAAGGTCTCCTACCTGGCCATCATGGGTGTGATCTTCGCGCTGTGTGTATTGATGTACGGCGCGGGATACGTGGTGCAACACATCTTCAAGATAGACCACCCGTACTTCCCCATGCTTGTCACTGGCTTCGAATTCGGCATGCTCGGCGTCTCGCTTTTCGGCAGTGCCTATGGATTGGAAAATATCGGCTATATCGCCGTGATCGGCCTCGGCCATGAATTCTTCATCTGGTTCCCGTTCCTCTCGCTCCTGCTCATTCGCCGGGACGGAATCCGCGATGTTTCCAAGCTGGCAACGGCCTTTGTCAAAGCCCCTCCGATCATCGCCATCATGTGCGGCGTCGGCCTGAATCTTCTGGGCGCAGCGGAAAGCATGTACGCATGGCCCGTAACCGGCGCCTTCATAACAGTCATGGAGCTGACCGGCCCCATGACCATCCCGCTCATCCTGATCATCGTCGGCTACGGTTTCAAACTGGAAGCCCACGGCATCCGCGATGTCATCGCAACAGTGGCATTCCGCATGGCCTGCCTCATCCCCCTGGCCCTGTTCCTCAATGCCTATTTCCTCCGGGGAATACTCAACCTGCCCCCAGCCTTCGAGGCCGGACTCTTCACCATGCTCATCCTGCCGCCGCCCTTCATCATCCCGCTCTTCATGAAGCCGGATGATGTCGAAGAACGACGCTACGTAAACAACGTCCTGACAGTAAACACCGTAGTCTCCCTGGCAGTCTTCGCGATCTACCTAGCATTCAACCCAACGCTCTAGCTTAACCACACAAACAAAACCCAGCTTTTTTGGGCAAGAATGGCTCAAGTGCTAGGCGCAAAAATACTTTTTTTGTGGGAAAGGTTCGAGTGCTAGGCGCAAGAAGAACACAAGGCCGATGCGTATTCTTATACGTGAGGATTTGTGTTCTTCGCAGCAACGAAGCAATCGGGCCTTTCCCACAAAAAAAGTGCGCTGTCCGGTTGACCCGGTGCCCTCTTACTGCTGTTTTCCCCTCAGCTTGAGGCTCATGCGCACACTAACTCTTTGTGTGAGTTTGCGACTCGTCTCGCAGATTTATGGCTTTGGATGGTTTAACGAATCATACCCTCCGTTGCGGTGAAATACCCACTATATGTAATGGGCCTATCCCTTCAGGATCTTTCCCTTGTACAGAACACATAAGCATTAAAGGGCGAAAGTCCAGTCCTGGCGGGGAATAATCCGGTTATAATCACACGAATGATATGCCGGTTTTCCAACCACTCAAAAGTCTAAATCATAAGCACAAAACACAACCCTGAAACTGTTCTCATAGCAGAAGGAAACTTTTTTTGTGGGAAAGGTTCGAGTGCAAGGCGCAAGAAGAAGCCAAGGCCGAAGCGTATTCTTATACGTGAGGATTTGTCTTCTTCGCAGCAACGCAGCAATCGGACCTTTCCCACAAAAAAAGTGCGCCGTGCCGGATTCTCCGGCTTTGGGCTGGGACCACCATTTCAAAATTATACTTTATGGTGACTTGGCCCTTTTTATTTCTGGCGCACAGTGCTCTTTCTGTGAACGGGGCGACTACGTTCGCCATATGTCTCGAAGAAGAAATCGATGTCTATTTCCCCTCACCCTCCGTTTGGATTTCCCACCAACCTTCACTTCCGAAGGACCCCTGCCTCTGTCTTATTTATACGCCTCTCAAAAAATAGGCGCAAGGGGTTTCGGCGAGAAAAGGGGTCAGTAGGGCGCAACAATGCCCCACTCTTGGAGATAAGAACGAAACTTTTTTTCGGCAGGAAAGATATCACCGCATGGGGACACGGCAAAAACAGAAGGTGCAATTATGACAATATATTACTAGTCAAAATAAAAGGCAAGCACGAACACCGAATTCGCCAAAAAAAGCAAATCCGGTGCTCGTGCCTGCCTCGAAAAATCGAAAACCACACAACCAGTTAAGGTTGCTCAAAAAGGTTCGAGTGCTAGGCGCGGATGTAAATGCAAGGCCGAAGCGTAGTCTTCCTACGCGAGGATTTGCATTTGCATTCGTAACGACGCAATCGGGCCTTTTTCAGCAACCGCTAGTCGTCTTCGAAGGGGTCGCTAATCAAGTCCATAACCTTGGAGTGATCCAGATGGTGGATGGCTGATTCCTGGGCAGACAGCTCTGCTCCCATATCTTTGAGGCTCATCGAAGCTTCGCGGGCTTCTTCGCGACCGAGATTTTTCTCCACTACACCCATAGCACTGTCGAGGCTGTCAGCGACTTGGGCCTTGAGATCCTGAATTTTTTTACTGACTTGGTCAGTACGGGGTTCAAACCCCTGAGCGCGTTCTATACCGGGCATTTTTGTTCCTCCTTATTGGCTGAAGGATACAAAGCAAGACCCGTGCACTAATACATATATGGCATGATTTCAGATGGTTAACTTTTCATTCGGGTAAATGATGCGGCAGCTTTTTCCTGCTTTCAGCGGCTCTTGCGCCTGACAGGGACCAGCCAGAGGGTCAGGGCGATGACCACAAAAAACAGCCCGTAGGTCACGGTGAAGTACACTTCGTCAAAGTCGCAGAAGAGAATCCTCCCCAGCCAATAACCGATAAAACTCTCGCCTTGTCCGGCCCCGCCCTGACCTGCCGCCTGCCGCAAGGACGCTTCCCAGGCAGTCAGCGGGCAGAATATCCCGGCAAAGGATTCGAAGAGCACGAAACCCATAAGCCCGGCATGGGAGAATCGGAACCAGGGATTGCGCACGAATTTCCAGCCCGCGAATTTTCCGATCCATATGACGGGCAGACTGAGTGAGATATATCCGGCGATGACAAAGTGGACGGCCAGCACCACATCGGCCAGCAACAGCAACTGGTCTTGAGTCATCAGTCGTTCCCCTGCTCGAGCTTGCTCAAGAATTGGTTCAGACCGTTATGGTAGGCCTGCCCCATGAGCATGTATCCGCCATTGTGCCCGCCCACCATCTCAAGGAACGACTTCGGCCCCTGATAGGATTCATACAGGTTACGCCCCAGTGCGTAGGGCACGATGTCGTCATCCTGACTGTGGCCGAAAAGTGCGGGCAGCCGGACCTCGGAAAGGTCGGCGACAGCATTGTATTGATATTTGGCAAGTTGGCGCACCGGCAGCCACGGGTAGATGTACGCCCCCATGTCCGGCACCGAAGTGAAGGCCGACTCCAGCACCAGTCCGGCAGGGGAAACCCCGTCGGCGGCAAGGTCGCCCGCAAGCCCGGCGGTGATAGTTCCGCCCAGGGAGCGCCCGAACAGGATGATCGAATCCGGCTTGATGTTCTGCTCATCTACCAGCCAGTCCCAGGCGGACCGAGCGTCGGCCCGGGTTCCTTCCTCGGACGGATCGCCGTCGCTCTGTCCGTAGCCGGAGTAGTCGTAGATCAGGACCGACACCCCGAGCTCGTTGAATATCAGGAACGACTCCATACGGTGGGAGATATTGCCGCCGTTGCCGTGGGAGAACAGCAGGGTAAACCGGGCGTTTTCGCATGGCAGCCACCATGCGTGGATTCTGGTCCCCAGCTTATTGGTCAGCCATACATCTTCATATTCCAGCCCGACGTCGGCGGGCGTAACAGCGATGGTCCGGGAGGGGAAATACAGCATCTTTTGCTGGGCGAAATACATCCAGACAATGATGGCCGCGTAACATGCGGCGAGGATGGCGATGGTCTTGAGGATGGTCAACATGGGGGTAGTATACACGGCGGCGACGGTTTTGTGGACCCTGAATACAAGTCGCCCCCGCTTCCCATTTCCGGCCGCTTGATCTACCCTGCCTTCCATGAACATCGCAGGCATCATCCTCGCCGGAGGACTCGGCACACGCATGGGCCACACCAAGAAGGCCTTCATCGAGATCAATGGTCGCACCATCATCGACAGGTTGCTCGACGTCTATCGCTCCCTGTTCCCGGAGATCGTCATCGCCGCCCGCGAGGCCGACGACTTCACCGGGCTGGGTTATCCCGTGGCCGTGGATCGGTTCGACGCCCGCAGCTCGCTGACCGGCATTCACGCCGGACTGGACGCCATGACGGCCACGCACGGATTTTTCTCGGCCTGTGATGCGCCGTTCCTGCAATCGGGATTGGTGGAAGCGTTGCTTGGTGAGGTGACGGACGACATTGATGTGGTCATTCCGCTCAAGGAAGATGGTTATCGTGAGCCGCTCTGCGCGGTATATTCCAAGCGGTGCCTTGAGTTCATCGCGGCGCAGCTTGAGCGCGAGGATTACAAGATCATCCGTTTCTTCGAGCACGTGAAGGTAAAGGAAGTGCCTGTCGCCCGACTGACCGGCGGGGACCCGGAGCTTATTTCGTTTTTCAACGTCAATCGGCCTGAGGATTTGGCGGAGGCTGAGAGGTTGGCGGTTGAGCGGGAGATATAGAGGCAGAAGGGAAGTCACATGGAAATGCAAAAAACAAGACCTGACCCCGTTCTCTCTACAGGGGCCTTTGTTCTACCTTGATTAGAGTAAGACAATTCATGACACCTCGACAAAGAAAATGGCCGACGACATTCCCAGCCCGATCAAGAATAAGCAAAAAGCTGCCACAGTGAACCCAATAGTCCAGCCACGCCACATATCACCTTGATCTCTAAGCTTCACGGCATCACTGCCAGAAACACCTGCTTGGAATTCTTTGGAATAATTATGTTGGGCTAGGTATCTGAATCCATTGGCTGCTCCCGCAGCAAATACCCCGAGACCAAAAACAATCAGGGCGTAGCCGACGAGGTGTTGCTGTTTGATTGCCAACTGTTCAATCGTCTTTCCCAAAAAAGCGAGAATAGCTACAGCGCTACCTCCGTTTAGCAGGAAAACCGATTTAACTGCCGTTGTCCCAGCTTCGAGAGCGGCATTCACCAATTTCAGATCCGTTTCGGCTTGTTTGGCTCTAAGTTCCAACGCTTGCTCTATAGGGATAAGCTCCTCCCCTAAACATATAGGGCATGTTTTGGGTTGACTCACTCCATTGCACATTGGGCAAAGACTCTTTTGTACTTCCGCCATCCCTATCCCTCCACTAATCCTTCCTCGACCACATCCCGTCCTGCACCCAGCCACGATAGCGGCGGGCGAGCCAGGCGGCTACGTCTTTGGCGTCGCCGAGACCGAAAACGGGCATAGTTGTGTCCGTGTTGGTATCGGTGACCATGGCGATGAGACCCTTGTCCGATTCGTTCTGGCTGCTGCACAGCGGTTCGTGGTGGGCATCCAGACGGTGGATTTCTATCTTGGGCTGGTCGGAGCGAAAGAACCCCTCGGCGATGATCATCTGCCTGTCGGCGAACATGCACTCGGCCAGTTCGGGCAGGGACATCTCGTGGGTCACGTTCTTGATCATGGCAACCTTGTCCGGAGAAGAGACTACCACGGTATCGGCCCCGGCCTGGCGATGCCGCCAGGAATCCTTGCCTTCGTGATCCATCTCAAAGGAATGGGCATCGTGCTTGATGGTGCCGACGGAGATGCCGAGGGCCTTGAGTTCGGGCACGAGCTTTTCTATGAATGTGGTCTTTCCTGACTTTTTCTTTCCTACTATACAGATAATGGGCGGTGCCATGAGCTTGTCCTCGTCAGTGTGAAAACTGGGGTAAATGTAATTGTTTTGCACCAGAGAGCCGGAGAACAGTATACGGTATGAGAAGGGAAAACACCATGTCCGCACCGTTATAAATCAATGCGGCCCCGGAGGGATAATATGGACTTCACTGATTACGAAATTTTTGAGTACAAAGCCGGCTTCACCAAAAAGCCGATCAAATCCATTCGGGAAGTGCCGCTGACCATCATGCTCAATGGCCGCGAGGTGGTGACACTGCTGTGCACCGCGAGATTCCCCGAGTATCTGGCCGTGGGATTCTTGAAGTCCGATGCATACATATCCAGCCCGGACCAGATCACCGACATGACCGTGCGCGAGCAGGACGACCGGATTATCGCCGAGGTAGAGACCTGCAACGATCCGTGGGAAGGCCGCATCATGGAGCGGTCCATCACTTCGGGCTGCGGCAAGGGAACCAACTTCGGGCGCAACGTGACGACCATCTCCAAACGTCGGCTGGACGGCGACATCAAGGTCACGCCGAAGCAGATCCTCAATCTAGCCAATGAACTGCACGAGCGGTCCACACTTTACAACGCCACGCGCGGGTGCCACAATTCGTCGTTGTGTACGCCGGAAGAGATGCTCCTGTTCAGGGAAGACATCGGACGACATAACGCCATCGACATGATCTGCGGCCAGTGTTTCCTGGACAGCGTATCGGTGGAAGACAAGATGATCGTTTCCACGGGCCGCGTCGCCTCGGAGATACTGCTCAAAGTGGTTCGCATTGGCGTGCCGATCATGGTATCCACAGCCGTGGCCACGAGTTTTTCCGTGGAATTGGCACGCAAGACCGGCATCACGCTGGTCGGCAACGTGAAGGACGACAGTTTCTGGGTATATAATGATAAAGGTCGAATAATAGGATTCTAATATGAGCGAAGCCATCGTTTCCCGCAGCCGAGCAGTTAAACTACTTCTGCAAATTGCCCGGCCGCTGAAAGCGGTGGCTGTCTCGCCTTTCGAGGCTGTCGGCCTCATTCCCTCCAGCGATATTTCCGCCTTCTGCAACGTTCCCGAACAGCCCTGCTCTGTCCGGGACGGTTACGCTCTGCGCGCCGAAGATATTGAAAAGGCCTCCTTCCTGAGACCGGTGCGACTGGCCGTGACACAGATCGTCCGTGCCGAATCCAAAACCCCTGATTGTATTGAGCCCGGCGATGCCGCACGCGTGCTGACCGGCGGCCTGATCCCGCCCGGCGCTGATACCGTGCTGGCCGAAGAGGACGTCGAACTGGATGTCGAAGCCGAAGCCGAGACCGACGAGGAAACAATCACTATTCGAACACCCGCCCGAAAGGGTTGGTTCGTACGTGCCGCAGGAGGCGAAATCGACATGGGCGCAGTCATCGGCGAGACAGGCACAGTCATTACGCCACAGGCGGCAGCGGTCATGATCCGCACCCGCGTAAGCTCCGTCATGGCGCATCCGAAACCGCGCGTCCGGGTGCTCTCTCTGGGCAGCGAGTTGTCGAATCCCATCTGCTGCGATGAGGACTGCGACACCGCCCGGTTCCCGGCGGACAATCTCGTGCTGACAAGAGGACTGCTCGAACAGAGCGGCGGTCATGTGACAGAGACCGGCGTGGTACCGGACAACGAAGACACGCTGGTGAAAATCCTTTCCCAGGACGGATTGCCGGACATCGTCATCACTACCGGCGGCACCGGCAGGAGCGAACGCGACTTCGCCCGCATCGGCGCAAAAAGAAGCGGGTTCACCACTATTTTCGACCGCGTGGACATCCGCCCGGGCCGCCATATGTTCGCCGCAAGACGCGACGACACGCTGCTTTTCTGCCTGCCCGGACCGCCCGCTGCCGTGTTCGCCTGCTTCCACGCCACCATCCTTCCGGTCATCCGGCGCATGCGCGGCCTGCCGGACCAGACCGAACCGATCATGGCCCGCTTCGAGAAGGGACTATCTGCCAAACCCGGCAGCGAATGGCTGGTGCAGTGCGCACTGGCATTCAAAGGATCGCATATCGTCGCCACTCCGCTGGCAGGCAAAGAGGTCCCCCCCATGCTCGGCATGGCCAAGGCCCACGGTCTGGCCGTACTCCAAAGCGGCGATGCCATCATCCCCGGCGACGAAACCGAAATCCTGTCTACTATGTTCTAAAGAGGGCGCAGGCCGGATACCAATTGTATCCCCCTTCGCCCAAAATCCCCCGCTCCTATCGTCTTTTCAACAAATCTCCGCTCACAATCAGAAAATACTTGTATATTTTTTGAACGCCTAACCATCTGAATTGCCGACCTATTTAGTCCGGATTATGCCCACTTGGACATAATTCCAACTATAAAATATCAAATTATAACAGACAAATAAGCTCATCTTGTGTCAAAGCTTGAGCAAGTGCCAGAGCTTTGGCAAGACAATTTCCCGGCCCTAGTGTTTTTCAAAATCGGATAATCCAAAAAGGGTGAAGCATGAAATTCAACGCAGACGAAGCAGAGCGCAAGCTCGACAGTAAAATCGCTCAGCTTAGGGGCAAGTCGTACATTTCCGGAGAGCTCATCGACCTTCTGGACGGTGTGGCGCATCTGCAACTGGCAGCCAGATCCGAGGCAGAAATCACCCTGCCCGCAGACAAAGACCTGGCCCCACCCGAGGCCGTCATGCAGGGCGTTCCCCTGGTCGGACGCGAAGATTTCCCCTATGACGCAGCCCAGGCAAAAGTCCTGCTCGGACAGTTCATCGACCTGCTCAAAAAGTCAGACGGCGCACTGGCCGAAGCCGGCGAGACCGTGGCCAAGGCCATGGATGAAGGCGAATTCACCGCCGCCGAACTCTTCGAGGCCTTCCTTGAAGACCATCACGAATTCTTCAATTCCTGGGTCGAGCGCACGCCCGACGCACCCAAGGCCATTGTTTTTCTCGCCTTCGCCGCGCTCTGCCCGTCCATTGAGGCCGCTGCCGAGAAGCTGGCCGCAAAGCTGCCGAACGTGAAGGTCCCCGAAGTCGGAACCTGTCCCATCTGTGGCAGCCTGCCGCTCATTTCCTCACTCAAGGAAAAGGAAGGACTTCGCCACGCCACCTGCTCTCTCTGCCGTCACGAATACCGCATCAAGCGCATCGCCTGTCCGGTCTGCGGCGAAGATGATCAGAAGAA
>Ga0209692_10002832_pt1 | contig 17875 bp, 16 predicted proteins | sample tdDd472_FD_187129 | JGI IMG/M metagenome (GOLD analysis project Ga0209692, IMG submission 187129) | Marine sediment microbial communities from the Atlantic coast under amendment with organic carbon and nitrate - tdDd47.2 (SPAdes)... | ecosystem: Environmental > Aquatic > Marine > Coastal >...
GTAAAGTGCCAGACCTGCGTCATCGGAGTACCAGAGCCGATCCATTTGTCCTACCCGATCCTGAACATCCTTGAACAGTACCCAGTCCGAATCGGCTTGCTGAAAATCGACAGCTGCCATGAGCATACTCACAATCGCGAGTAATGTGAGGAGAGCACCGTTGAGAGCTTGCTGAATGCCCTGGTTCACCTTAAATCTGGGCCTAATGTACAGTAGAAAAATGGCCGCAGGTAAGGCTGGAAGCAAATATCTCGCAGTTGCATAGGGAAGAAACAGGATATTAAAAGCCAAAACACCAAAAAACCAGAAGGTGAGTAAAAGGTGGTTTGAAGCCCGACGAGGGCTACGAGCAAGAATCCGGAGCCCATCGATGAGTTTGGCGAGTAAGAAGAAAAGCCAAATACCACCAATGAGAATGAACAATCGAATCACGGTAGTCTCAAGCTCAGTATAGCCTTCAAACATCTGAAAGGAATCACCCAGGTGAAAAAAAGTAAAACTGATAATCGAACCAAACACGACGTATTCAAGAAAACGACGACGGTTCAAAGAAGCGAGAAGGAGCGGCGTCGGAAAGGCAAGTCCAAGCCCCGAGAAAACAAGAACCCCAATGGTTTTGTGCAGGAAATTTTCCAGGTTCATGCCCGAGGCAACCTCGGAACCAATGTTATAGTCAATAGTACTGGCTAGAAATGGGAAAAATCCCGAAATAAGGTAGACGATGAACAAGTAGACAAAAAAGACGACCGTCGGTGCAGCGAGAAGGAGCAAACTGCGGCGTTTTCGCTCACCGTTAACAAGAATGTAAAGAATGAGGAGCGGAACAAGACAAATTGACTGGTAACTGGTAAAGAAAGCGCCAGTCAAATACCCCATTGCCTTGAGCGCATGTTTCCGGGTTCCATCCTCGCAAAAGGCGATGATAGAGGCGATTCCGCCAAGCCAAAAGCAAAGCATGGCGATATCGGTCATTAAATTGGTCGCGTTGACAAAGAAAAGCGGTGAAAAGACCAGGAACCAAGTCCACACAGGACTGACATTCTTGCGCTTACTGAGATTCCAACCTTCTACAAGTACCAGGAATGGGAACACCAGGAAAAACAGATGGTACAACCAGAAAGGAGCATACTGATCAAATCCCGCTCCAATCAACTTCAGGAAATAGGGAATCAGTGGAGGGTGTGTACTTTCGTAGGGGCTCAGATCCTGATAGACCCTTCCAAGGAAAGAAATATCTCCCATACTATCACCGAGGATGGACCAAGGTAATATGCGCCCGATATTCAAAAAGAGCGTGTCGTCGATGTGAAAGGGTTTGTTCAGGAAGATCGCCAGAGCAATGAGCGGAAAAAAGTACCAGAGTGGCGGCCGAGATGATTGGGTCATGAAAGGTTCCTTTCCGGACTGGAACTACTTCCAAAGTTAGTCATGGAACCCACGGGCAGACGTTCCAAAAAAGCCTTCAAGAAGCAAACCATACTTAGCAACAATTATACCTTGATTTTGGGAACAAGCTCTCCAAGGAACGCCCGAGCGCCGCGTTTCACAAGTGAGAAGGTTATGAGCAAGATCAACACCGCCAGCGAAATCCAATTGGTCAATGACTCTTCTTCAGGCAGGATTTCTGCTGGCTTGACCGGAACAAAATCGGTAATGAGCCAATTGACAATATAGCCAGCCAAAACCGAAAAAGCCAAGGTGGCACTTCCAAAAAGCGCAGCCGCCCTTTTGCCGTGTAGCCGCGATAACACCCCGAAGGTACTGATATTCGTCGCAGGCCCAGTGATCAGGAATGCGAGCGCGGCCCCTGGAGATACCATGTTCCAGAGAAAGACCGCAACAATTGGTGTAGCACCACTGGCACACACATAGACGGGAAGCCCCAGCAATGCGAAAACGGGCACCTCCAGAGGACCTGGGAGCCAGTTGAGGGTGTCAGGCTCGAGAAACGGCGCCAACATGGCGGCAACTAAAATTCCCAGCAGGATCCATGGCGAGGTATGGTCTACAATTTCAACCAAACCCTGCCTGAGGCTACTTAAAATTCGCAATTTGAACGGGACGCTCCGTGCAGGATCCGTACCTGTGTCTTTTTCGCCTTCCTCCGCTTCAAAATCTGGAACCCATCGTGCAACCAGCCCGCCTACAAGAAAAGCTACAAGGGCGGCAGCTACCAGTCGAATCAAGGTCATCTCTGTGCCAAGTAATGGTAATGAGATGAGCAACGCGTCAAGGCCAAGTTCAGGTGTGGCGATAAAAAAAGCCATCGCCGCGGCAGTAGGGGCTCCTTTCTTTACCATGGAGTGATAGAGCGGAACCGTTCCGCAAGAACACACCGGCAATGGCAGGCCAATTGCCATTCCTTTTGCCGCTTGGGACCAGGTATTGCCCTTTCCAAGCCAGAAAATGGTACGGGAAGATAAGAACACGGAGGCAAAGCCCGCTAAAACAAACGCAAGGACAAGGGGCAAGGCCGTATCCAATGACATCCTGAGAAACACCTGCCGTACCTGTTCCGCGTAATGGGAGTCGCCAATCACATTGTGGTCTCTGCCCAGAAAGACAAGCAGGCAAATGCCGAGAAGATTACCCAGCCCAGCCTGCCAACTTCCCTTTGACTCGTCATGCTTGGGTTTACAGCACGATGCGTGGTGATCATGAGCCTGATGTTGGTGGATGACAACATGAAGCAGAGAACCTGCTACAAAAGCCTGAAACCAGGCCAGGCTGGCATTTTCAAGGACCGATGGCCCCATAAGGAAACCAAGGAACGTAGCTAGACCCAGAGCCAGGAGCACCCATATCGCCTTGTTTCGCCCGAAATCTGGCTTAATCAGCCACCAAAGGGTAAGGCTGACAGGAATGCGATGCAGGATAACTGCAAGCGCCAAAAGTTCGCCCGTATGGTCACCATGATCGTGACCGTGTCCATGGTGCATTCCAGGAAAAGCAAGTGTGGCACCATCCATGGCCGCGTGCAGAAAAATGCCGATCACACCAAGCGTGAGTGCAATGCGATGAGCACTGTGAACCTTGTGTTTGAGAACCTTCTCACTAAAGGTTGGCCCTAAGAGACCCAGAACGCCAAATAGGAGCGCAATCCAACCGCCCTGATGAATGGCTTCTGGAAAAATATGGAGCAGGACCAGACCCGAGATAGTGATGAAAATGAAACCATCAATCAGCTTTTGCCATTTTGAACGATCGCGTATCAAGAAGAAGATTAAGGGTCCGCTTCCCAGGGCGAGAATACTGAAGATCAAATACATCATTTTGGACTCACTTTTTACAGAATAGCACGGGACGGAGCAGGTTCGTACACCCTAACAGCTATTTAGGATTTGCCTGACTTTTTCAAGTCTTACACCACAACAAAATTGGGAGGGCCAGCACGACCCTCCCTATTCACTTCAGGTAGCTCACGCCTACTTCAGATAAGTGTTGAACCAACCGTGTACAGTTTCCCACCACATCTTCGCATTGAGCGGCTTTCTCACGAAATGGTCTTCATCTGGAAAGTATAGCCATTTCGAAGGAACACCCTGACGCTGCAGAGCGGTGAAGAGTTCCATACCCTGATTGACCGGAACGCGATAGTCTTTTTCAGAATGCACCACCAATGTCGGGGTCTTGAAATTCTTGGCATAGTGATGTGGGGACCATTTTTCATACAGTTCAGGGTGTTCGTAATAGTTCCCACCAAATTCCCATTCAGAGAACCACAATTCTTCGGTTGCTCCTGCCATGGATGCCATATTGAAAACACCATTATGGCTGACGAGCGCATTAAAGCGATCCGTATGACCTGCAATCCAATTGATCATGTAACCACCATAGGAAGCACCTGCTGCACCGACCTTAGCGCCATCGATAAAGGGATAGCGCTCGATCACTACATCAAGACCTTTCATAAGATCCTTGTAAGGCAATCCACCCCAATCTTTTGAAACGGCATCACAAAATGCCTGCCCATAGCCCTTGGAACCGTGAGGATTGACAAGAGCAACGACATAGCCGGGAGCCGCAAAAAGCTGACTATTCCAGCGGTAGTGGAAATCATTGCTCCACATCCCCTGCGGTCCGCCGTGGATGAGATAAACCAGAGGATACTTTTTATTCTTGTCAAAAAATGGAGGGCGAATCAGGAAACCCTGAACTTCATCGCCATTTGGACTCTTAAACTCAAAGCTTTCCCATTCATTCATCTCCAGACCATCTAGGGTCGCTTTGTTCACGAAAGTGACCTGTTTCTCGACACCTGTCTGGAGGTCTATCTGAAATAGTTCCGTGGGCATTGTGGTGCGTTGACGATGGAAAAGAAGCGTCTTGCCCTCACGGTCCAGACTCAAGCCACTGTCATAAGTTCCTTTTGTAAGAACTTTTATTTTACCATTGAGATCAACCTGATAAATAGATCGACCACCGCGATGGTAGCCAGTGTAGAGCAGCCCTGAGCTGTCAGGAAGCCAAACTAAGCCAGAAGCGCTGTGGTCCGCATCAGCTGTTAGCGCTTTAAAGCTTTGATTCTTGCGATCATAGATTGTGACCACCGTTTGATCTGCCTCAAACCCGGCTCGGGCCATAGAGGTAAAGGCAATAAATCGACCATCTGGAGAGTAAAATGGCGAAGCATCGTTACCTTTGCCCTCTGTCAGGCGCCGCTCTTCTCCCGTTGCCAGATCGCGCAGAAAAATATCGTTATTGGTGCTGATAGCAACCATTTCATCGGTGTTTTTAACAAAGGCAACTTCTTTTCCGTCGGGCGAGAAATCGTAATCGTGTGAGGAGCCTAAATCCAACGGAGGCGTGTCGAAGTCACCAGGTGTGATATCAGAGCCGACTTTCTCTTTTGAATCCAGGTCCAGCAGGAACAAGTGGCTTCGAGTGCCCCAGACCCACCTATTCCAATGTTTGTAAAATAGAGAGTCTATTAATTTTCCAGTGTGGTCGTATGGCTTCTCAGGCAAAGTAGAGATCGTTGCCTGGTAGATCATTTTTGAGCCATCCTTGGAGAGAAGCGCGCCAGATGCTCCGTTGGGATCCTTCGTCACAGCTTCACAGGCACTTCCATCAAATGCTTTTTTGTATATCTGTCCATCCATATTGAATAGGAAGAAGGTACCATCGGCAGACCAAACAGGTGAACTGCAATTCTTTCCCGCTGGCGTCATAGCTTTTACATCCCCGGTGGGGAGATGAACCATGAAGATTCGTGACGAATACGAATTGCCTTCCAGGCAAGCTTTCCGCACAGCATAGAGGGCACGTTGTCCATCTGGAGCGAGAGTCCCCCCCGATATGCGGTTCATGGTGAACATGGTTTCAAACGTCAACGCGGTTTTCTCACCAGCAAACAGTGTGGTGAATCCACACAATAGAAGCAATAATCCCTTTGCCATCTGTTCCTCCTAGTTATCCAAATTTTTTGTCAGTTGCTTTAAGCGTTCAAAATGAAAAATACCAGTATCGTGCCCATCCGAAAACTCAGGTTGAATGGCGTAGCGCCCAACCGTTTGAATTCGTTTCACGCTTATATCTTCTGGAACACTGGAAGGATCCAGAAGTTCCTCTCCCGTCCATTCGTCGATACAAACGGCACAGGGACATGCCAGGCGCAAGGTCCGAATGGGGATGATGCTCGTAGAGCCATCCTTCCAAGCGATACCCAGTTCGGTGGCACTCACTTGCCAGAACGACTTGATCTCCAATCCAGAGTCCACTGTCTCACGTGGGGGAAGTTCGATTCTCTGGCCCGTTTCCATTTCAACCCATACCAGATCAAGCACTGATGAAGGCGTCGAGGCCTCCAGTTCCCGATACAGATTCTCTGCTGCCTTTTCAAAGAGACGGCAGGTCGCAGAACCGGGGGCTGAAACGACAACGGGCCGGCCCTGATCACCGGTTTCGCAAACTGTGGGCTCCAGCGGAATCTTGGCCAACACCTTGGTTTTCAGTTCTTCTGCCAGCATATGGACGGTCGATTCGCCAAAGAGTTCCGTCGTTTCTCCACATTCATCACAGACAAAGCCGCTCATATTCTCAATCACGCCAAGGATGGGCACCTCGAGACGTTGAAACGCTCGTGCACCTCGAACCGTATCGCTGATTGCCAGTTCCTGGGGGGTGGTCACGACAACTACCCCAGCCAGAGGCACACTCTGTGAAAGCGTGAGAAGAACATCACCTGTACCCGGAGGCATGTCGATCAGTAAATAGTCCAACTCACCCCATTCAACATGGGAGAAAAATTGGGAAAGAGCTGAATTCAGCATAGCGCCGCGCCATATTATCGGAGTTTCTGCGGTGGTAAGGTTTCCCATACTCATAAACTGAATACCGAAAGCCTCTAAAGGCAGAACGGATTCGGGTGCCCGGCCTGGTTTAGGCCAATCCGTATTTCCAAGCATCTTCGGGATACTAGGCCCGTAGATATCCGAGTCCAACAGCCCAACACGAGCGCCCATCTCGGCCAACCCAATGGCGAGATTTACCGCAACGGTCGATTTCCCTACACCACCTTTTGCGCTGTGAATCGCAATAATATGTTTGATACTCATCTTACACCTCCATCGCATTGGGATCGCGCGGAACGACGGGTTCCTCGCTTCGCCTGCAGATGGCGATCGCTATTTTCTCAGCTAACTCGAAAAATGCTTCAGCCTGCGGTGATGAAGGATCTCGAAAAACCAAAGGCTCACCACTTCCCATTTTGGATGGAATCGCGGAATCAAGCGGTAATTGGCCTAAAAAAGGAACTCCAATTCGAGCGGCCATATTCTGTGCGCCATCTTTTCCGAAGATGAAATGCTTTTTATCGCAGGAACCACATTTGAACCAGCTCATATTCTCAACAAGTCCCAAAACCGGAACGTTGACCTTTTCGAACATTTCATAACCCTTGCGCACATCGATAAGAGCGACTTCCTGTGGAGTCGATACAATAACAGCAGCCGATAGCGGTGGCTGTTCAGTCAAGCTTAATTGCACATCCCCGGTTCCAGGTGGAAGGTCCAGTAACAGGTAGTCAAGGTCATCCCACTTCACCTGGTAGATGAACTGCTGAATCACCTTGTGTAACATAGGCCCTCTCCATGCGAGTGCCTGACCACGGGGGATCAGGAAGCCCATGCTCAACCACTGGACGCCAAAGCGCTTATGCGGAACGAAATTCTGATCCTTATCAGCCTGAACGCTTTCATGTAGGCCCACCATCGAAGGAATACTCGGACCATAGATGTCACAGTCGACCACCCCAACCCGGGCCCCTTCGCGGGCAAGGGCAAGCGCCAGGTTTACCGTTAGGGTAGATTTTCCTACTCCGCCCTTTCCAGAAGCAATCGCTACGAGGTTCTTGACGCCAGGAACGGGTTGTTTTTGCATGACACGAATCGCTCGTGTCTTGGCGTTCAGTTGTATCTTTTTAACACGAAAGGATGCTTCTTCCAAAACTCTGTGGCAGGCTTGAACCATTTTTTCAGCGTGCGAATTAAGCGGGGTCAGACAATCCAAAGTGAAGGACACCTTGTTCCCGCGGATTTTGAGATCTTGAACCAGGTTCAGGCTCACGATATCTCTCTCCAAACTCGGGTCCTGAACCCCGCGAAGGGTGTCCAGGACGCGTTGATCAGTCATGTGTGTCTCCTAATTTAGTAGTTGTTATCTTTTACGTTTTACGGTGCCGAAGTCATCCTGGCCATTTGGATTGGGGCAGCGAACGAGGCATAAGTCCGTTCATAAAAAGCCACTCGTTCCTTGAAACCGGCCATCTTGGATTTGGCAATGGGAAGACCCGGTTGAAATTTCTGGCGTTGTGGGTCGACATAACGACCGTTTATTTTCATCCCAAAGTGAAGATGATAGCCCGTGGCCAACCCGGTTTTACCAACAAATCCGATGACCCGACCCTGGCGGACACGTGTTCCCTTTTTGATCGTCTTGGGGATCGAGTTCAAATGGAAATACTGGGTAATCATCTTACCCTTGTGTGCAATAACCACCGCTTTGCCGGCCTGGCCATACCATCCGGCGTGAATGACTTTTCCGTCTGACACAGCCATCACAGGTGTATTCTTCGGAGCTCCATAATCGACTCCATTATGTGCACGCCGCTTTTTGAGGACTGGATGAAAGCGTTGTCCCTTAAATCGCGAGGTGATTCGTACCAGCTTGAGGGGTGAGCGCAAGACGTCCCGCACCAGAGATTCTCCCTTACGATTGTAATAAGCGTCCTCACCTTTCTCATCTTCGTAGAGAAATGCTTCATACTCGCCTTTTCTTCCGATGTATTTGCCAGCGAGGATACGTCGATATTCAAGAAATTCTTTCTTCCCATCGCGATCCACAAAAGCCGACTCTACGAGGAACTCAAATGTATCCCCAACACGCGGGTCCATGTAGAAATCGATGTCCCAGGCGAATACCTCGGAAACCTGAACGGCAAGAGACATCCCCTTGGGCATACCGGAAAAGGCTTCAAAAAGACTTGAGACAATTTCACCTTGAAAGTATTGTGTTTCAACACTGACGGGGACGATGCGCTTGACAACTTGAGGATTAAGATAGAGTTGAAACACATCGTAAATTTCTGTTTCACTTAATTTGAGCGTGAACTGAATGGGAACATCGTCCAGAAAGCTCAGCGCCCAGTGGACGCCTGAGCGAACTCGCCTGAAATCAACATCGGGGCTTAACGCCTTGATCATCCGGTCAACGCGCTGGGCAGACAGACCCGCATCAACAAGCTGGTCGAATAAGGGCTTATCAGATGTGAATGTTCCGCTTGTTAAGCGGTGGTTGGGCTGGGGAACCTGATGCGAATTGGGAACCTGCGTTAAAAAGGTCCCTCGAGCAACTGAAGGCAATGGACGCTTCATCGGTTGATCGCTGTGAGACAGCCCCTTCCAAAGCAGCATTGTGAAAAACACGGCGCCAAGGATGATAATCCCCTGGCGCCTGAACTGTTTAGATCCTACCAAAGAGCCGCTTCCTCAATCCATCATCGGGATTTTGAGGCCGTGTTTTTTTGCAGCCGCTACCGCTTCGGGGTAGCCCGCATCGACATGACGAGCAATCCCCATGCCCGGATCACTCGTGAGAACACGCGTCAGACGCTCGTCAGCCTCTGCGGTTCCATCGGCGACAATAACCATGCCGGCATGCAGCGAGTAGCCCATCCCAACACCGCCTCCGTGGTGGAAGGAGACCCAAGAAGCGCCTCCTGCGGTGTTTATCAACGCGTTGAGAATTGGCCAGTCGGCGATTGCATCAGAGCCATCTTTCATACCTTCGGTTTCACGATTAGGGGAGGCAACTGAGCCCGAATCAAGATGGTCCCGTCCAATCACAATAGGTGCTTTTACCTTCCCATCCCTGACAAGCTTGTTAAATGCGAGTCCCGCTTTCTTACGATCGCCGTATGGCAACCAGCAGATTCTCGAGGGCAGCCCTTGGAACTGAACCCGTTCCTGGGCCTTTTGAAGCCAGTTGTGAAGCGCCTTGTTCTCTGGGAAAAGCTCCATCAGTACACGGTCCGTCGTGTAGATATCTTCGGGATCACCCGAAAGGGCAACCCAACGGAAAGGACCACTTCCCTGACAGAAGAGAGGCCGAATATAGAGCGGCACAAAGCCCTGGAAATCAAACGCGTTCTCAACGCCTGCACGAACGGCCTGAGCGCGGATATTGTTGCCGTAATCAAAAACGTGGGAGCCCTGTTTCTGGAAATCGAGCATGGCCTGGACGTGCACACCCATGCTGCGAATGGCTTCCTTCTTGTAGGCTTCGGGATCAGTGCTGCGCAGAGCCAAAGCTTGCTCGAGTGAAAAACGATTGGGAACGTAACCATTCAATTCATCGTGAGCAGACGTCTGGTCCGTGACGAGCTCGGGCTTGAAACCCTTCTGAATGAGTTGCGGCAATACATCGGCCGCATTTCCGAGAATGGCTATCGAAACAGCTTCCTTTTCCCTTCGGGCCTGATCGATTCGCTCAAGCGCACGATCGATATCGTCGTACCATTCGTCGAGGTATCCGGTTTCAATGCGCTTTTCGATTCGAGTCTGGTCGATCTCAACGGCCAGGCATGCTGCACCTGCCATGGTGGCAGCTAATGGTTGGGCACCACCCATACCGCCGAGCCCCGCTGTCAAGATTACTTTTCCTGAAAGATCCCCACCAAAGTGCTGGCGACCTGCTTCAACGAACGTCTCATAGGTGCCCTGCAAAATGCCCTGGGATCCGATGTAAATCCATGATCCAGCCGTCATCTGTCCATACATGATGAGCCCTTTTCGGTCGAGCTCCTCAAAATGCTCCCAATTGGCCCATTTGGGAACCAACATGGAATTGGAAATCAATACTCTGGGTGCGTTGGGGTGTGACTTAAACACCACAACGGGTTTCCCAGATTGGACCAACAACGTTTCATCGGATTCGAGATCCTTGAGTTCCTTGACAATAGCATTAAAAGCATCCCAATTTCGGGCCGCCTTTCCAATTCCGCCATAGACCACCAGGTCTTCGGGACGTTCCGCAACCTCGGGGTCGAGATTATTCATCAGCATGCGAAGCGCCGCTTCTTGAATCCATCCTTTACACGATCGATTTATCCCCTGATCGGCTTTCATTTGAGTCCTCCCATCAGATTTTAATAGCGATAATAGTCCGGCTTGAAAGGGCCTTGGGCCGGAATACCAAGGTAATCTGCCTGGGCCTGAGTGAGCGAGGTCAGTTTCACGCCGAGTTGCCCAATGTGCAGACGCGCCACTTCCTCGTCCAGGTCCTTGGGAAGCACGTGAACCCCAACGGGATACGATTCTGGTTGCGTCCATAGCGCCATTTGAGCCAGTACCTGATTGGAGAAGCTGGTACTCATAACAAATGACGGGTGGCCAGTTGCACAGCCAAGATTGACCAGACGCCCACGAGCGAGAACGATAATGGACTTCCCATCAGGGTAAACGAATTTATCGACCTGAGGTTTGATCATTATTTCTTGGATATCCGAACGATCAACCAAATAGGCAATGTCAATTTCAAGATCAAAATGGCCAATGTTACAAACGATGGCGTTGTCTTTCATCGCATCGAGATGTTCCCCACGAACGACGTCGCGGCATCCAGTGGCTGTTACAAAAATATCTGCAAGAGGCGCCGCCTCTTCCATGGTGACGACTTGATAGCCTTCCATGACGGCCTGCAAAGCACAGATCGGATCGATTTCTGTGATTAAAACACGGGCTCCCAGGCCACGCATGGATTGAGCGCAACCTTTACCTACATCGCCGTATCCAGCCACGACTACCACTTTTCCAGCAACCATGACATCCGTCGCACGCTTAATGCCATCAGCCAGGGACTCACGGCAGCCATAGAGATTGTCAAACTTGGACTTGGTCACGGAATCGTTCACGTTAATTGCAGGTACTTTTAGCGTACCCTGTTCGTGCATCTGGTACAGCCGGTGAACACCCGTTGTCGTTTCCTCCGAGATGCCCTTGATATCTTTAAGAAGTTCCGGGTAAGAATCACACACCAGCGCTGTCAAATCACCGCCATCGTCGAGGATCAGGTTCAAAGGTTTTCCATCTGGCCAGAAAATCGTCTGGCGGATGCACCAATCATATTCCTCTTCCGTTTCACCTTTCCACGCAAAAACGGGAATACCGGCGGCGGCAATGGCTGCAGCTGCGTGATCCTGGGTTGAGAAAATATTGCACGATGACCACCGCACAGAGGCGCCGAGTTCCACCAAGGTCTCGATGAGAACAGCCGTTTGAACGGTCATATGCAGGCATCCCGCAATTCGGGCACCTTTCAGTGGCTTTTCTTCACCGTATTTCTGGCGAAGGGCCATCAGCCCGGGCATCTCCTTCTCAGCTATTTCGATTTCTTTGCGGCCGAATTCAGCCAGGTCCATGTCTGCTACTTTATAGTCTTTCACATGAAGCGTCATAGTCACTCCTATCCGTTCAGTACATCGACCATATCAGTTTTCTCCCAAGGGAAAGAGGGATTTCCAAAATGGCCGTAGGCAGCGGTCTGCTTAAAAATGGGCTGTCGAAGCCCGAGTTTCTCGATAATTCCCTGGGGCGTGAGATCGAAATGCTTGCGCACCAGCCCGACAAGTTCGCTATCGGACATTTTCCCTGTACCAAAGGTTTTAACATAAATCGAAACAGGTTCAGCAACTCCGATGGCATACGCCAATTGAAGTTCGCAGCGATCCACGAGTCCCGATGCAACCAAATTCTTGGCAACATAGCGTGACGCATAGGCTGCGGATCGATCTACCTTGGTAGCATCTTTCCCGGAAAACGCGCCACCACCATGTGGCGCATAGCCACCATACGTGTCGACAATGATTTTTCGACCTGTTAACCCGGAGTCCCCCATGGGTCCTCCGATAACGAAGCGGCCCGTCGGGTTGATATGGTAAGCCGTATTCTCGTGAAGCAGTTCGGCAGGCAGAATCGCTTCAATGACATGCTTGCGAATATCCTTGCGCAGTACTTCGATGTCAACACGTTCGCTGTGCTGCGACGAAACAACGACTGCATCGATGGCCACGGGCTTTTCTCCGTCGTAGCGGACCGTAACCTGTGATTTGCCATCGGGACGCAAGTACTCCAGGGTCCCGTCTTTTCGTACATCAGTCAACTTCCGAGCAAGTTTGTGAGCCATGGAGATGGGAAAAGGCATGAGTTCCGGAGTCTCGCGACACGCGTAGCCGAACATCATCCCCTGGTCGCCCGCTCCCATTCGGTCCACGCCCAGTGCGATATCAACCGACTGCTTACCGAGAGAACTCATTACGGCACATGTTGGAGCCGAAAAACCATATTCCGACTTCGTGTAGCCTATGTCTGCCACAGTATTCCTGGCGATCGCACTAAGATCGAGATCTGCTTTTGTGGTCACTTCACCGCCAATGTGGATCAAGCCAGTAGTCAAAAATGTCTCACAAGCAACTCGGCTCATGGGGTCTACGGTCAGGCAGGCGTCAAGTACCGCATCACTGATCTGATCAGCAATTTTATCGGGATGCCCTTCCGTTACGGACTCGGAAGAAAATAAAAATGTCATTGAAACCTCTGAAAAAAAAATTAACTTGGGTAAACCGTGCCTGAAGGCTGACTCAGATACATCATCCAAGCGAGGGCGAGACCAAGCACGAACAACAACCCAAAATAAAGGAGGAAATGGTGATGCCAGCGGTGGCGAGCGCGATCGTAATAGAGCGCATGAAAAGAGCCACTCAAAAGAAGCGCTGTCAACAGCATATTTATCAGGTGTGATTGCATTCCAGATCCTCCAAAAGAAGGATATTCTAGCACACCAAGACTTCCATCCTGAATGGCTTTTCAGTAATGAAGGTCATTTCCACCCGATCAAATGGACAATAGGTCGCCCCCGCCTCAACACTACCCAGATCATGGAATTAGCCATCCAATCGCAGGCAGAGCCAAGGTGGTAATGCAGACACGAGACTCAAATACTGAAAAAACATGGAGTTAAGGGCGCAGCGCACTTGAAACTCAAGTACAGACATGATATTATGTCCTGCTTGTCAGGAGGTATTTTTGAGTATGTATTCAAAAGGTGATTTTGTTTTTTATCCCAAAGGCGGCGTGTTCCAAATTTCGGAACTATCTGAAAAGGAGATTGCAAATCGAAAGATATCCTTTTTTGACCTCGTCTCCAGTGATGGGAAAACGAAAATCAGTATACCCGAACAGAACATTTCACGAGTCGGCGTGCGCGCCCTGCTCACCAAAGACGAACTACATCAAGCCCTGGAGCAGTGGGCTCCAGACGCCAAGATCCAGAAACTCCATCACAAGAACCGCAAAAATCGATTTGAATTCTTCAGGCAATCGGGCGACTTCAACGAGATGGGTGTTGTTATTGTCACAATTCACAAGCTGATCAGTATCAACAAGGCGACCTTTGAAGAAAAGCGCATTTACGAACAGGTCCGCAAGCGACTCGTGGATGAAATCAGCATAATCCTGAAATTGGATTCCAAAAAAGCGGAACAGTTTTTGACCGACGAACTGGACAAGGCCATCCTGAGGGAAGAGAAATCCAACGATCTCGAAGATTTTGACTTCTACAACGAATCTAGCAATTCAAGTAGTGATTCCGACAACTCAGACGACTGAATTGGAACGGGGAAAACCAGAGCCGTTCGCTTCCATCGCTCTACAAAGTTCTAATTCAATTTTCGAAAACCTGAAGCTGGACAGATATTTAGCTTTTAAAAATACAGGAGTTCTCTCATGACATGGGTCGGCCGCTTTGTTTTTGCGGTGGTATCCATCTCCTTTATTGAGTTGGTCTTGCTAATTTGGGTTTCGGAACAGACATCATTCCTTTTTGCCTTAGCGGGTTGCATCCTAACCGGCCTACTCGGCGGATGGCTGGTTCGAAGGCAAGGACTGATGACGTGGCTGACGGTCCAAAAACAACTCTCAATGGGCAAGATTCCTACCGCCGAAATAACCGCAGGCCTGCTGATCTTGATTGCAGCGGCTTTTCTTCTGACGCCCGGTTTTGTAACGGATTTGGTGGGTTTCCTGCTCCTCGTTCCAAAATTTCGACTCAACTTGAGCGGGGCTCTCCTGATAAGACTTAAACAAAGGCGATCTGGTGAGCCTTCAAGCAATGCTACGATAATTGACATTCCCGAAGAAGATGTAACCATTTCATCGCCTTCTCGAAACCCCTAATATTCGAGGCGATGAAGATAGGCTTAATTGCATTTCTGAATTTGATTTGCTCTATTTAAGGAAAGCCATCTGCTTCAAACCCATAGCCAAAGACCATAGCCAGAAAAGTTGTGGCCGGTCAGCAACAAAAGACTCCAATAAAGAGCGGCCAACAACCAAATTACCCACAGGAGGTTAGCCCTGGGATGGCTTCGCCTGCACAGGATACCAGTGAGAAGGCAAGTACCAAGAAGAATCGTAGCAGGTATTAAAAACGCGCCGATATAAGCCGGCCAGGACTCAACCCCGACAATTTGCGCCATCGCTTGAATCCATAACGTCGCCAGCCAATCGACAAGAAGGCAGACACCAAAAATCGTTAGACGTAGGGTTCGATTAACAACAAAAAATGATGGAACGGCCATTCTGCCGTCGACTACAAATTGGTAGGCCAACCCAGAAACCACCAGAAGAACAACCCCACCTGCCAGAATTCTGAGCAAAAACAGGACCGTGCTTGGGATCACCGGGGTAGCAGGGAAAACACGAACCAGAAAGGAAACAATCAGGATGCCCGAAATCGAGATTATAAGGTTTTTCGAATTTCCAAGCTCAGAAAAGGACAGTAGAAATAGAAAGAAAAAACTAAGAGGAAAAACCGCAGAGAAAAAACCAAGGTTGAAACTGCGAGCTTGACTGCCCAATTCGGAAAGCACCGTATAACCTTTAAATGGAATGTGAAATGAGGTGCTATCAAACTCAATGACTTCCAGCGCCAATCGCTTGCGAATCTCATTTTCAATGGGTGCTCGATCCGTTCGCTCATCCAGGAAACCTAGTGTCACCCATGGCAAGTCACTCTTGGGGCCGACGACGATAACCGGTGTAGCTTGCTCTTTTTTCCCAGCCGCCTTTAACCACGAATGGTAGGCGGTCATCATATCCTTGGTCGCAAAACTAAGGTTGAAAACCACCCAATCGACTTCGGGATACTTTTCTTGAATTTTCTTCAATACCGGCCGGGCTACCTCACAGTGTGGACAGCCTTCCTTATGAAAAAACAACACGGTCAACTCGCTTGAATCAGAGATTCGCGTCACCGGTTCATCATTCCCGCTCACGACAAACTGATTGGGTAGAAATTTAAACATCAGGAATGCGGCTAACACCGCTATAATAAAATATAGGATGAAGTCACGAATCAATGTGTATTTGTGCACCGCCATCGTATGAACACCCTTTTTGAGGATTTGGAATCATGAACACTCGTATCGTTTGGTCCATGGCATTCCTAGCCATTATTGGGTTAATTTTATCAAGTTATCTACTCTTCCACCATTATCAAATCCGTTACGGTAAAGATTATAAGAGCGTCTGCAATTTAAATGAAAAATTGAACTGTGACGCAGTAGCCCTGCATCCCGCCTCGGAACTATTCGGTGTACCAGTGGCTGCATTTGGCGTCTTCTTTTACGGGTTCCTACTTGCCTGCCTTCAGCATTTCAGGAAGAAGGAAAATACCAATCGGGTGCATAACTATTTCAATGTCATCCTGTTAATGGCCCTTGTATTCGATCTTTACCTTTTCGCTATTTCGTGGATTGTCATCAAAGTAATGTGCCCATTCTGCATTATCACCTACATTGCAAATGCAATCCTCCTCATCCTGGCCATTCAACTACAAAGCGGATTGAAGACCTTCATACAGAGCCTTGGCTATGTCATGAAGGACTTGGGCTGGGGCGAATCTTAATGCTAAGGTGACAAAACGCTTACTGCGAAAGGAAACATCGATGTCATCGGATTTTGAACGTTTTTTTGAAAAAGATCGTTTCGCAGTCGTTGGGTTCAGCAAAGAACGTCCCTTCCCCATCTTGACGTATCGAGCACTGAAAAAAAGGGGCTCCACTGTTTATGCGATTGATCCGACTTGTGATCAAATTGATGGCGATCCTACCTTCCCATCATTAAAGACACTGCCAGACCCGGTCCAAGGTGTCATCTTGGAAACACCAAAAGAAAAGACCACGGATTGGCTAACTCAGGCCGCAGAGGCGGGTATTTCAGATGTCTGGATTCACATGAAAACCGAGACACCGGCAGCTCTGCGGCACGGGCAGGAGCTTGGCCTGAACGTTCTCTTCGGAACCTGCGCTGTCATGTATGCAACTGAAGGCTTTAGTTTTCACTCGATCCATAAATGGATCAACAAGGCCCTAGGAACCTTTTAGCGTCAGCCCAAGATACGGCATCATCCAGCCCTAGAACAGAGTGGCTTCTTATTTTTCCCAGTAGTCCAGAAGATCAAAGCTACACTGGGAACTTCAAACGCGGCTGTGGCTGATAGAACGTTTCTTACCTCACTAGATCAGCCCCAATAAAGATCCTAAGTGCGAGTTGAAACTCGCACTCAGGTGTTGTTTATGCCGTTTGAAGCCAATGGTTGGTCGCAGTTTCGCGATCCTCGAAACAATTGAGCTTATCCAAAAGCAGGGAAACGTAGAGTAATTTATTAATTTTAGGGTTAATATTAAAGATTCCCATGTGGGCTCCTGCATTCTCAACTCGCTCATGGGCAGCTACGAGTTCACCGAGCCCTGAACTGTCCATATATTTGACACTTGAGAAATCCAGGAGGATCAAATCATATCCTCGCTCGATGACATCTCGGATACCATTGCGCAGTTGAACATCACCTTGTCCGATGGTGATGCTGCCTTTCATTTCTATCGTTATACACTTCATGCGGTCCTCCTTTCGCAGGTTAAAAAAATGTGGTTTCTAATCTATCGTCGTGCTGAATTCATACGTGTCCCTGCGAAAAAAGTTCAAGTCGTTTAGGATGTCCGAAGTAGTTTTTTCACGGCTCCCAGAAGCCTGCGTCATTCACGACGAAGGGCTTCAAGTGATGGTGTTTTAAGCGCAAGCTTGGCAGCAAGGAAGACCAGGCCCAGACCAAGAACGAACAGAACTGAGGGCATGGCGACAAAAGTTACCACAGGCACCCCGAATTGAATTACCCGAGGAGCCAGGGCGATCGCGGAGGTTCCAAGGCCCAAAAACAACCCAAAAGCGAAAAGCATCAGGTGTTCGAGCAAGACTAGACTGAAAAGTTGGCTGGGACGATACCCAAGTGCACGGTACAAGGCCAATTCAGCTTGTGGATC
>Ga0209692_10002837_pt1 | contig 17847 bp, 11 predicted proteins | sample tdDd472_FD_187129 | JGI IMG/M metagenome (GOLD analysis project Ga0209692, IMG submission 187129) | Marine sediment microbial communities from the Atlantic coast under amendment with organic carbon and nitrate - tdDd47.2 (SPAdes)... | ecosystem: Environmental > Aquatic > Marine > Coastal >...
TATCCTTATTGGAGGAGCTATTGTTCTTATATTGCCTCGTTCGCCTTTACTTCATTTTATTCAAACATCAGATTACGCTTTACATGAGTACTTAGGCCTGCTAATGCTTGTATTCGGCGTTCTATTCACAATTGCGTATAAATTTTGGGGTAATAAAATGCGTCTGTACCTCGCAACATTAACTAAACTGAGTTTCAGGGTGATTCTAATGAGTTTTTTCTGGACGATAATACGCTATTTGGTTTACAACGTGCAGTTATACTTCTGGATGAGCTTTTTAGGCGTCAGTTTAAGTATTGAGAGCTTCTTTTATTATTCACCGCTTTACTATATGCTGATTACTATTATTCCATCGTATATCTTAATTGATATGGGAATAAGGGGTACCGTGGCTCTTTTATTGTTTGCTTCCATTGGCATAAGCGAACCATTAATTGTTGGTGCAATCTTCGCCCAATGGTTTAGCAATGTTGTTTTTCCAACCCTATGGGGCACTGTCATATTGTTACGTTATAAGGTAATAAAACAGTAAGTTACACAAAAAGAAGCCATACGGGTTGACGTTTTTTTAGAAATCTGATTATCTTAGATGCTTCATACTATTAGTTAATCCGAACGAACCTGATAATGGAAAATTACATTCTTTCATTAATAAAAGAAAATAACCGTGTTATAATTCCCGAATTTGGTGCTTTTATTGTCGCCAAGGAAAACGGTTTTTCTGTATTATTCAACAACTTCCTGAGCTTTAACGATGGTCTTTTAATCGATTATTTGGTTCAAGAAGAAAACATTAGCAAAGATGAAGCTCATGACAAGGTGAGTGATTATGTTGCTATGGTTAAAGAAGCCCTTGATTCAGTTGGAAACTATACTATAAAAGGTCTAGGTAAGTTCACAAAGGATGCCACAGGTATTCTTCGATTTGAACAAGTGGAGAAAGTAGGTGAACCTGCAGCCGATGTTGCAAAAGACGAAGAGCTTTTAGATATAAGCTCAGATGACAATAAAGAGGACCTTAAAGAGGAAACATCAGGCGTTGATAAAAGTGCCTTAGCTGCAACAAAGCTTAATGATACCACCCCAATTGCTGAGGTGGAAGAAGAAACGCCACAAGCGTTTGTAGAAACACAAATTAAACCTGATAAAGTAGAGGAAAAGAAAAACGTGAAGAAGGATCCGGTAAAAGTGGCAAATAAATACTTAGAAGAAGATAATAAGAAACGCAATCGTTCAATTACCATATTTGTAATTGTTTTTATTCTTGTGCCATTGCTTGGCTTTTCAATATATCTGTTGTTCTTCAAAGGCGATTCGCCTGCGGAAACACAGAGTAAAATTGCCTTAGAACAAGAAGTTAAAAAGGAAATAGCAGAAGAGTTACCAACTGAAGAATTAGGAACTGATGACATGAGTGGTTTAGAAGCAGGACCAGAGACTAGGGTAGAAAACAATGTAAAAGAAAACGTTGGATTTGCTCCAGAACCTGTTGTTAATAAGCCTCATCATTTAATTGTGGGAAGTTTTAGTTCTGAAGCCAATGCCCAGACGATGATTAGCAAACTAAAGGAAAAGGGCTATGATCAGTGTTCAAGCTTTCAGCATAACAACCGCTTTCTGGTTAGCATTGAGTCTTTCGCTAAGGTTTATGAAGCACAAGCTCGTCAAGAAGAAATATTAGGAGACCGTATGGAAAGCTGGATTATGACTAAACGTAAATAAGAAGAATTCACGATATTGTAAGCCGGATACCCTTAAAAAGTATCCGGCTTTATTTTTTTAAGTATGGTATATTTTTGGGTTATAGCGCTTAGTATTGTTTTGTTCATCTATTGCGTGCAAATAGATAGGTGGAGGAAGGTTTGGGCCAGTAAAAAAGAGTTTAGACCAAACAGGAGCCATGATATGGCGTTATCCCTTGTTATTCCTTTTCGTGATGAAGCCAAAAATCTTAATAGATTAATAAGTAGCCTAAAGGAGCAATCCTATAATAATTGGGAACTGATTTTGGTAAATGATCATTCTACTGATGATGGAGTGAAAATTGTGAAGGACTGCATAAACCAATTTAGAGTTCCTGTAACTATGCTTAATTCGTCTGACTATGGCAAAAAAAAGGCCTTATTATACGGTGTTCATCAGGCCAATAATGAATGGATTATTACAAGTGATGCCGATTGTACCTTTCATCCGGAGTGGTTGCAGACAATGGCCTCATACCAAAAAAGTACTCATGCCGATTTAATTATTGGACCTGTACGAATTGAAGAGAAAAGAGGTGCTTTATCTTGGTTTCAACGGATTGATTTTACAGCATTGCAGTTAAGCGGGGCAGCAGCAGCTCTTAATGGAAAACCCATCATGTGTAATGGTGCTAATTTATTGTTTAATAAAAGCTTGTACCTGCAAACGACATTAAATCCACATATAGCATCAGGCGACGATATGTTTTTATTGGAATGGATGAAGCAGAATGGTAAATACGTTCGTTTTATTAAGGCCAAAAAAGCTGTAATACAAACCGCTCCTGTTGGTTGTATTAAAGACTTTCTGATGCAAAGAGCACGCTGGGCTGCTAAGGCACCTGCCTATCGTGATAAAGAGATTTTGATTTCGGGATTATTGGTTAGTGGTTTATCGTTTATGCTATTAAGCACTTTAATTATTGGTATCTGGCAGATTCAGTTACTGTATGTTTTCGGAATAAGCATAGGTGTTAAATCTTTCGTTGATTATGCCTTACTGCGCCTTGGGAAGACGTTTTTTAATTATAAGTTGAGTTTTGCTTCTGTTGTATTGCTTCAAGTATTGTACCCAATTTATGTATTAAGTGTTCTTATGTTTCCTTTGTTCTTTAAGATAAAATGGAAGGCGCGTAACATTTAGCCAGATATTGTATTTATCAAAATGCCACCCTATCCTTTGTTAACTATCGGTGAAAGATTGCAGTAGTGTTTTTTATCTCCTAATTCTCTAATTTTCTCTGCTCTGTTAATCAAATTAACTTATTAAATGCGGTGCTATACGTGTTTTTAGCCTGCTCAAAAGCCTTGACTACTTTATCAAAATCATACACAAAACTAACCAGTTTTATCGTTTAAATCACTACTTTTTTGTTGTTTGTTAGTGCATTTTTAATTTGATTATCTTTTTCAACTTGTGTAGTAATTCATCTTATTAATTTTTAGCTTGTTTAAGCTTTACTCAAAGTTCAGAAATATCCACTGTTTCATAATCACAAAGTTAATTCAATGCTAAAAATACAATTTCAAGTAAGTAAAGAGCAAAAAAAAAGCAGTCCGAAGACTGCTTTTTAATAATAATTTAAAAGCTATTATCAGCTTGCTTTAAGACGAGCGATATTAGCATGTTCCATTTTTTCTTTAGCAAAGTTAAGTGAGATAACTAGTTCCTTCTCATCGCCAGAAGGCGCATTAAACATAGCATCCATCATAATAGTTTCGCATATTGAGCGTAAACCTCGCGCACCTAGTTTAAATTCAACAGCTGTGTCCACTACATACTCTAATACTTCATCTTCAAATTTTAGCTCAATACCATCAATTTCAAACAGTTTTTCGTATTGTTTGATGATTGAGTTTTTAGGCTCGGTTAAAATCCGACGAAGAATCTCACGATTAAGCGGCTGCAAATAAGTAAGTACTGGTAGTCGACCAATAATTTCTGGTATCAAACCAAATGATTTTAAATCCTGAGGTGCAATATATTGAAGCAGGTGTTCCGAATCAATTTTATCGTTTGATTTACTAGCCATGTATCCCACAACCTTTGTATTCAAGCGTTGTGCAATCTTACGTTCGATACCGTCAAAGGCACCACCACACACAAAGAGTATGTTTTTAGTGTTTACTGGTATCATTTTTTGCTCTGGGTGCTTACGGCCTCCTTGTGGTGGTACGTTTACAATAGAACCTTCTAATAGCTTTAATAACCCTTGCTGAACACCTTCTCCTGACACATCGCGTGTGATGGAAGGATTATCACTTTTACGAGCTATTTTATCTATCTCATCGATAAAAACAATGCCTTTCTCAGCAGCTTCTACATTGTAATCGGCAGCTTGCAGTAAACGGGTTAGGATACTCTCAATATCTTCACCTACGTAACCTGCTTCTGTCAAAACTGTTGCATCAACAATAGTAAACGGAACATGAAGCATCTTGGCAATTGTACGTGCCAAAAGCGTTTTACCCGTTCCTGTTTCACCAACAAGAATGATGTTTGATTTCTCAATCTCTACCTCATCAGAACTGCTCTTTTGCATCAAGCGCTTGTAGTGGTTGTACACAGCAACAGAAAGGTATTTCTTAGCTGCATCCTGACCAATCACATACTGATCAAGAAACGCTTTAATCTCTAAAGGTTTTAAAAGCGCAATCTCATCAACATCAAAAGAGTTCTTTTTCTTCACCTCTTCATCTAAGATGCCATGAGCTTGTTCAATACAGCTATCGCAGATATGTCCTGAAACACCAGCTATTAATAAGTTGGTATCTTTCCTCTCTCTACCGCAAAATGAACATTTATCCATATTATCCCTGATATAAAACACGAATGCAGAGCCAACCAAAAGGCTGATCCTGCATCGCTTATATTATTTATAAATCTTACTTAGTTGAATTTCGAACAAGGACTTCATCAATCATTCCATATTCTTTGGCTTCTTCAGCCGTCATCCAGTAATCGCGATCAGAATCTTTCTCCACCTTTTTAAACGTATTACCCGAGTGATCGGCAATGATCGTATAAAGTTCTTTCTTCAATTTTCCAATCTCGCGAGCTGTAATTTCAATATCTGAAGCTTGTCCCTGAGCACCACCCATTGGTTGGTGAATCATAACGCGCGAGTGCTTTAAAGCCGTACGCTTACCTTTTGTTCCGGCAGTTAATAAAACTGCTCCCATTGATGCTGCCATACCTGTGCAGATTGTAGCAATATCAGACGAGATATACTGCATGGTATCATAAATACCTAAACCAGCATAAACCGAACCTCCAGGGGTATTAAAATAAATAGAGATATCCTTTGACGGATCAGCTGACTCTAAATATAGCAGCTGTGCCTGAATAACATTGGCAACATAATCATCAACCGGCAAACCTAAAAAGATAATGCGGTCCATCATCAAACGAGAGAAAACATCCATACTGGCGACGTTTAGCTGACGCTCCTCGATAATGGTTGGTGAAATGTAGCTGTTGGTAACAGACGTATATTGGTCAAGTGCAAGGCTATTAATGCCTAAATGCTTAGTTGCGTATTTTTTAAAATCTTTTGGATCAATCATCTTCAAAAATTTTCTGTTTGCAATGTGCTAATTTAGTAATTAAACAGCCTGATTGATATCTCTGTTTAGTTTTTTTCAAATAATTTATTGAAATCGTCACGAGAAATTTCTTTCTCATCGATCTTAACCGCTTCTTTAATGAAAGAAATCACTTTTTCTTGCATTGCTCCTTCAGCCATCTGACGACGTTGCTCTTCTTGCTTAATCATTTCCTGAGCATAGTTCTCCAATTGCTCATCAGGTACACTGTTTAAGCCGTATTGCATAAACTGCATTTTAGCAGCTTTCTTAGCATACTCAATAATGTCAGCCTCTTCAATCTTCAACTCATTATTCTTGATAATGCTGTTGCGAATTAACTGCCATTTAAGATCCTCTAAGAAACGTGGCATTTCGTTATCAATTGTTCCAGCATCTAACTTTTCGTTATCGCGGTTAGTTGCTAATAACCATCTCTTCAAGAATGCTTCTGGGAATTCAACTTTAGTTTTTCCCATCAATTTATCTTTTGCATCAACAGAGAAACGGTATTCAGTTTCCATTTCTAAGTTCTTAGCAATGTCAGCATTAATACGAGCATTAAACTCTTCTTCTGATTTAATTTCGCCTTCGCCAAATGCTTGATCGAAAAGATCTTGATTAAGCTCTGCTGCTACAAACTCAGTTACCTCTGTTACTGTAAATTGGAAATCGCCAGTTAAAGCCTCAGCTTCTTCTTGTGTAATTTTCAACAAGTGAGAGATCTCAGTATCATTAGGAAATGCTTTTTTAGGATCGAATACAATAACATCGCTTGCTTTAGCACCAATTAATTTTTTCTTTTCGTCGTCACCTTTAACGATAGCCATTGAAAGTACTACATCTTCAGGAGCAATACCGTCTTCTTTAACAGCATCATTTTCTAATTGAGCAAAATTTCCTTTTACTAAAGCTTTTTCTGTAGCAGCTTTAATAACTTCTGATTTTCCGAAGCGACCTGTTACTGAATCAACTTGTTGTTGTATCATTTCTTCAGAAACAGTAACCTTGTAATAAGGTAACTTTTCTCGCTTAGTTAATTTAATATCAAGCTCAGGAGAAAGTGCTACATCAAATACAAAATCGAATTTCTCAGCTGTGTCAAAGTCAATTAATTCTTGTGTTTCTGATGGAAGTGGTTCACCTAATAGATCCAATTCATTTTTCGTAATGAAGTTATGAATTTCCTCCGAAACAAGCTTGTTTACCTCCTCGGCTAACACGGCCTTACCATACATCTTCTTCACAACACCTGTTGGCACTTTTCCTGCACGGAAACCAGGTATGTTTACACGCTTACGATAATCTTTTAAGACATCGTCTACTTTTTGTGCGTAGTCCTCTTTCTCAATAGTTAATTTAATAACCGCGTTTAATGCGTCAATGTTTTCCTTTGAAATATTCATCTTCTTAAATTTAAAAGTGAACCTATCCTCACTACTTTTATTGAAAATGTTATTGAGGAGGGAAATCTATTTTAATTCAGTTTTGTACAAATTTAAAAAACCGCCTCACCATCGATTAAAATCGTAAGTGAGGCGGTTTTCTGTGCGGATGAAGGGACTCGAACCCCCACGCCTCTCGGCACTAGATCCTAAGTCTAGCGCGGCTACCAATTACGCCACATCCGCATTTTCCGTGTTTCGCGGTGCAAAGATAAATCCTTTTTCTTACCCTCCAAATTTTTTTTGAAATTATTTTTCAGGTTCAAACTCTCTACGGCGTAACTGGAAGTCATCACCAAGGTATAAACGTTTCACATCTTCGTCCTCAGCTAATTCTTCTGCCGTACCGGCTTTCAGTATTTTACCTTCAAAAAGCAAGTATGCACGATCACAAATTGCTAGTGTTTCATGCACGTTGTGATCGGTAATTAATATCCCAATATTTTTAAATTTTAGTTTAGCAACAATTTCCTGGATATCACGAACGGCAATGGGATCTACACCTGCAAAAGGTTCGTCAAGAAGAATAAATTTAGGATTGATCGCTAAGGCACGTGCAATTTCAGTACGACGTCGTTCACCCCCCGATAACTGAATACCTAAACTTTTTCTGATGTGATTTAAGCTAAACTCATTTAATAGCTCTTCCAAACGTTGTTTCTGATACTCTTTAGGAAAATCAGTCATCTGCAATACAGCCTTAATGTTATCCTCAACACTTAATTGACGGAATACACTTGCTTCCTGAGCAAGATATCCAATACCTTTTTGTGCTCTCTTATAAACTGGGGCATCAGTTATATCTTCATCATTAAGGTAAATTTTGCCACTGTTAGGTGTTATTAAACCTACCATCATATAAAACGATGTCGTTTTTCCGGCTCCGTTTGGGCCTAGTAAACCCACTACTTCTCCTTGTTTTACATTTACTGATACGCCTTTAACTACTGTTCGGCTTTTGTATTTCTTTATTAGGGTATCTGTATGTAGTTTTAATGCTTGTTCTTCCATGGTAATTGATTTATTGGGCTAAATCTAACTGGTTTTTCTTTTCAAGTCGCTTGGCGATGATAATTCCAGATTCATATAAAATAATGAGTGGAAAGCAGACAAGTAATTGACTTATTACATCTGGAGGTGTGATAATAGCTGCTAATAAGAGAGCAACTACAATAGAGTGTTTTCGGTATTTAATTAAAAAACCCGAGCTTACTAAACCTACTTTAGCAAGGAAGTAGATGAAAATTGGTAATTCAAAAATTACACCTCCTGCTAATACGATAGATGTAATCGTGCTAATGTACGAACCCAAATTAACAATATTCTCAACCTTATCACTTACCTGATAAGTTCCTAAAAAGTGTACCGATAAAGGACATATTATATAATAGGCAAATAAGATACCAATGCTAAATAGTGTTGATGCAAAGAAAATAGCTCCCCGTGAATTGTTAATCTCATTTTGATAAAGTGCTGGCCTTACAAAACGCCAGAATTCCCAAAATATGTATGGAAAGCTAAGGACAATACCAACTACAAACGAAACCCAGATGTGCGTGGTAAACTGGCCTGACATATTTATGTTTTGAAAACTGAGTGGTATTTGGTTGATACTTAATAGTGGCATGTTAAATTGACTTCCTAGATCCGATAGAAATCTATTGGTTAAAAAATCAGGATTAGATGGTGCAAGTATTATTGTATCAAATACAAAGCTTTTAAAGATAAAGGCCAAAATAGCGAATATAAATACACTTCCAAAAGCTCGTACTAAATGCCATCTAAGCACTTCTAAGTGCTCTAAAAACGACATTTCCTTTTTTGTACTTTCCGACATGAAATACTTTATTTAGGTCATTTGTAAGGTTAGCAAAAGTAGGTGATTGGATACAATTAAAGTGTTAAAAAATATTAAACACAACTGCTTTATTCACCTAATATGAGCCCTATGCGAAGATAGTGCACCTATTCCGAATCGCAAACTTTTTGGTTATGCGAAAGATAATATCTAACTTCATTAAATGTTGCAATGAAACTTAAACGGGATTAAGGAGTAATAAACAAATGGACTGTATCCTTTTAAATATAATATCAGATAGATAGAAAATTGAAAGGTTATTTTATTTTTGTTGCAATCAAATAATCGAGATAAATAATAGTATTTGGCACTGATGCCAATATTCTGAAATAGGGATTTTGTTATGGCAAAGCAGGTTGATCTGAGTGCTTCTTTAAAAGAGCATTTTGGGTTTGATACCTTCAAGGGGAATCAAGAGGAGGTCATCAACAATGTATTAAAGGGAAACGATACATTTGTATTAATGCCGACAGGAGGTGGCAAATCACTTTGCTACCAATTGCCAGCACTTATGTTGTCTGGTACGGCAATTGTTATCTCACCTTTGATTGCATTGATGAAGAATCAGGTGGATGCAATGCGCAACTTCAGTGAAGACGATGGTATTGCGCATTTTCTGAATTCATCGTTAACTAAGACAGCAATTAATAGGGTAAAAGAAGATATTCTTTCTAAAAAGACAAAGTTGCTTTATGTTGCTCCGGAGTCGCTAACAAAAGAGGAAAATATTGAGTTTCTTAAAAAGGTTGAAATTTCGTTTTATGCTGTAGATGAGGCGCATTGTATTTCGGAGTGGGGGCATGATTTCAGACCTGAATATAGAAGAATCCGTCCTATAATTAGTGAGATTGGTGAGTCGCCAGTAATTGCGCTCACGGCTACGGCAACGCCAAAAGTACAACATGATATACAAAAGAATTTGGGTATGTTAGATGCGATGGTATTTAAGTCATCGTTTAATCGCCCTAATTTGTATTATGAAGTGCGCCCCAAAGTGCATCCATCTAAAGAAATCATTAAGATATTAAAGAATTACATTGGTAAGTCTGCCATTATATATTGTTTAAGTCGTAAAAAAGTAGAGGAACTAGCCGAAACTTTAGTGGTTAATGGTATTAAAGCTTTGGCGTATCATGCAGGAATGGATGCTACAACGCGAGCTAAAAATCAGGATAAATTTCTGATGGAAGAAACGGATGTGATTGTTGCCACCATTGCTTTCGGAATGGGAATTGATAAGCCTGATGTACGTATGGTAATGCATTATGATATTCCAAAGAGTCTTGAAGGTTATTATCAAGAAACCGGACGCGCCGGTAGAGATGGTGGAGAAGGAAGATGTATAGCTTTCTATAGTTATAAAGATATACAGAAGCTTGAGAAATTTATGCAAGGTAAACCACTTGCTGAGCAGGAGATTGGAAAACAATTATTATTAGAGACTGTTTCGTATGCAGAATCATCTGTGTGTAGGCGAAAAACGTTGCTTCATTATTTTGGAGAAAAGTACAATGTAAAAGATTGCGAAACGTGCGATAATTGTGTTAATCCGAAAGAGGAGTTTGAGGCTCAAGAAAGTATTGTTATGCTTCTAAAAATGACACTTTTACTAAAGGAGCGTTTCAAATCAGATTATATTATTAATGTTTTAATAGGTAATATTAATACTGCCATAAAATCGTATAAGCATAATGAGCTTGACGTTTTTGGATCTGGAGATGAGCACGATGAGAAATATTGGAATGCTGTTGTTCGTCAGTCTTTAGTGAGAGGGTTAATAATAAAAGATATTGAATCTTACGGATTACTTCATATTAGTAAAAGTGGGCATGAATTTTTGAAAAAGCCGCATTCGGTGCTAATGACTAAAGATCATGACTTTGATGTTGTTGAGGATGAACCAAGCAGTGGAGGTACTGCTGCTGTTGACACCGCTTTGTTTTCTATGTTGAAAGATTTGAGAAAAGAACTTTCCAAGAAACTAAGTTTGCCTCCATTTGTGATTTTTCAAGATCCGTCTTTAGAGGCCATGTCAACTTATTATCCTATTACAATTGAAGAGTTGCAAAATATTCCAGGTGTAGGTACAGGAAAAGCATCGCGCTTTGGAAAGGAATTTGTTAAGCTTATTAGTCGACATGTTGAGGAAAATGAACTTGATCGTCCAATTGATTTAGTTGTTAAGTCAGTGGCTAATAAGTCAAAAAATAAAATAAGCATCATACAAAGTATAGATCGACAAATGCCATTAGATGATATTGCGTCGTCTAAGGGTATGGAAATGAAAGACTTAATTAAAGAGTTGGAGTCCATTGTTTATTCAGGGACGAGAGTTAATATTGATTACTATATTGATCAAGTTATGGATGAAGATCATCGGGATGATATCTTTTACTATTTTAAAGAAGATGCAGAAACGGATGATATTGGGGAAGCACTGGAAGAGCTAGGTGAAGACCAGTATGTTGAGGAAGACGTTAGAATTGTTCGTATTAAATTTCTCTCGGAAGTAGGGAACTAGAATAATATAATAGTAAAAAGAAGGCACGCTGTTTCTCAATAATAGCGTGCCTTCTTTTTATTTAATATCTAAATTGTAAGTTAAAGCCTTCTAAAAATGAAATACAGACACATATATTGGGAGTAATATTTTGATTTGAAACATAGTCTTTGGGTTGATACTCTTGGGTTGTGTTATTGCGTATTTTAGTATAAATATACCTAATAGTGTGCTTATTGTCATTTAATCAAGGATTTATCTATTAAGTTGCTTTTTTGTTTTCTAGGTTTTGTGAATGTGATCTACTAATATTATGCTATCTCAAACATTCGGTATTATGTTTATATAAAACTATTTATTGAAATAATTTAGAATAATTAACATACGAAATCTATTAAAATGTTATTAAATCGTTGGTTAATTAATTAAATTTGCTGCTCATTCATAACTTAAAACGCGTACCAAAATGAAAGATGATATGCTAAAGAAGCAGAAACCTAGTAAGAAGGACCGGAAGGATATGATACAGTACATCAATCTTCAACTGGCTTCAATCGGCCAGCCTTTGTATTATGATGACTGTGACGCAAAAACCAAATATTCTAACGCTAAATTCCTTTCACTAACTGAAGGACTTATCAATAGTTTCAAAGAGAAAACACGTTTATTATCTGATCATTTATCTCCTGCAGATACGCGTATTCAGAACTTTTTGAACTCTTATTTAAGCGATGTTAATTTTGACAAATCAAACTATCGCCTACCAAATCAAACTTTTGTATTAAACCAAAAAGGTTTAGCACGTGAAGTAAGTTTACCACCTGATGCAAATGAATTTAAAAGTGAGTTGGTAAGCTCTTACCGTCTAAAGCAAGGTATTCTTAATAACCCGCTTCACGATAAGCGTACTACAAAAGGAACCTTTCATATTGTTGGAGGTAGCCTTCCTGTTCCTTTAGATAAGAAAGAGGTGCCTAAGGTAGCATTTGCACACATGCTAAGAGCCGCGGTTAATCCATCTGAAGACATGAATATTTTACCTTTTACTTCTACTCAGGAAGAAAAAGGTAAAATGATGGTATCCTTATTATTGCGTCCTGTTGTTTGCCCTGAGGTAAAAGGTGTAATTGCAGAGAAGAGTATGGAGATCCGCTTTTTTGCACCGGGTAGCTTGGTAAGTAACCTTGATTTTGTTGAAAATATATTTGGTAATGCAGGCGACCATAATCTGGCCAAAAATGATGCTGCACTTGATGTAGAGCACTGGACAGGCACAACCGGCTGTATTATTCTTGCACCACAATTGATTCATCTTAAGAAAAAAGATATTGGTCTTCCACATTATGATGATGCAACAGAGCGTCAGCGTATTGATGGCATGTGCTGGAAAGATGAGAATGAACTTTATAATGAAGGTGGAGCGTTTAAAGTTACTTGTCGCGATGATAATGGAGTTGTAGTTACTTTAATTGGTGATAACTATTACGGTTATTCTAAAAAAGAAATTAAAACACAAATTAGCTATTCAGCTAATATGTATGGTTTGGTTGAGGAAGAGCATGCTGGTGGTGCTATTGCTTATCCGCGTGGAATTATGAGTGATAGTGTATTTGGCGAAATCTTTTCAGCTAAAATGGGTAATGCCTATTCTTTTGATGAAGCAATGGCACTTTTAGGTGATCGTGCTGATATTAAACCAGAAGGTTATGCTGTAGATAAGAAGTACTCAAGTATAGTTTATATACAGGAGCATGCTGATATTGATATCGACAATAGTAAAGTAAGATGGTCATTTGGTGGTCAAGAGCAATCACTTAAATTATCTCCTGAAAAAATATATGTTCATCCATCAGGTCACAAATTCCAGTTGGCAAAACACCCAACTCAACCAATGTGGCGTATTGTTAATACACAGCCTGAAGGTATGTTCTGTCACAAGCCATGTACCGTATCTGGTGGTGGTAAGTCAGAAATCTCTAAGTCGATGCAGAATGCTATCCAGTATGGAACATTCCAAATTGTTAATTTAGAGGAAGACTTTAAAGCGGCTGATGAAATCATTAATTACGATTTCTCTAACCGTTGGGCAAATGTACGTCCTGATGCAAGTCCATCACGTCCATTCTTGAGTCCTCAGCGTACTTTAGGATCAGCAGTTAAATTGTTGACTCCATCAGAAACGTATAGCGATGAATACAATGCTTTTCTAAAAGGAATTCCTTCTCATATCCGTTCATTGGTTTTATTCGTTAAGCGACTATATCGTAACGAGAGCGAAAAAGGCAATTGGAAAGATTACATGTCTGTTGAATTTATTAACGGTCGTGAGGGAACAACACTTCAGTACAAAAACAATAAAGTAACGGGTAGTTACGTACGTATTGGATTTAATGAAGATGGAAACTGGTTGATGCATAAATTACGTTCAGATTTTGTGCCTAGCCAGAAAATTCAGATGGAAGATGATATTTCAGCATCCATTGTATTGCCTGCTAGCCAACTGAGCAACTTGAACACAGAATACAAGAATAAGAGTTTTAAAGTTGTTACTAACTGTGAAAGCCACTTATTCCAACGTCCTGATGAAGCCATTATTCGTGGTTATGATAAAGGAGCGGAGAAAGATTTGGTTACAGATGGTACATTCTTGACAAACTATGAGCCCTTAACAAAGCAGGATGCCATTGAACTATACGAAGATGCTATCAACTTTGATAAGTATACGCAACCAGTTAAGGATTTAGTCCAAAAGGTGATAGAAAGTGACAAGGATGGTTATTTTGCGGCTCCTTCGCACACACGTATTGTTGATGGAACACCAACCAATAATCCTCGTTACCTGGAGCGTAATATCTTTAAAGAAGAAATTCTTGAAAGCTATCTGGGTGAAGTAGGTACGCGTTTATATCGTAAAATTAAGTCTGACGAGCCAGTAATTGATGTAGTAAATGCTGTGTTGCCTGGACGTCGAAATAATCCAGCTGATAAGAAGGCAGGTATTCGTCCATTAGCTGTATATAACCCAATCCATTACCAAGAGCTTCCAGAGTTATTTATGGACTTTATTTGTAGCTTAACTGGTAAATCACCATCAACAACAGGAGCAGGTTCTGAGGGTGCCTTAACAAAAGGTCCTTTCAACATGTTGATTCCAACAACAGACTTGAATAACGCATTGTTATCATACATTTTAACCGAGTATCAAGGCTTTAGTTCTGCTGCCGGTTATGTAGGGGGTGAAAATCGTTTCGATCATGATATTAGTATTCTTATTCCTGAAATTTGGTCGCGTTTAGTGCCAGAAGACAGAGATCCTAAGTTATTAATTGAGAATGGTTCATTAGAGAAGTTGGAAGACTTTGAATACAATGGTAAGAAAGTACTTGGAAGCCGTTTAGGTTACCGTATTACAGAGAATTTTGCTTTCCGTTGTATGAATCGTTTGTTTGATGAGCCATTGGCTGTATTTAACGAGCGTATGTTAAAGCCGGAGTTACAAAGTATGGAAGACTTTGCAGATGGTATTGACAATATTGTTGAAGCTCAGCAGAAGGTAGCAGTTCGTTATTTCGAAGATAACAGTATAGATGGAGCAATTCCTCCATTGAAAATTTTGCTTCACATTATGGCTTACGGACAATATGAAGGAAAAGAGATTAGTGATCCTGAGTTGCGTAAGTATTTCGATCGCGAGTATGTTATTAACAGCGATTGGTACAAAGAGCGTTTGAAATTGAAGCAAAGTAAAGATGTGAAGTTCCATACTGAGCAAATTACATATTGCGAAAATTTCATTACTAATCCAGATAATGCAGTTATCAAGGAAGATCTTGATATTGAAGGTCGTCTGGTAAAAGCGAAGGAAATGTTAGCATACGCTTCATCAGAGGCTTATTTAAAGGATATTGAAGGTACTATTGGTGCCGATGTGATCTATAGAGGATAAGCAAATATTATTACAATACACAAACAAATTAAGGCTGCCCATGGGTGGCCTTTTTTGTTTTACAGGTATGTCAAGTCCAGAAATAAAGTGTTTGAATGTCAACCTATTCTACGACGACACAAGCAATAACCTGTATCATCAACACAATTTTTGAACAGTAGATAATCATATCAATTAAGCCTTTCCTATCTTTGCACTTATGAATACGTATTTGATACTACAAAATCCGGGACACAATCGGGTGTATTATAATTTGGCTGGTCAGTTAGCATTATCTGAATTAAGTATTGCATGTGCTCGTCTGAGTACAGCCTGTAGCGATATAAAAATTGTGGAGATTGCAGGAGTTCGTTATTTGTCTTTGAGTTGTGAGCAGGATTTACAGGCGGAGGATGTGACCTTCTTGTCACGTTTATCTTTTGTATTTGCAATTTATAAACTACAAGGCAACGATGCAGTGAGCAGCCTTCTGCCTGTGCAAATGGCAGCCTACGAATATGTGGATAGTAAAATCAGCTCTTTGCAGAAGTATGCAGGCAAAACCAATGAGTTGTTTACTAAGATGATGATTAATGTGGCGTTGCTATCAAGCGACTTTTCTTACGAGGATAAAATACAATTGCTTGACCCGGTAGCGGGACGTGGAACCACTTTATATGAGGCGAGTATTTATGGTTTTAATGCTTTTGGTGTTGAGATAGAGGCTAAACCGGTGCATGACTGTCAAATATTTTTTAAGCAATATTTACAAAAAGAACGTTATAAGTACACCGCTGATAAGCGAATGGTATTTGGTAAAAATAAATCGGAGGCCGTTTATATTCAGGAGTTTGATTATGCTCTCAATAAGGAGGAGTTTAAAGATACCGATCAATGTAAAAAGCTGGGTATTATCCATGGCAACTCGCAAGATACCGCAAAGTACTTTAAGAAAAATAGCTTCCATCTGTTGGTTGGCGATTTACCTTATGGTATTGCCCATGGTAATTCGGCGGCTCATAAATCATCTACTGGTACACGTAACCCATCGGAATTAATTAGTGCTTGCTTGCCCGAATGGAAAATGGTACTTAAAGAAGGCGGTGTAATCGTGTTAGCCTGGAATGCTTTTGTTACACCAAAACACCGTTTAGCAGCTATATTTGAAGAACATGGTTTTGAAGTAATGAGAGATGCCCCTTATAATGGATTCGAACATATGGTTGATAAATCGATTAAACGTGATATCATCATAGTTAAAAAAAGTAGGCAATAGGAGGGAAGGAGTAACCACTTCTTTGTAATCTTTAAACGAATATACTGCAGGGTCATTGCCTCTGCAGTTTTTTTGTGTTTTATATTACCGGTGTCGTTAACACCAATAATAATATGAAATGATCCTAATAAATTTATTCTTCTAGATTAATCCATCGTTATAAAATATCACCGTAGCTATGGCTATGCTTCAATTTTACGCCTTGCCTAAATCTAAAATATCTAATCTTATTTAAGACCAATTTCATATGACAATCGGTATAATTCATTAAGTTTACCTACCTACGGTATACTTTGAATTCCTGCAGATCAAAGAAATCTCGAAAATCTTTGTCAAAATTAAACAGGTAAATACCATATGAATACAAGCTTATTAAAGCCAGTATGGTTGGTATACCTACCATAGGATTCAACATAAACAAATCAGTGCTGCCAAGTATAAACAATATTCCAATACCGTATGCCCCCGTTAACAAATACTTAGCCCAATTTCTACCACTATAAACAGTGTATAATAAACCAAATTGAAGCGCCAATTTACCCAGATCCATTAGAATAGTCGTTGTTAAAGGGATTCGAAATGAGATATAAGCAAGCGCTTTTAATGCGATAGAAAGACTAATGATGATATATATAAAGCGCGTCATCTTTTGCTGACCAAGGCTCGCCTTCTCCTCACTTATTTTCTTCGTTGCTTCGTTTTTTTCTCTATAATCCACAGCGTAATCCGGACACTCATTTACAAAGCTTGCTATTTCGTTGGTGAGCGAACACACAATGCCACTTTTGCTATTAAATGTTCGTTTAGTGCATGTTTTACAAAATTTCAAAGTTTCGGCTCTTTTCATATTCCTGCAGTTTATCTATTCGGCTTACGGACGATAATTAGCGAGGTTGCAGTCTTTTGTCCAGTGCTCTTAGATCTATGGTAAAATAAGATTATTAGGTGTTAAAAGGCCACTTAAACAATATTACATCAGTTTTATCGCCTTTGACGTAATTGTGAATTTGCTTGATTATTCATGTTAATATTTTCAAGTAACAATCCAGAATTGCCATCAAATAGAAAAAAAGGTAAGTCTACATTATCTTACGTTCCCCCTTATAAAGCTCATTAAACAAGTATAGGCAATCAAAAGGTAGAATAAAACCTGAGTTCAATACATTTAATTCATACATCATGGCAATGAGAGCTTGCTACCGACTATTCAGGGGTCGCTACCGACTAATATGACTACGCTACGGGCTTTTATATGGTCGCTACCCGCTTTTATGACCTTGCTACATGCTTTTTTAAGGTCGCTACTGCCATTTATGAGTGTGCTACCGACATTTATGACCTCGCTACTGCTTTATATGACCTTGCTACTGATCAATTAGGGGTTGCTACACGGTAAACTTCCCGCTTAGTTGTTAATATTGCCCGGTAAAAGGATTTAAGCTTATTATTTATTGACAGGTGATAAATACAAAAGTACCTTAGGTATATTGAATAAATAATGAATGTTTTTTGTAAC
>Ga0209692_10002838_pt1 | contig 17845 bp, 8 predicted proteins | sample tdDd472_FD_187129 | JGI IMG/M metagenome (GOLD analysis project Ga0209692, IMG submission 187129) | Marine sediment microbial communities from the Atlantic coast under amendment with organic carbon and nitrate - tdDd47.2 (SPAdes)... | ecosystem: Environmental > Aquatic > Marine > Coastal >...
CAGCAAGGATAGCAAAGGAATAGGTTCTGCCGGGAGGTCTGTAGGTATGAAATTCGCTCTCGTTGCAAACAGTAAAATCAGAGGCTTCGGCAACTTTATAATTCATTCTATAATAATATTGTGTATCAGATAATAGATTATTCAATACAATTTCATCAGGAATTTGTCTGAAAAATTCGACAGTATCAGTTTTATGCGAATAATTTGAAGCATCAGTTCCATATTCAAAAAACAAATACATGTTTGTATCAGAAACAACATTAATTGTAACAGATTCGTCCGTAATTCTTCCCAACAATTCTGTTGATACAAAAAGAGAATCATGCTCAACCGCAACTAATAATCTTGCCACAAGCAGAAATCCGACAATAAAAATTATTTTCAATTTATTTTTCAAATCACTTTCCTATCATTTCATAAAAATCATTTTTTTTGTTTCTCGAAAATTACCGGCTATCAGTTCACAAAAATAATTTCCTGATGCAACAGGATTACCCTTAAAATCCGTTCCATTCCATGATATAACATAATTCCCTGCTTCATGTAAACTATTAACCAGTTCATTCACCAGATTCCCACAATTATCATAAATTTTCATTACTACCCTGCTTTGCAGATGCAATTCATATTTTATATTTGTGGTAGGATTAAATGGATTGGGATAATTTTGTTGGAGATTAAACTGTTTTGGAAAGTGTTTATTACTTTTATCAAGACCTGTACTGCTTCCAATTTCATAGGAAAAAGCAATTTCTCCATTAACATGGCCATTGACTTCATCCTTCGGTAAAAAAGCCCGGATATACTCAACTAAAATCTTTTGTTCAGAAACTTTTACCCGCAAATGTCCGGCATTTGGCAGTTTATCCCCTTTTGGAAATGCGTCAATATTATATGGCGTGAATGTTGGATCAGCAGGCATAGGGATTGTCTGATAGATTATGCCATCCAGTTCCTGTTTGGCAAAAATATGATCATGCCCTTGGAAAAAAATCGTCACACCATTTTCAACCATCAATTGATGAATGGGCTTCTCCCAGCCTGGTCTTTTTTCATTGAACAGGTAGTCGCCATTTGTATGATGTCCGCCCCATTCATAGAGGCTGGCAATTTCAACACCACCACGAGCCTGCCCATGTAAATGATGACAGAATACAAACTTATATTTGGCATTACTATTCTTAAGTGTTTCTTTCAACCAAAAATATTGTTCATCACCAATTGTAATATTCCAACGATCGTTTGGACTTCCATAGTCACTCGGATCGTCATGTTCTGTTGTATACCAGTAGGGATCAATTGCCACAAAAAGAGCATCTCCCCATTGGTATGCATAATAATCTTCACGCAAACCAACAAAATCCTGTTCGACTGAATCTCCAGTATAAAATTCATTTGGTATTGGATTGGAGTAATGCATTTTTCGTGATTTTGCAGACCAAACTGCAGGATTATTTTCTGTTCCATCCAGCAACCATCCCAACTCTGCCTCATGATTTCCTAAAACAAAAAAGAGTGGTGCAGAATGACAAAGCAATCCAAAGTAATCCCGGTGAGTCCGGTGCAATTCTTTAATTGAAGCAAAAGTCGGATTCTTAATTTTTGTTGTTCGGAATGTATCTCCAAGATCAAAGTGAAAATCAGGATTATCATTCTTTGCATTAAGTAATGTTTTTATATAAAGTTTAGGATCACAATGCTTTTTCGTCAAAAGGTGTGAATCCGATTGTAGCGTAAAAGTAAATTCTGAGCCTGCTATTCTTTGAGTATGAAATGAATATTCTTCCATTGAATTATAGTCTGTTTCATGATTTACTTTGTATTTCAATGAATAGTAATATCTTGTATTTGACAAGAGATTGCCTAATAAAATTACATTTGCTGAGTCGGATGAAATTGTAGAATTATTTGATTGATTACTATAAGAACCAGAGACTTTCCCATATTCTACATAGGCTTCGAATTCATTGTGAGACATAATATTCAGCGTAATCGATTTATCTGTGGGTCTTCCAAGAATTATGGTAATATCAGAGGAATTTGATCTTTGTTTTGCATAACCAATATTCAAAAAACCCAAAGCAATCGTACTTCCAGCCACTTGCTTTATGAAATCTCTTCTGGACAATTTCATTTTACCAAAACCACCTTTCTGATATCAATATTTTCGCATGATTTCAATTTCACTAAATAAATACCCGATCCAATTCTTAAACCAAAATCATCCAGGCCCAACCAGGTTTCATTGTAAAATCCAGGACTTTTACGTTCATTTATCAACGTTTTTACTCTTTTCCCACTCAAATTATATATCTCCAAAATCACTTTACCGGACTTAGTAATCCGAAAGGGAATTGTTGTTGAAGGATTAAAGGGATTGGGATAATTTTGATAAAGTTTAATGGAATCCGGTAACTTCACTTCTTCAAAAATTTCAGATGATTCTGATACATTTCTTACAGGTCTGATATAACATTCATTGGTCTTTTCTTCATAACTTACAATGCCAAAACTGAACTCTGTTGTCCATGCTCTTTCCTGACTATTTACATCTGTTGTAGATGACCAATATGATTCTTCAGAAATTTCTGAGAAAAATGATTTATCAACTGCAGGCTTTGTAAATTCTACATTTACCAATGACCAAAGTTCTTTTATATTGGGCAAACGCCAATCGTCATAGCCAGACTCTTCAAGAGTCTCACAATATTCCAGTGCTTCTTCCCAGGTCATTTTTCCTGTTTCACTTTGCATCCACATCAAACCTGTAGCAATATCAGCTACTGTCCCATCATTATTTATCTTTAAATTCCCCGGATAATTTTCACTGCCCGTATCATTTCTTACACATCGGACATGAATATTTTTATCGCCACCATAACTGATACCTTCATTTTTACGATGCGGACCAATTCCACCACCACTATTCACCAACCATATTCTAGTCTTATCATCAGATCTTTCATCTACTGACCACCAGTATTGAGCTTCTGATTTTATAAAATATTCAGTATTTATTGCAGGATTAACTTTGTCATGATTAATAATACCCAATAATTCAAAAGCTGTTGGTAATCGCCAATCATTATAACCTGCAAGGGTAAGCGTGTCAGCATATTGTTTCGCAGCTTCCCAACTAATATCTCCAAAATCCTGTTTCTGCCACATCAATTTTGTAATATTATCAGTTACAGTTCCATTGTTATTTTCCAAAAAGTAAGGAGCATTTAATGAATAATCCGAATCTTCCCCAAAAGTGTCGGTATAATTCCCAACCTGACCAGTATCTGGGACTTTTACAATTTGTGCCGAGGCAATATTACAAATGATCAATATTATGAATAACATCAGTCTCATTATCTAACCAAAACTACTTTTCTAATTTTAGTATTATTACCATTCGTCAACCTGATAAAATAGAGGCCTGAAGTCACAGGATTGCCATTATCATTTGTACTATCCCATATGACCTGGTATGATCCTGCAGATTGATGACTATCCACCAAACTTTTTATTTTACTTCCTTGTATATCATAAATATGAAGTTGGATTTGTGAATCTTTTACAATTTTATAAGGAATATTTGTCGAAGGATTAAAAGGATTTGGATAATTCTGCTGAAGAGAGAATTCACCAACAACATTATCACTTTCAATTTCACTTGCATGGCCTTCAGGAGTAATATAATCCGGAGTTCGTCCTGTAATTGTAGTAATAGGCTCCAGGTCTTTACCAACTAATGCAGGATGATCTGCAGAATAGCGGTAGGCACGGAACACAGAATTTGTCATAGGAATATTATCATACAAAATTTCTAAGATTTCATCCTTCAAAACCGGACTGATGTATTCCCATACCAAAATACTATCATCTGTCACTTCAAATAAATGGCCTTCAGTATCGGAACAAATCAGTGTATTTCCATTAGGTAACCGTTGTGCACCTGATCCAATATGACTAAAAAATGATTGATTACTATAGGATCCATAATTCCAGACGATTTGATTTGATATATTTCTTTTTGCTTTTTGGGTATCCTTTGGTGATTCCAATGTATAATATCCGGCATCAGGAGGATTGACATAATCGCCGGTATTATTTCCGTTTTTATCAAGAAAGCTATTTATTTCATGAATATAGGATTGGGAGGTTGTTTCATATAAATATTGTCCATTATTAAAAATCAGAAAATGTCCTTCTCCCGGCAACCCCGGTTTTATCCATTGCACATCATGAGCTCCGCCTATTTGTTTATGACCACTTGATACACTGGTCCAATCATCAGAAATTGATGGCGGATCTCCCTGGTCATACCTAGCCGGATCACCAAATCTATACAAAAAATCGCCCAGTTCTGATTCAGCCAGAGCAATACTACTATCAGAATCATTAGGTATGAAGGTATTCCCATGATCAATTACATAAAACTCTCCCTGAACTGAATTTGTAACAATCTGATCCAGATCTTCATTATAATCCAGTGAATTACAGTGTAACCAGTCCCGTTTTAACTGTCTGCCCGGAAGATTTATATTAATTCTCTCCGGATGGTCAGCAATTGATTCTACATAATTATCTTTTGTTGGATCAACATCCTGGACAACATGATCAAAAAACCACCATTCCCAAATGACATTTCCTTCCATATCAACTTCTACAATAACATCCATTTGAGCATTTTTATAAGGAGCATTTGCAGGATCAGCACCAGCCTGCAGTGCTTCTTCGCTGGAAATATCTTTATTAGCGATAAACAGCGTTGTATAGTCACCAAGTTTTTTATTATATATTCTCACAAAATCATGATGGGGATAATAATTTTCTCTGCTTTCAGTGTATTCCCAAACGACATTTCCATCCCAATCCAATTCCTGAAATCCGGAGAATCTGCTTGGATCATCCTTTGATGCATCGAGGATATTTCCATTTTCCAAAAACCGGGGATTTGTACCGGAATTCCAGGTATTTACCAGATAACCTTCCATATCAATCAGATATGTTTTACCATGTCCGGCAAAGAGAGTATATCCATTAAAAGCATTGTCTTTATCCCAGTACCTGGTTTCAGTATAGCCAACCAAACCTTCATTCTGTGTTTCTGCAAATATCATTGTTGTCTTTATAATAACTATGAATATTAAACAACCTATAAAAACTAAACGCAAAGAACGCTGAGTACACAGAAGTACCGCAGAGTTTATTCTTATTATATTTTTTTCTCTACTTTTATCTCCCTGACCTTTGCGGTCTCTGCGTTTAAAAATTAAGTTTTTATAAATGTCCATAATTTTATTTATCCTATTCATTTTGATATCCATTCTATTATTTCAATAAGGTCATTTTCTTTATTACGCTATAATTACCAGATTGAAGTTTATAAAAATAAATTCCGGAATTTACTTGGTGACCAAATTTATTAGTCGCATCCCAAAGAACATCAAAATAACCGGCAGGCTTTTTTTCATTTACCAATACCTGTATTTCTTTCCCAACTACATCGTAATTTTTTATTACAACATTATCAGATGATGGTAATTGATAGGATATCCTTGTAATTGGATTAAAAGGATTAGGATAATTTTGATTCAATTTGTATTCATTGGGAACCATATCAGATTGTTCATCAACCGATGTGGGATATATTTCAATTGGTTCTCCGGGTGTCATATCTTTACCTTCGAAACCAGGAAAATCAGAAGGATACCTATGGACCTTAAAAACAGCATTATATTGATGGTTTCTTATATCAAGTTCAATTTCATCTCCCTGGTTCATGATTCCATTATTTGAAACCGGACATAAATAATCCCATACCAGTTCCTTTTCAGGCGTAATCTCAAATAATCGTCCATGTGTTCCATCACAAATCAAGGTATTCCCATTTGGTAATCGCTGTGCCCCGGATATCGCTTCGGCGAAAAAATCAAACCTGTTTTCTGCCTGGTAGGACCATAAAATTTCGGTAGGTCCAAAAGCCTTTCCCTCATCCATGGGATAAAATCCATTTTCATCCATAGGAGATACAATTTCGTCTACTGAAGAATAACTTCCATCAGGACGATTTAAACCATTGTTGAAAATCAAAAAATTTCCTGCTCCCGGGCAACCCGACTCTATCCATTGCGAATCATGTTGCTGATAAAGTTGCTGATCATCACTTGTTCCTAATCCATATTCAGATGGATTTCCCCAGCGATACAGTAAGTCTCCACCTTTCCCATATTTACCTCCGGTGTGCCCTTTTGCTTCTTCTGTAGTTGTACTATGATCTATTACCCAAAATTCACTACTGCCACGTACACTTAAAACGACCTGATCTAATTCAGTGTTATAATTAATGGAATTCATATGATTCCAAAAGGATGGTACTTTTTTTCCTGAACCATTGGGATCAATCAGTTCGGGATGTTCCGAAGGATTTGCGTAATTATCTTTACTACTGTCAAAATCCTGTATTAAATGATCCCAAACATGCCATTCCCAAACTATTTCTCCGCCCTTGGGAAATATTGGCTTGATCTCAGCAACATAGTCCGGTACCATTCCTTTTTTATCAATCTGCTGATCCAGTTTTTCAGGATCAAATCCAGCCTGGATACACTCATCTTTAGATCTATATTCAACCACCAAAGCGAGAATATTCCCATTAGGTAAAAGGGCAACATCGTGATGTGATAAATATTTATCAGTACTGTAATCAAATTCCCATATGAGATTGTCATCCCAATCATACATTTCCATTCGTCCACCTTCACCGCCTGCAGTTAGTCCTCCACCTTTCACAAAACAACATCGTAATAAATCTCCATTATCATAAAGATAAACCGATTGGCCCGGTTCATATTCACACTTTTCCCATGAATGAATTAGTTTACCATCATTATCAATCAGGTAAGTATGTTGATAATGTTTTGGAGCGATCAGTATATATCCTTCACAACTTTTCTCTTCATTATTTAGCATCAGCCCTATTGTTCGCTCCTGAGGCAAAAGTATGGTTGTTATGGCCAGAATTAATATTAGAACACTAAGTTTCTTCATAAAATCACCTCATTAAAATTAGTTTTTTACATTCCATTTGATTATCAATTTGAATTCTATAGAAATAAATACCGGAACTAACTGGTTGACCAGAGTTATCATTGGAATTCCAGTTAACACTTTGAATCCCTTTACTCTGATTTTCATTAATTAATGTCCGGACTTCATTTCCCAACAAATCATAGATTGATAATTTCACATGATTATTTTCTGCTAATTGATACTTTATTGTAGTGGAAGGATTAAAAGGGTTGGGGTAATTCTGATATAGTGCAAAATTATCGGGACATTTGATAGTATTTTTAACTGAAGTTTCAATCTGTTGGTAATTTCTGGCTATTCTGAAACCAATGTGATAGTATGGATGATCCGGATCCTGAGGTCCGCGGAAATGACCTGGATTACGATTCGATACGCGCGAATGTCCCCAATATTCATTTCCATTATACCAATTGCCACTACGTAAAACATGGTAGGGTTTTCCATCTGGCATTGGTGAACCACTTTCCGGGCCAGTTGGATTGGAGTAGGGACTTTTTTCATAATAATTATTCACATACCAATCATAAACCCATTCCCAGACATTCCCGGACATATCATACAATCCAAAATCATTTCATCCGTCAACAGTCTGATAATTTTCCATTTCACCAGGCCAATCAAAATCAAATTTTAAATGATTATTGCCATCATAAAAACCAACTGGTGTTGTTAAAGGATAAGCGCCACTTTCAAAAGGATCCTTTGAATCCGGCCAATTGGCTCTATTTCCAGATTCATTCTCATCATCTCCCCAGGGAAATATACAGTAAGGATCATATTTTTGCCCACGTCCGGCATACTCCCATTCCGCTTCAGTTGGCAGTCTGAAACCATCTTTCGAAAAATCGCAAATACCTGTAGTTAAATCATAACATTGGTCATAATTATTTTCAAAACTAAGCCAGTTACAATAAGCAATTGAACCTAACCATCTTATACCTATAACCGGATGATATTCATGATTATTTCTTACTGAAAATTCATTACCATTCCATAATATCTGGCTGTATTCTATTTCAGGATAAGTTTCAGAAAATATCTCATTCCCATTTAGTTCATACACATACCCATTTTTTACTTCTATTATATTTTTGGAATATGCTGAATTTAAATATTCACAATACTGTTCATTTGTAACTTCATATTTACCCAATAAAAAGGAGTCAATATAAACAGAATGAACCGGAACTTCATCATTCCTGTGTTCTGCTCCTCCCAGGTCATGATGGTCGCCCATTTCAAATTCTTCACCTGGAATTAATACCATTTCAGGATTACTAATACTCTCTACTTTTTCCATTTTATACACACTGGTACCGGCAGTAATAAATAGTGTTTGCTTATCACTACCTCCCCATGCAAGGTTTTGGGTTCGTTCCGGAATTGGAATAGTTTGTAGCAATTCAGCAGTTTTAGAATATATCCATATACCAGCATAAGAACAGGCGATATATAAGTTTCCATCCGGATCTATTTTAATTCCATCAGGTTCACAACTTTCTTCTAGTTGGATAAATGTATTTTTATTATAAACAGAATCATTGGGATCAACAGTATAACTTACTATAATTTTATTTTCTGTATCTGCAACATATAGAATTGTTTCATCAGGAGAAAATGCTATTCCATTGGGGCGTTCCAAACTATCATCAATTAGTCTTGGATCTTCGCCAGGGATTACAACAAAAACACCATTAAAATTCAATTCTTTGTCATTATTTTTAATTCCGTAAGGTGGATCAGTAAAATAAATGGTTCCATTAGATTTAATTGCAATATCATTGGGACTATTCAGCTTTTTACTATCATAATGTGCTGCAATTATGGTTTCAGAACTATCAGGTTCAATTCGACTAAGACATCGATCTCCATGTTTAGCAAGCAATAATCTTCCCTGATTATCTTCTGCCAATCCATTTGAATTACCCGAGGGAGATAGAAATAATTCTACTCCAGATTCAGCAGTCCATTTATATATACTATTTCCGGAAATATCACTGAACAATAAATATCCATCATTAAACCAACAAGGACCCTCTGTAAATTGAAAGCCCGTTGCCACTTTCGTTAATGAATTTTCATCTAATAGTTGAGAAGCATTCAATGGATACAGTATCAATAAAACAACAGTTACTAAGTAAACGTATTTTTTCATTCTAATTGACACCCCATTTAAATTAAACAAACACATCATTGATTATAAAACTAAGACAGTAATGTTAAATAAAGGTTAAATATCATTTTGAGAATTATTTTATGCATGGAAATAAACCATCAAATCCATATGAGAAATGAGGTCTAAAAGGAGAGTATTAATTGGAAGTCTTAAAACGACAAAACCCTCTAGTGAGTTACTACTAGAGGGTTTCATTAAATTTAAGCTGGTGACGACCTACTTTGCCACCCCGTTACCAAGGCAGTATCATCGGCGCTAGTGGACTTTACTTCCGAGTTCGAAATGGGATCGGGTGTGTCCCCACTGCAATAATCACCAGCAAGTACTTTTCATTGAGAATATAAGAGAAGAAAAATGTAAGATATTAAAAATTTGATCAAGACGCTCGATTTATTAGTATCACTCGACTAAATACATTGCTGTACTTACATCTATGACCTATCAACCTTGTCGTCTACAAGGAATCTTCAGATCCTTACGGATGGGAAATCTAGTCTTAGGGTAGGTTTCACGCTTAGATGCCTTCAGCGTTTATCCTATCCGAACGTAGCTACTCAGCAATGCACCTGACGATACAACTGATACACTAGAGGTTCGTTCACTCTGGTCCTCTCGTACTAAGAGCAACACCCTTCAAATTTCCTACGTCCACAGCGGATAAGGACCGAACTGTCTCACGACGTTCTAAACCCAGCTCACGTGCCACTTTAATGGGCGAACAGCCCAACCCTTGGGACCTTCTCCAGCCCCAGGATGTGACGAGCCGACATCGAGGTGCCAAACCTCCCCGTCGATATGAACTCTTGGGGGAGATAAGCCTGTTATCCCCGGAGTACCTTTTATCCTTTGAGCGATGGCCCTTCCATTCGGAACCATCGGATCACTAAGCCCTGCTTTCGCATCTGTTCGACCTGTATGTCTCACAGTCAAGCTCCCTTATGCCTTTATACTCTTCACGCGATTACCAACCGCGTTGAGGGAACCTTTGGAAGCCTCCGTTACTCTTTAGGAGGCGACCGCCCCAGTCAAACTACCCGCCTGACAATGTCCTCTCACCTGATTCAAGGTGATAAGTTAGAATTCCAAACCTATAAGGGTGGTATTTCAAGGGTGACTCCACCACGATTAGCATCGTAGCTTCAAAGTCTCCCACCTATCCTACACATATAAATTCAAAACCCAATATCAAGTTATAGTAAAGGTTCCGGGGTCTTTCTGTCCTGCTGCGGAAAATCGGCATCTTCACCGATATTACAATTTCGCCGAGGCTCTGGTCGAGACAGTGTCCGAGTCGTTGCACCATTCGTGCGGGTCGGAACTTACCCGACAAGGAATTTCGCTACCTTAGGACCGTTATAGTTACGGCCGCCGTTTACTGGGGCTTCAGATTGCTGCTTCCCCCCGAAGGGATGGCAACTCACCTTAACCTTCCAGCACCGGGCAGGTGTCAGTCCCTATACGTCGTCTTACGACTTAGCAGAGACCTGTGTTTTTAGTAAACAGTCGCCCAGACTATTTCTCTGCGACCTCTTGTGGCTGCCGACGCGAAGTCTTCACCACTAGAGGCACTCCTTCTCCCGAAGTTACGGAGTTAATTTGCCTAGTTCCTTGACCAGAGTTACCTCGAGCACCTTAGGATTCTCACCCCGCCTACCTGTGTCGGTTTACGGTACGGTTACTTATAGTTCTAATATAGTGGCTTTTCTTGTCAGTATGATTAAGGTCAGTTTATGTCCAAAGGACTCCTATTCGCATCTCAGGATTAACAACCGAGCGGATTTGCCTACCCAGTCTCCCTACGTGCTTAAACCAGAAATTCACTAACTGGCTGACCGTTCACTCCTGCGCCCCCACCTAAGTCAAACAAACTATAAGTAGTACAAGAATATTAACTTGTTTCCCATCGACTACGCTCTTCAGCCTCGCCTTAGGGGCCGACTAACCCTGAGCAGATTTACTTTACTCAGGAAACCTCGGGCTTTCGGTGTCCAGGAATTTAACCTGAATTATCGCTACTCATGCCAGCATACTCACTTCCATCTCCTCCAGCAAGCCTCGCGACTCACCTTCAACGGTTAATGGAACGCTCCTCTACCATGCTAATAAATTAGCATTCGAAGTTTCGGTAACAGGGTTAACAGTCCCGAGAATTATCGGCGCGAGGGCACTCGACTAGTGAGCTATTACGCACTCTTTAAATGAATGGCTGCTTCTAAGCCAACATCCTAGCTGTTTATGTGACCTCACATCCTTTATCACTTACCCTGTATTTTGGGACCTTAACTGTCGATCTGGGTTGTTTCCCTCTCGGAATAGAAACTTATCTCACTATCCCTGACTCCTGCACATCATTTAATCGGTATTCGGAGTTTGATTGGGCTCGGTAACCTGGTGGGGTCCCTTACCCATTCAGTGCTCTACCCCCGATAAACTAATGCAAGGCTAGCCCTAAAGCTATTTCGAGGAGAACCAGCTATCACCGAGTTTGATTGGCCTTTCACCCCTATCCACAGGTCATCCCCTAATTTTTCAACATTAGTGGGTTCGGACCTCCACGACATTTTACTGACGCTTCATCCTGCCCATGGATAGATCACTCGGCTTCGGGTCTACCCCATGTTACTATATCGCCCTATTCAGACTCGCTTTCGCTACGGCTACGTTTGTACTAAACTGAACCTCGCAACATAGGAGTAACTCACTGGCTCATTATGCAAAAGGCACGCCGTCGTCCAGAAATGGACTTCGACTGCTTGTAGATATACGGTTTCAGGTTCTATTTCACTCTCCGTCAGGAGTACTTTTCACCTTTCCCTCACGGTACTACTTCGCTATCGGTTACATAGGAGTATTTAGCCTTATCAGATAGTCCTGACAAATTCCCACAGAATTTCACGTGTTCCGCAGTACTCGGGTGTGAACTCCAACAAGATAGAATGTTTTCCCCTACAGGACTTTCACCTACTCCGGTCGGCCTTTCCAGACCATTCAGGTAACATTTTATTTTTTGACTTGTCGAAAGATCTGGCGCTCTCTCCGAGTTCATCCCACGACCCCAACGTTGCAACGCCACCAGGCTTGACACAACGTCGGTTTAGGCTCTTCCCCGTTCGCTCGCCGCTACTTAGGGAATCATTATTATTTTCTTTTCCTGGAGGTACTTAGATGTTTCAATTCCCTCCGTTTTCTCTACCCTGCCTATATATTCAGCAGGGAGTGCTTAGACATTACTCTAAGCGGGTTGCCCCATTCGGAAATCCCCGGATGATAGATTGTTTGCGTCTATCCGAGGCTTATCGCAGCTTGCCACGTCCTTCATCTACTCTATGTACCAAGGCATCCACCGTATACCCTTAATATCTTGATCAAAATTGCAATATCTTTTTTTTCTTCTCTTTTTTTCTTCTCAATGTAAAAAATCATGGCAGTTCCTGATCTATCTGAAGTTGTTTCGTTCAGCCTTGTCAGCGTCTGCTTTTGTGGAGCTAAGCGGGATCGAACCGCTAACCTCTGCCTTGCAAGGGCAGCGCTCTCCCAATTGAGCTATAGCCCCAAAAACCTTTAGGTCTTTGGTGTCTATCTTTTCATCTTTTAAAAATCAGGTCTGCTCTTCTCTTCTACCATTACCTAGTGGGCCTAGGTAGATTCGAACTACCGACCTCACGCTTATCAGGCGTGCGCTCTAACCAACTGAGCTATAAGCCCTTCTTTATAATTGTGAGTAAGTAAGTGAATGAATGTGAGACTATAAGTCTCGGTCTGCTTCCGGTAAGTTATTGTAAGTTTCAAAATTGGGATTAATCTTCTGTACTTCGATCATCTTATCCAATCTTTCTTCTTACCCTACCTTCTGCTCTCCTTAGAAAGGAGGTGATCCAGCCACACCTTCCGGTACGGCTACCTTGTTACGACTTCGCCCCAGTCATCGGTTTTACCTTAGTTACCTCCACCGAATAGACAGCAACTTCGGGTACCCCCAACTTCCATGGCGTGACGGGCGGTGTGTACAAGGCCCGGGAACGTATTCACCGCAGCGTGCTGTTCTGCGATTACTAGCGATTCCAACTTCAAGGAGTCGAATTGCAGACTCCTATCCGAACTGGGACCGGCTTTAAGTGATTTGCTCCACCTCACGGTCTTGCTGCACTCTGTACCGGCCATTGTAACACGTGTGTAGCCCTGGGCATAAGGGACATACTGACTTGACGTCATCCCCACCTTCCTCCGAGTTAACCTCGGCAGTCCTTCTAGAGTCCCCAGCATTACCTGATGGCAACTAAAAGCAAGGGTTGCGCTCGTTAAGGGACTTAACCCTACATCTCACGACACGAGCTGACGACAGCCATGCATCACCTGTACATATGTCTACTGCAAGCAGCAGATATACATAATTTCTTACATACTTCATATGTATGTCAAGCCCAGGTAAGGTTCTTCGCGTTGCATCGAATTAAACCACATGTTCCACCGCTGGTGCGGGCCCCCGTCAATTCCTTTGAGTTTCAGTCTTGCGACCGTAGTCCCCAGGCGGTATACTTAACACGTTAGCTACGACACCGAGACGACCGAACATCCCGACATCAAGTATACATCGTTTAGGGCGTGGACTACCAGGGTATCTAATCCTGTTTGCTACCCACGCTTTAGTACCTCAGCGTCAATTCCGGACCAGAAAGCCGCCTTCGCCACTGGTGTTCCTCCTGATATCTACGCATTTCACCGCTACACCAGGAATTCCGCTTTCCCCTTCCGGATTCAATCTCTGCAGTTTTTCCGGCAATTCATAAGTTGAGCCTATGACTTTCACCGAAAACATACAAAAAAGCCTACGTACCCTTTACGCCCAGTTATTTCGGACAACGCTTGCTCCCCTCGTATTACCGCGGCTGCTGGCACGAAGTTAGCCGGAGCTTGCTTGTGAAGTACCGTCAATTACCGAACTTATTATTCTCGGACTTTTTCTTCCTTCACGACAGACCTTTACACTCCTAGAAGCTTCAATCGGTCACGCGGCGTTGCTGCGTCAGGGTTGCCCCCATTGCGCAAAATTCCTCACTGCTGCCTCCCGTAGGAGTCTGGGCCGTATCTCAGTCCCAATGTGGCTGATCTTCCTCTTAGAACAGCTACTGATCGATGTCTTGGTAAGCCATTACCTCACCAACTAACTAATCAGACGCAGGCTTATCTTCAAGCGTTGGGCCCGAAGGTCCCCAACTTTAATTAATCGACTTTTGTCAATCAACCTTATGCGGTATTAATCACAGTTTCCCGTGGCTGTCCCCCACTTAAAGGCAAATTACCTACGCGTTACTCACCCGTTCGCCAGTTTACTAATGCCCGAAAGCACGTTCTGCCTAGACTTGCATGTGTTAAGCACGCCGCCAGCGTTCGTCCTGAGCCAGGATAAAACTCTCCATTGTATATATTTTGTTTTATTTTTGGGTTTAAACTTATAGTTTGTTTAAAAACTCTCTGCACTCATTCACTTTTCTTATTTCCTCACAATTTCAAAGAACATTGATTCTTTATAGTAGGCCGTTTCCAGCCGAATCTGCTTTATCATTTTTGAAAGCCGGCAAACTTAACTAATCCTACCGTTACCTCCAAATACTTTCTGATCTTTTTTTAAATATCTTGAGATGACTTCTAATTCTTATCTCAACTTCTGCCAAATGGCTTCCGTTTTGTGTCATCTCCTTTTCAAAGCGGGCCAATATTAACCATTTAAACTACCACTAGCAAGAAAAAATTTATTTATTTTCTACTCGATGTTTACTCCGTTTTGCAATGAATCTATTAAGGATCTGAATTTCAAATCGTTAATGCGATTATCGACACAAATCTTCATAAAGTTTAATATATTTTTCTACCGATTGATGCCAACTAAAATCCTCTTTCATGGCATTGATTACCATTCTTTCCCAATGATCTTTATCATTATAAACAGTTTCAGCATACTTAATCATTTTAAAAAAGGAATCAGCCTTGTATTCATTAAAGATAAATCCAGTTTCATCATGAATAATCGTGTCAACTAATCCACCAGTTTTATTTGCTAGTGGCAGTGTTCCATATTTCATTGACTGCATCTGGGTAATTCCACAGGGCTCATATCTTGACGGCATTGTAAATATATCAGCACCGGCAAAAATTCGATGCCCTAGCGGCTTATTAAATGTATAATCAAAATAGAACTGCCCTTTATACTTCTCTTGTAACTTCTCAAAGGCTTCACGATATTCTGGTTCTCCATTACCAAGTAGAACAAATGGATACCCAGCTTTCATTAATTTATCAAAAATTTGAAGGATCAATGAGACACCTTTTTGCTCAACCAGCCTAGTAACCATTCCAAGAAATGGTTTTTCTCTAAATTTATCTTTGATTCCACATTCATCAAGAAGTGATGTTCGATTATATTCTTTATCATCAATTGTGTTCAAGGTATAATTTCGGGCAATATCCTCGTCAATAGATGGATCCCATTCGTCAAAATTCAATCCATTAACAATTCCAATCACCTTGTCAAATCTGGAAGCAAACACATCCTTCATTCCAGCACTGAGTATTTCATCTTCCGAAATCTCCCAAGCATGGTGTTCACTTACTGTAGTTACTTTATCGGAATAAATGATTCCTGCTTTCAGGGGATTGATTTCCCCCCACCATTCCAGTCGTCCCATTGGGTGAAAATAATGCTCATTAATACCTAATAAATGTTTCAATGACATATCAAAATTTCCATGATAGCCGATATTATGAATTGTCAAAATAGATTTTGTTTTGCTGAAATTTTCAACATCTTTATACTTCGTTTTTAGAAATAGCGGTATTAGTGCGGCTTGATTGTCATGACAGTGAATAATATTTGGTTTCATATTCAACACAACCATCAAATCCATTACAGCTTTTTGAAATAGAACAAACCGTTGGATATTATCTTCATACAACAATCCTTCTTCATCTACATAGACATTTCTATCTCGAAAGAATTTTTCATTATCTATAAAATATATCGCAGACCTCTGATCATATTCATATTTATAAACAGAGCATTTGAAGATTTCACTTCCCATTTCAACAAGGAAATTTATATCTGTCTCTTTTACTTTATCATTTTTAAAAACTGAACTGTATGCAGGCGAAAAAAGATTTGTTACAACTCCTTTTTCTATAAAAAATGGAGGAAGGGTTCCTACGACGTCACCCATTCCTCCAACTTTTGAAAATCCTGAAATTTCTGAAGCAATAATCGCTATTTCCATATATTTTCTTTTCAATGAAGGCTGCCACTAAGGACAGCCTCGTTATTTTTAAATTTATTTCATAATTATTTACAAAATTGTAATTAAATATCAGAAATAGACAATTTGAATGTCATTTCTTTTTCTTCACCTGAAGCTAGAACAATGTCATAAAAAGGGATGATCACTGAACTTTGATATACTTTTTCAAAACCAGCTTCTGACAAACTTACAGTTTCTACTGGAAATCTCCAGAAATCAACTTTTTCATTTGTTTTCACTTCCAGTTTAAAACCATCATACTCATTGGCCACACCAAGGGATTTGATTTTTTTTTCAACACCTTTGGAGATCAATGCTGTTCCATCAAGTTTTGTATCTTTTGAGAAATAATATCTATCAGGTGAATCTCCACCCAACATTGCAAAATTGAATTCAGGACCAAATTTGAAGAAATTTTCTTCTTTGCCTAAATTTTTCAATTTGTAATTACACTCAAGACTATTTTTTCTGATACAAATCTCTTTTGTCATTTCAAGTTCCTGCCAGTTGACCCAGCCTTTTCTTGTCATGACAATTTTTTTACCACGCTTGTCAACTTCATATTCGAAGTGATTTTCGATAAAATCACTATCTTCGTAATATTCCATTGTCTGCAATTGATCAAGAGTAACTTCTTTTTTGATAAAATGATCCACAAGCATTTTTCTACAGTGGGTATCATAATTTAGAAGTTTATCAAGTCCTTCTTCCTTTGCAGTGACAATATCATGGATTGAAGCACCATCATTATCTTGTTCTTCGTAAGCTAAATGCACTTTTGCGTGATAAGCTTCTTTATATCGTTTTAATGAATTCAATACATTGAAGTTTTTACTTCTGAGTGATAGTTCCTCGATAATTCCACCTTTTGCAGGAGAAATTGCCAATTGCAACTCAGGAGTTTTCACCAAAACTTCCTTATAACCATCAAGATCAAAATCCATTTCATTAATTTCCAAAGCCTTTGGCTTGGTAATCTGATCCAGATATTTCTCTGCTATGATCATTTCCTCGTAAACTGCATGTCGTAAGTGTGGCAAATAAAGTCCACCAAAAATTCCATGCCAATAAGTACAGTTACAGGAACTTTTCCATACATGATAGTTGGCTTTTTCCAGATTTTTCTTATCAGTAGCAGAGAGTTTTTTACTTCTCAAATCCTCCACTGCATTGGAGAGATGCTGCATCTTTTTCTGCATCCAGTTGGATTCATCATAGACACTGAGAAAATTCCGCCACATACCACCTTTGAAGAAAGGTTTCAACTCATCGAATCTCCCCTGATCTTCAAATTCATGTA
>Ga0209692_10002840_pt1 | contig 17826 bp, 16 predicted proteins | sample tdDd472_FD_187129 | JGI IMG/M metagenome (GOLD analysis project Ga0209692, IMG submission 187129) | Marine sediment microbial communities from the Atlantic coast under amendment with organic carbon and nitrate - tdDd47.2 (SPAdes)... | ecosystem: Environmental > Aquatic > Marine > Coastal >...
TAGATTATTGTTGGATTAACCGTTATATGGTGGTAACTATAAATGAAGTAGATGTATAAATGAAAAGAATAACAATTGGAAATAAATGTAGATAGAAATAGTTTGGTAGGTGGCGAAAAATTATAGCATTGAATTAGGAAGGAAAGAAGGTCCTTTTTAATGCTCTTTAAATATGTATAACACATGATAATAAGATCAATGTGGTGACTAAATCATTAAATAAAATGAATAATTGCATAAATTGTCAATTTTATTAACATGTCCACTAGTTTATTTAATTTTCATATCAGGTATATTCATATCATTAAACCATTGTGGTATCTTGTTGATGCGATTAGACCAAAACCATAATTGCTGTAAATTAGTAAGATTACTTATACTATTGGGGATTTTGCTTATTTTATTATTAAAAATCCATAATTTTTGTAAATTAGTAAGGTTACCTATACTATCGAGTAATTCACTTATTTGATTATTATTAATCCATAATCTCTGTAAATTAGTAAGATTACCTATACTATCTGGTAATTTACCTATTTTATTATAAGAACAATAAAAATATTGTAAATTAGTAAGGTTATCTACACTATCAGGGATTTCACTTATTTGATTATTAGAACAATTAAAATATATTAAATTAGTAAGGTTACCTATACTATTTGGCAATACATTTATTTTATTACGAGAATAAGATAATTCTTGCAAATTAGTAAGGTTACCTATATTATCTGGAATTTCGCTTATTTGATTATCAGAACAAGAAAATTGTTGTAAATTAGTAAGATTACATATACTATCAGGGATTTCACTTATTTGATTACCAGAACATACAAATTCTTGTAAACTGGTAAGGTTACCTATATTACTAGGCAATTTATACAATTTTTTCCTAGTTAAATTTAATTTAGTTATCTTATTAATGTCTTCTTGTTGTAATCTATCAATAAGTGATTCTAATATGTCAACATCTTGTTCTAGTTTTTCAGTTTCTTCTAGAAATAATTCATACACTGATTTCATATTGGTTGCGACTTTAGACATCTTTATTTCCTGCTATAATTACATTATAATACATAGGTATATACTGTTAAAGAATCAATTTTTTCTTATAGAATACAGATAGAACCATCAAACAGTACAATATCCAAACTAAGGTAGAACACATTAATTAAATTATTGTTGGATTAACCGTTATATGGTGTAATCATAAATGAAGTAGATATATAAATGAAAAGGATAACAATAGGGAATAAATGTAGGTAGAAATAGTTAGATTAGTGGCGAAATTTATAGCATTGAATTAGGAAGAGTAAATGGTCCTTATGTAATACACTTTAAAATACGTATAACATATAATAATAAGGTCAGTGCAAGGACATAATCATTAAATAAAATAAATAATTGCATAATATATTTAATTTTTAATTAACATGTCCACTAGTTTATTTAATTCTCATATCAGGTATATTCATATCTTTTAGCCATTGGGGGATTTCACTTATTTTATTATTATAAAAATCAAAATATTGTAAATTAGTAAGGTTACCTATACTATATGGGATTTCACTAATTTGATTGTTAGAACAATTTAAATGCTGTAAATTAGTAAGGTTACCTATACTATCAGGTATTTCACTTATTTTATTATATGAGCAAGAAATTTTTTTTAAATTAGTAAGGTTACCTATATTATCAGGGATTTTGCTTATTTGATTATAAGAACAAGAAATTTTTTTTAAATTAGTAAGGTTACCTATATTATCTGGAATTTCATTTATTGAATTATTACTAATCCATAAATCTTGTAAATTAGTAAGGTTACCTATATTATCTGGAATTTCATTTATTTGATTAGAAAAACAAGAAAAATTTTGTAAATTAGTAAGGTTACCTATATTACTAGGCAGTTTATATAATTTTTTACCAATTAATCTTAATTCTGTTATCCTATCAATGTCTTCTTTTGGTAATCTATCAATAAGTGACTCTAATATGTCAACATCTGGTTTTTCTTTTTTAGTTTCTTCTATAAATAATTCATATACTGATCTCATATTGGTTGCGACTTTAGACATCTTTATTTTCTTCTATAATTACATTATAATACATAAGTATATACTGCTAAAGTATCAATTTTTTTGATAGAATATAGATAGAAACCATTAAACAGTACAATATCCAAACTAAGGTAGAACACATTAACTAGATTATTGTTGGATTAACCGTTATATGGTGGTAACTATAAATGAAGTAGATGTATAAATGAAAAGAATAACAATTGGAAATAAATGTAGATAGAAATAGTTAGGCAAGCAGTGAAAATTTATACCATTGAATTAGAAAGAGTGTCAGGTCCTTAAGTAATACACTTTATAGATGCATAACATATGATAATAAGGCCATTATAAGGATAAAATCATTAAATAAAATAAATAATTGCATAATGTATTTTATTTAATATTATAACCAATTATGCCATCTTATTACCTTTAATAAAAATTGATATTTGTATATATTGATATATATACCAATACACACTTATTATATTTCATGCTTACAAAAGAGTTCATCAACAATTGGTTATCACAATTTAATGATTCAATTTGTTGGGCTAAATTACATAATGCAATTATAAATAGTAAAGATATTTATGAAGAATATTATTATAAATGTGATTGGCCTACCGTTAAAGGTGACATTTTTGAATATATTACAAAATATATTCTCTTACAAAAAGGATATGAGCAGGTATACCTTTACAAAGATATTCCTATATCACTCAAAAATAATCTCGGATTACCTAAAAGGGATGAGGGGATTGATATTGTAGCCCATCTTAACGACAAGTGGATCGGTATTCAATGCAAATGGAGAGGCAATCCAAGTAAAACATTAAATAAATCAATAGTCACACAATTAATATATGATATTAATAATTCAAATTTAGATTATGGTATTATATTCACAAATGTAAAGAATATCACTCCTAAATTTAATCATATTGATAATATTAAGTGGTATACTTTTCAGGATCTGAAAAAAGATTGCACATATGATTTGCTACAATTAATTATTAATAATAATAAAATATGTGTTGAAAAGAAAAAGACAGTTATAGAAAAAGAAGATAGAATTTATCAACAGGATGCAATTACAGCACTCTCAGAATGCAATAATAATAGAAAGAAATGTATTATGGCATGCGGAACTGGGAAAACACATATTATGTTCCAATATATTAAAAATGTTATCAATGATAAAAATAGGATACTTATGGCATTCCCTTCATTACAATTAATTAATCAGGTTTACAAAAGGTTAAGAAAGAATATACCTAACATCAAAAATATATTATGTATCTGCTCTCAAATGGACAAAGAATCATTTACACAGGGAGAAGCCACTGATTCCGATGCTGATGATATATATAACGAATTCTTGGCAAAAGATATCAAGAAAATTTATACAACCAATATTGATGAAATTAATGACAGATTACAAAGTAATCAGATATTAGTATTATGCACATATCAAAGTTCCACTTTATTGATGAATCAGAATTTTGATTTGGGTTTATTTGATGAAGCACATAAGACTGTCAATAATCCTAAATTTGGATATCTATTATCAGATGATAATTGTACAATTGAAGAAAGGATATTTTTCACAGCAACTCCTAGATATTATAAAGGGAAACAAGATAAATGTGTTAGTATGAATAATATTGAGATTTATGGTGATGAGGTATTTAATTATACATTCAAACAGGCTATTGAAGATGGATATATATTAGATTATAATATTATTGGCTATGTCACTATTCCAAAATTGGAAGATATTGTAACTGAAAAATATATTAAAAAAGATGATTTGAATGCTAATTCAAATGATGTTATAAGTGCTATCCAACTAGCTCAACATATCAAAAAAGAAACAAATGACAAGTATCATATATTAACTTATCATAATACTGTTAATAATGCAACCAATTTCAAAAAGACTCTAAATTATATATTTAATGAGTATAAAATTGATGCAGATATATTTGTTATGTCTGGTAAAACCAAATTATCTACAAGAGAACAGATATTTGATGAATTTAGAGAATCCAAAATTGGAATTATATGTTCAGCTAGAGTATTAAATGAAGGAGTTGATATCCCTTGTGTTAATACAGTTATGTTTGTGGATCCTAGAAAATCAACAATTGATGTAACTCAATGTATAGGGAGAGGTATGAGACTACATGGCGACAATAAGTCATGTGATATTATTATACCGATACATTATGATAATATCAATGATGAACATAATTATAGTAATATAATAGAAATATTGACAGCTATGAGTGAAATAGATGACAATGTAATTGAATATTTTATAAACAGAAAAAAATCAGCAAAAATACAAATTGTTAAAATGGATAGTTTAATGATTGATATTGAAGATCAGGATAAGGATTATGATGTGAAATATGATGTTAAAGATGTAATTGAAGGATTAAAGACAAAAATGTTAACTAGAAATCAATTATCCTTTGAATACAAGAAAAGATTATTGTTTGAATTTTGTGATATAAATAAAAGAACACCAACACAAAAAGAAGTATATAAAGGGAACCGGTGTGGCCAATGGTTACAACATCAGAAAAATAAAATAAGATCAAATAAAGATGAATTGTATATTAAATTATCACAAAACAAATATGTTAAAGAATCATTGGATGAGTATTTAGATCCTGAATTAATATGGAATAAATCAAAAGATTTATTATTTGAATTTTGTGATATAAATAAAAGAACACCCCAAAACAAAGAAGTATATAAAGGGAACCGATGTGGCCAATGGTTACAAGATCAGAAAAAGAAAATAAGATCAAATAAAGATGAATTGTATATTAAATTATCACAAAATAAATATGTTAAACAATCATTGAATGAGTACCTAGATCCCGAATTAATATGGAGTAAGTCAAAAGATTTATTATTTGAATTTTGTTATATAAATAAAAGGGTTCCAACTAACAAAGAAGTATATAAAGGGAACAGATGTGGTTTATGGTTACAAAATCAGAAAAAGAAAATAAGATCAAATAAAGATGAATTATATATTAAATTATCACAAAATAAATATGTTCAACAATCATTGGATGAGTATTTAGATCCTGAATTAATATGGAATAAATCAAAAAATTTATTATTTGAATTTTGTGATATAAATAAAAGAACACCAACCAAAAAAGAAGTATATAAAGGGAACCGGTGTGGCCAATGGTTACAACATCAGAAAAAGAAAATAAGATCAAATAAAGATGAATTATATATTAAATTATCACAAAATAAATATGTTCAACAATCATTGGATGAGTATTTAGATCCTGAATTAATATGGAATAAATCAAAAAATTTATTATTTGAATTTTGTGATATAAATAAAAGAACACCAACACAAAAAGAAGTATATAAAGGGAACCGGTGTGGCCAATGGTTACAACATCAGAAAAATAAAATAAGATCAAATAAAGATGAATTATATATCAAATTATCACAAAATAAATATGTTCAACAATCATTAAATGAGTATTTGATAAATAAATCTAAAAATAATAATAAAAAAAAATTAAGTTGGGAAGAATCAAAAGATTTATTATTTGAATTTTGTGATATAAATAAAAGAACACCAAAAAATAAAGAAGTATATAAAGGGAACCGATGTGGCCAATGGTTACAAGATCAGAAAAAGAAAATAAGATCAAATAAAGATGAATTGTATATTAAATTATCACAAAACAAATATGTTAAAGAATCATTGGATAAATATCTGACCAATAAAAGTAGAGGATAATTTTTTTATTTTCAATTATATATATAATTTCAACTAGAATATGAACACATATTAATTCAGAAGATTTATAGAATCGATGATTCTATTGATAACCTTATATATATAATTTTCTAATAATAATTTAGCTGGATATGAAAATAATTGCTATTTAGGTAATATATTTTTAAACAAATGTATATAATGGGAAATATTTTTGAAATTAAATTTGTAATTGTAATTTTTTTGAAAAAAAAGTTACAAATAATATTTATGTAATTTGGATAATTTATTTATGATAAAAGGTTATAACAACCTATTTAGATAGTTATTAAAAATCCAATATGAATTATATATAGTAATATAACGATTAGTGTATTATTATGTTTATTAAAAGAGTTGAAATAAAAGATTATAAACAATTCAAAAATTTTGAAGTTAGTTTTGATGAAAAATTAAATATAATTATCGGAACAAATGGTGTTGGAAAAAGTATATTTATTAATATTTTGAATGATATTATTAAAAAAAAGAAAATATGTAATTGTAATTCTCGTATTACTGATTGTCCACATGATATTAAAATATTCATAAATTTTAGTAAACAACAAAAAGACATACTAAACAATAATTTGATGATAGAAGCTTTAAATATTTACACAAAATATTTAGTTACATTTCAAAATGAGTTCACAGAAAGTAAGTTTGAGCGCCCCGAAATTAAAAAGTATCTAAATAATTATGAAAATAAACCGGGAACAGTAATAATGATATATAATTATCATAACTTAATCGATTGTGAAAGATATCAATCTTCGATGGAAGAGTATATATTAAAAAAAGATTATTTTAGTAACTATAAAATAGAACAACATAAAAGAAACTTTGAGGATCACTTGAACTATATAAAAGAAGATATACGAGAATATTCTGAATCAATTATATTTAAGAATAGCAATCTTAATATATTTAATCAATTTAATAATTATGTCAGGTCGTGGGAAAAAAATAAACAAAATATATTAACTATTTGGGAAAATAATATAGATAAATTACCAAGTAAGGATACAACTTTTTCAACTTTAAAAAACATATTAAATGGAAGTCAAACAAATGAGTTGTTATATATATATCATCACGCAATTGAATGGAAAATTAGTAATTACATTGAAAATATTAATTTAATAAATAATGGCTACATAAATAATAGTATGACAAATTATACTGAATTACTTGATAAATATAATTCTGCAAATAGTAAACAATTTATTACAAAGTTATACTTAGATAATAACCCATTTTTTACCAGTATTGATAAAATTATCGAGTTACACAATATGTATAAAAATAATGATCATATTCAAAAAAATGTTAATGAGTCATATAAATATATTATTGGGAAAGATATTGAATTAAAAAATACATATGATTTGGATAAATCTGTGAGTATCAGTGCTAAATTAGATGATTTAGAAAAATATAATAATATAATTAAAAACGGGGACTTTAAATACTATTTAGAATCAGAATTTCACAACATGTATAACAACGAAACACATAAATGCAGTCAAGGAGAAGAACAGTTAATATATTTTTTAATACAATTTTATGATAGCAGAACAGATATATTATTAATAGATGAACCAGTTAATTCGCTCAGTTATCAAAATCATGGAAAATTTATTAATGAACTTGTAGATAACAATACAAATAAACAACTGATCATTATTACACATAATTCTGAAATGATTACACACGAAACTTGTAAAAACATTATTAGATTTTGTAATAATAATAGTAGTACAACTGCTAGAGATGTTAAAACATGTATAACTTCTTATTTCAATGATAATTCTAATCAGCTTCGAGACTTATTATGTAAATATAAACAAGCCTTGTTTGCAAATAATTTGTTAATTGTAGAAGGGAAAACAGATAAAAAATTCTACGAAAACTTTCTTAAAGTATGTAATATTTCTGGATTTAACATTATTTGCACAGACGGATGCAATAGTCAATTATGGAAAATTTTATTATATTACAATATTAATTTTAAAATAGTATATGATGCAGATCATTTATATAAAAAAGTTGGATATAGCAAATTAGTTAAACAAATTAGGAACTATTGCGATAATTCAGTTAAAACCCCTGATAATAATGCACCTTTACTTAGTAAACTAAAATCAGATTCTTATAATTTTGATAATTATCTTACACAATTACATCAAATTATCGATAAATATAAAATTGATTATAATGAGATTTCTGATGTACTAAATGATCAATGTGTTGACAAAATAACAAAATTTGTAAATGTAGTTCAATCAAATAATTATACAAAAGAAGATATAATAGATATAATAAATAATACAGAAAAACCTACACATGAAATAGCAAAACTTTCCTCTAATAAAATATATATTTTATCAAAAGAAATAGCTGATCTTGAGGGGATGTGCCAGTTTATAGACAACAAAAAGAAATGGGGAAAAATGCCTGATTTTGAAATACAAAAAGAAATTTTAAAACATATAAATGAATCAATATTTATTGATATTTGCAAGTTTGTAACAAATATTTAAAGTAATTTTATCTAATTATAATTGAACTAACATAATTTATATGTAATCCATAAAATTAAACAGTTTATAATTTTGTGCGCTCTTGTGTACCATATTAGGATAGTATCCCTTAAAAAATTAGGAATCTAATAGATATATCATATATTCTAAGTACATATCATGATAGGAGGTATTTATTAAAATATATTAGTTAGATTAACTAATTCAAATATTTATTTAATATTCCATATCTCTTCAAATTTACTATATCCATGATTATCTACATATGTACATCTGCTATCTTTGTAATTGCTTTTAATATATTGCAAATATTGGTTATGTATATTTTTATAATATTTTACCAATAATAATTCAATATATGAATTATTATTTAATTTCATAGTATATTCTCTGTATTTATTCTTTCCAGTGCCTTTTTGACATCTTACCAATTGATCAATTGATATATATTTACCAAATACCTCACAAAGCATATAATTTAATAATTTTATCATTCCATGTGCATTTTGAGGGATTGCTTTATATTTTAATGACTTGAATATATTATAAACATTTTCAATATTGGCTGGTTTTAGGTATTGTTTCTGCTGGGGTGTCATAAGATCCACTGAATTAGGTACTTTGATAATATCTTTACTAATTATATCATCTTTAAAAAATAATAAAGCTAATCTTTTTATTTGCTCTATTTTTTCTAACCAATGATCTGAACTTGCAGAATTAGTGTATTCCCAATTGATTAAATTTTGCTCAATATATGCATCACTTGAAAAATATAATAATGTACACCTAAAATTGATATAATTGTATTTATTATTCATATTTTCCAAAAATGGAATAGTTAATTTCTTTATATTGAAAGAGTGCATAATTTCACATGCATCTAAAAAGGTTGATTCTTCAGATGTGCATTTTTTCTTATTCTTTAGATTATTATAATCTAAATCAAGTTTTGAAGCTTTTACTAATATTTCATTACATTTTAACTCGGCTTCTTTTGTTACCTTTTGTTTATTTATTATTTTATTCTTAATTCTATATTTTCTATTTTGCATCTTGTTACATGTTTCAAATATAATGTTCGTCATTTCTAGTAAATTACCCTCAAAATATTCCAATCCAATATCGTTTCTTAATTTAAATTTTTGTTTAAAAAATTTAATTAGCCTTTTTTCTTCATAATCACAGTCACCTACTAACATCATTAATACACATAGACTACCTTTACCATAAAAACAAATTCTATCTGGTCTACGAGTTTTACCAATTTTATATATATTTTGGTTTGATTTCACAAATTGTTTTGGATGAACTAAGTAAATGTAAGATTCCATAATATAATGATCCATTATGTAAATAAATCATTATATTTTATTTTCAATTTTATTGGAATCACATATATGAAATGGTGACAGTTGGCTTAATATATAAGTAATATAACATACCACCTCCTAATACTATTACTTTATTTTAGGACCAAATTATATGTTATTATATAAACATAATAACAATAATAAACATATATGCCAATAAATAAATCATATGAGGTTATATATACAACAAAGAAAGAAGCACGTAAACACGCCATTGATAAAATAATGGAACTAAAGAAATATAAAAAATTTTATATTGGTGCAACAAGCAATCCAGAAGAGAGATTACTGGAACATATAAGTGACAAGAAAATGAATACAATGTATATATTGTGCAGAACACCAACAAAACACAAAACAAAAATATTAGAAAAATCATTAATAAAACGATTTTATAAACTTAAAAATAATATTAATGATGTCAAACTTGACCAAAATGGAAACATAATACAAGGAGGAGGAGGTGAAGGAATAACAGAAGATACAAATTATATATATGTATTGTTCAGATAATTGGAGAAAATTGAAGAAAATTGAAAGTAATAATTATTGATAAGTAGAGCAACTATAGTCAAGTATAACATAAAAGGAGATGAAAATATATACATTGATAATTATAATCGGACTTGTATGTATTGCAAATTCTACACCTAATTGCTGTGCATTCTATCAAACAAAATATTATTGTAAATTTGCTGAAAATTATATTAATATCCAAAATAATGGAACTATACAAAATCAAATAAGTGATCAAATATTTGATTTTACTGAATTTTATAATGAAGGTAAAGATGAATTTTATTTAACTGCATCATTTAATAACATACAGTTCAATAAATTAGGTATGACATTAGGTATTGATGAGTTGATACCATCATATAATTTAACTTATAATATACATATTCATAATATCCCAAAGCATCCACAAGATATTTATCCTCAAATAGTATTAAAATATTCGAATAATGAAATTGCATCTTATTTATATGCTCAGATTACTCCTCCAGTATTAACTTTCTATATAGAAGATGTTACAATAGATGATAGAGGTAGATTAAAATCATATACAATGTATCAATCCTACCCCATGTTTAATATAGGATATTATCATAATGCATTTACTTATAGTAAATTTTATTGCAGTATTTACAACTATTCTAATTAAAATTAAACAATTAATATTATTTTTTTATCTATAATATTTATAATATTATACAATCTATACTCAACTATTCCTTGTGTAATATACATTTTTATTATATATATTTTTACTTCTATATTTTATAAAAGTAAAAAACGCTTAAATAAAAGTAAATATATAATATTACTAAAATGGATACATATAAAACAATTTCAATAAATGATACTGAATATTATTTATCAAATGATATATATGATTTCGATAATTCGTTCTTTTACGGCACAGCTAATAATATAAGAAATGTAGTTAACAAAAAAAACATACCAAAAGAAGATTACCTTTACGCATACAATAAAAACAAACAATGGAAATTATCAAATAAAAAATATTGTAGAGCCAAATTATTTTTATCAAAAGAATGGTGTATTGATAATGTTCCAAAATTTAGTAAAAATAGTAATATTGTTGCTGAAATAAACAAATTACCACCGCTATTAGAATTAGATGAAGATCAAAAATTTACAGATGGTGAAAATATATATGATATCAAAATAAGAGGTGATAGGTCAATAGATGGGTGTTATTTTAGTGTAAATGATGTTGGAAAGGCATTCGGTCTTAAGCAATTAAGTAAAAGTTTAGCAAATAAAGATACAGGGTATGAACTAAATTTACACTACAAAATATTTATTACTAAAAAAAATAGAAATCCTGACCAAGTTAAAAGTAAAAATTCTGACCAAGCTAAAAGTAAAAAAATAATGACAAGAATAAAATACTTTACTTATAAAGGACTTATAAGATGCCTATATGTATCTCGTTGCAAAAAAGCAGAAAAATTCCAAGATTGGGCTAATAAAATCTTGTTTACCCATCAATTTGGCAATGTAGAGGAAAAAACACAACTAGCAAGCAAATTATTAGGTGTTCACTATAAAAGTGTGAGAGAGGTTTTCAAAACTTCTTCTACAACTATACCATGTGTTTATTTATTTACATTAGGTACAGCCAAAAATTTAAAAGGGTCAATGAAATTACCAGAAGGTACTAAAGATGATACTATTATATGTAAATATGGTATGACAGATAATCTTGAAAGAAGAACTGGAGAGCATTACAGAACATTCAAAAGTATAAAAAATACCAACCTATGCCTAAAATATTATGCATATATAGATCCGCAATATATATCTAAAGCTGAAAATTACTTATCAGATATATTTTCTGAAATAGGTGCTGGTATTGAATATAATAATATGGATGAGTTAGTTGGGTTAACTGTAAAACAATTGAAAGGTATAATTAAAAAAACATTTATTGGAATTACTAACCAATATGCCGGACATGCCAAAGAACTTATTGCTAAAATTAAATCATTAGAAAATGAGTTAATATTGAAAGAACAAATTCACAAAAATGATATGTTGGAAAAAGATAACATAATCAATATGCTTAAAAAAGATAATGATTTGACTAAAGTTAATGCTGAAAATGAAGTTATGAGAATGAAATTAAAATTACTAGAAAATAACATAAATTAATTTTTAGTAAATATTAGATAAATATATCAGGTATATAAAGTCAATATTAATATTATTTTTTCTAGAATTATTCTGATAAAAAAATTATTTATATGATACAGACAACCATCCACCATAATAACCATTTGATACATTAATTAATTGGAAGACAATATCATTACAAGAATCTAATTTTATCGTAACATCATATATCTTTGTACATCCATCACCATCATAATCATAATTTTGATCTATATCAGTTACAACTTTACCGACAATATCATCTAATCGATCTTCATCAATTTGAAAATAACTCCGTGAGCAACATCCACCTTCCGCACAAAGGACAACATCAACTACTTTATCATCATCTACTTGATCTACACAATTTAAAATAATTTTTTCAATATCACCTAAATCAGTTGTATATATTTTGTAATCATGTACTGATAATTCCATTATTGTATTATGTTATCACATTATCACCATATCACTTAACAAAAAATTGATCAATTTTTTTTTAGATTAGATTAATAATCATTAAACAATAAGTATACAAATGGATAATCAAGTAATAATAGTTATAGGATTACCAGCTTCAGGTAAGAGTACATATGTTAATAATACATTCAAAGATGAATATATTATATTTGATGATTTTTTGCAATATTTTTATAAGGGTGATATATTGAGGCATATCAAAAAAGGTGACAAAGTATGCTTGATAGATCCTAGGTTATGCGAAAAGGATAATTTTGACAATATTATAAAGAAGATTGAAGTTATAACTGATGATATTTATATATTATTATTTAGGAATGACAAAGAATTATCTATTAGGCAGAGTAAGATGAGAAATGATAAGCAAAAAGATAATCTAGCACTAATAAGATATATTGAGGCAGTATCAGATATATATGATTATAGTAATTATGATAATTATAATTATCATATTGTAAATTGATTTATTATTTATTTACAATCCCATATAAATATATACTTTTGTTGTAGCCATTCCTACTTGTAGTTAAAAAAATTGATCCTAAAACTGCCAAATATATATACCTTTATAATTAGAGATATATATAACAATGTCTTTTACTGAAAAATTATTAAAAATAACACTAGGCGAAATAATTCATATATTAGATAACATAAGTCAAATAAGAGATCAAAATGACCAAAAATATGTACGTTATTTTGCTTCTTTTGATAAATATAGTAGAAATATTTGTAAGATTATTATAAAAATTTTTGTTGATAATAAAGTAGATGTTGATAAACATCTAGAAGATAGGATTAGAGATGAAAATATCCCACTTGAAGTAGATGACATTAAAAATTTATTTAAAATAACTATTTCACTTGATAAACACAATAAAAAAAAAATAATTAGTCGCAAATTTAAGTATTGGTATGAGTATAGACAAGGTATATATAAGATTATTAAAAAATACAATAAATTTTTAATAAGATTTGAGGAGAAGCTTGATAGATTACAAATTATGAGTAAACTTGAAAAAATAGAAAATGATTATAATTCTATTCGAGCTAGTGGCATTGGGATTATGTAATGAAACAGTAACTGAGTATTACTAATAGTTAATTTATTTTTATTCCAATACAAAAATTGAACCTAGAACTGTTAGATATATATACCTTTATAATTAAGGATATATATAACCATGTCTTTTGCTGGAGAATTATTAGGATTAACACTAAGTGAAATAAATTACACATTAGATAGTATAAGTCAAATAATGGCCCAAAATGGTCAAAAATATGAACGTGAATTTACTTTTTTTGATGAATATAGTAGAGGTATTTGTATGAATATTTTGAAAATTTTTATTGATAACCAAGTGGATATTGATAAAAATTTGGAAGATAGGATTAGAGATGAAAATACCCCCCTTGAAGCAGATGACATTAAAAATTTATTCAAAATAATTTTTGTAGAAGATCCATGCATGAAAGGGAAAAAATATTTTGAAACTATGCATTGTGAAGAGTATAGACAAGATACATGTAGGATTATTAATAAATATAATAAATTTTTGATTAGATTTGAAGAGAAGCTTGATAGATTACAAATTATGAGTAAACCTGAAAAAGATAATGACGATGATTTTAATCGAGCTATGGGACTATTAAAAAGTGATGCAATTGGAAATTATATTTTATCTGACTACAAAAGAAGAAAAGAAGAATCAGATTATAATTTAGCTAGATCAAGTGGCATAGGGATTATGTAATGCAACAAAATAGTAGTTTATTTTTTTATTCTGATTAACAAGGATAATTAACAAAAAAACTTATACTACTTTTTGCAAAATTCCAAGCTCTTCAAATATGTCTATATTACATATTGAAGATGTATTATTTGATAATGCAGGTACATTTTTTCTATCCTTATTGTTGTTATTCATAAACCTTTTAGTTTTAACTAAATGACATGACCTACATAATGCTTGTAAATTTGTAATATTATTGTTATTTGATATAGACAATTCTTCTATGTGATCAATCTCATAACCTGATTCATCGAAACTACCATTATTTATTGAGTTCCATAATGGACAACTATAATTTTCAATTCCTTTTAGTTGTAAATTGTTCTTATTTGCACATTTATATAATTGTTGGCCAGCAATCCTTTTCTTTATTGATTCAGACAAATATGGTCTTCTCATAAATAATATTATGTATATTATATTATTATTTATAAATTAATTTTGTATTCAACAAGCATATCAATAATATCAGCTCTTTTTGCTGAAGAGTCATATGTTACATTTAATACATCACATATATCTTTTAATCCTTCTATTTTTAACAAATCCAACTTGCTGATAGTAATATCATATTTTTTTTCTGTATTTTTGTTGTTATATCTAATATTGCTTCTTGACTGATATTTAACAGTTTCAGTATATTTAGTATATAAATTATTAGTTAATGTTATAATATCATAGTCATTCATGGCACATAATATACGTGCTAAATTATCCACATCACTAGATGGCCTGAACATAACACAATATTTTTTAGATAAATTGTTAAACTGAGATATATCTTGATAATACAACATTTGATTTTCTGGAGTCTGCCACATATTGAGTATATATTTTAATTTATGGTTCATTATGTTGTATATTGGTATCAATTATTTATATATCAAGTAGTTATGATTCTAGCAATTTTTTCTCAAGCCCAGCTCTGTTTAATTTACTTGTTCCTCTAATATTTCTCTCTTTACACAAATCTCGTAAGCCAGTTACTTTATATTTTTTAAGATCATCTTTTGTTAATTTAGCTCTGATAACTTGTCTAGTTACTGGCCTACATAACTTTGGTTTGTTTAGTTTATTAGCATTTGTTTCTTTAGCAGAGATAAAAGTACTGACTTTAAATTCATCTATTACATTAGGTATATTTTTGTATTTTACAACTAAATCTTCTAATATATCAATTACACTTTCTAAATCCTTAATATTATCCTTAAAAGTATTAGGAAGAAGAGCTGTTGTGATAAAATCCATTTGACGATTATTAATATCATGTGGTATAAATTTGATATTATACTTTTCCATAATATTATTATATGGCATCATATCTGCCATATAATTTATAAAATCATTTTTCCAGATAAAATATATTTTCATCATCATAATAAGATAATGTATTTGTAGTATGATATAATCCTTATTGTTACTGGTAATCTTATCTGTATTAGCTAATTTTTTATAAATAGTTTTATCTAATTTTTTATTTATATTTGTTATATAATCGATACATTCACTTATAAATTGTTTTGATTCATCATCCATATAATTCAAATTTAATATTTCATTAGTATCTAGAAGATCCATACCTTTCTTTGTTCCCCATAATGTGCCACTACATACAATACCTACATTATTATAAAAATTATTATAGGTATATTTATCTTGAGTATTAGTTAGCGCATCCCCTAGTCTTAATAATGATACAATTTTCCCATATATTTTGTGTATTTGATAATTATAATTTTTGCTTCGATCATGCAACAGAGCGGCATCCTTATTTGCAACTAATTGATTGAGCATATATTCATATTTTGCAGAAAGCATTATTAGATAACAATAATATAAATCAATTTATTATATGATTATAAAATAAAAAGGTATTGTATAATTGCTAGTATTGTATATACACACACTTATGCTGTAATTTCAATTCTAGTATCATATGTCATATAATATGAGCTGTATAAAGGTGATATTGTATATTTATTGTATATTATTTTGCTACTTGACCGTATTGCTATTCTGATGGTATAAAAATCCACATTCAACCTAACTATGGCAAGTATACTTTGTCTGTATAGTGAATTAATTTATATAGTTACATTATTTTAATAACCAGTGTAACTATAAACTTAAATATGGTGTGTTATAATATTATTGTATCTATATAATTCATAGTATTTGCACATTAGTTTGGATTTAACACCTAAAATTGGAATAAATTAAGTTCTTATATTGGGTATATTCATATTTATTAACCATTTTGGTAATTCACCTATTTGATTATTGTCACAAGAAAAATTTTGTAAATTAGTAAGATTACCTATACTATCTGGCAAATTACTTATTTTATTATTATAACAGTAAAAATATTGTAAATTAGTAAGGTTACCTATACTATCAGGTAATTCACTTATTTGATTATTATAACAGTAAAAATCTTGTAAATTAGTTAGGTTACCTATACTATCTGGAAAATTACTTATTTGATTATTATAACAATAAAAATTTTGTAAATTAGTAAGGTTACCTATACTATCTGGCAAATTACTTAATTTATTATAAGAACAATAAAAATTTTGTAAATTAGTAAGGTTACCTATACTATCTGGCAAATTACTTATTTTATTATTATTACAATAAAAATATTGTAAATTAGTTAGATTACCTATACTATCTGGCAAATTACTTAATTTATTATAAGAACAATTAATATTTTGTAAATTAGTAAGGTTACCTATACTATTAGGAATTTCACTTATTTGATTATCATAACAATTAAATTCTTGTAAATTAGTAAGGTTACCTATACTATTTGGTAATACACTTATTCTATTATTGGAACAATTAAAATTTTGTAAATTAGTAAGGTTACCTATATTATTAGGTAGTTTATACAATTTTTTTTTTCTTAAATTTAGTTTAATTATCTTATAAATGTCTTCTTGTTGTAATCTACCAATAAGTGATTCTAACATATCAACATCTGGCGCTGATTTTTCAGTTTCTTCTATAAATAATTCATATACTGATTTCATATTAGTTGCTACTTTAGACATCTTTACTATCTATTATATCTGGTATTACAATTATAATTCA
>Ga0209692_10002843_pt1 | contig 17808 bp, 11 predicted proteins | sample tdDd472_FD_187129 | JGI IMG/M metagenome (GOLD analysis project Ga0209692, IMG submission 187129) | Marine sediment microbial communities from the Atlantic coast under amendment with organic carbon and nitrate - tdDd47.2 (SPAdes)... | ecosystem: Environmental > Aquatic > Marine > Coastal >...
AATTTCTAGAGGGGCAGGAGTACAGCAGTTTTACCATGACATTTTCCAGATGTTCACCCGGAAGCAGTATTATAGGATTGTCCATGGTTGGAAGCGGAGTCTCTTCTTCTCCACCGATGGAAAGCTCGAAAAGTCCATCCGTATCTTCTGTCAATGCGATGCTATAAATTTCCAGTGTGGTTTTACCATTGTTGTAAATATCAAATCTGTTATATCCCTCCTGCATATATGTAAGGCCGGACATGTCAACTGGATTTGGGAAGGAGAAAATTTCAGGGCTCAATTCCTCCTCAATAACTTCTGCTATCTCCTCGTCTTCAAATTCCAAGGCTGGATCGTTATCCATGTCATCATCTGCGTCTGCATCAATGTCGGCATCTTCTGTGATCTCGCTTGTTTCATTATCGTAATCTCCCGAAGTAATTAATCCGGGATCAGCTTCGGTGTTGCAAGCGAATATAGAAAAGATGATTAAACCTATTGTTATAAGTAGTGAATAGTCATATCTGTTTTTCATTTCATCCACCCTCTAACTTGCTCTCTTAAATTTTTTGTATCCGTGGCAAAAATCGTAAAAAGTTTCTCTCAAAATCTTTCCGTGACATAACTGCATAGCCATTTCCAGTTATCCGCCCTTGAAATGTTTTTTATAATGTATAGCAGCGTACCTGACGAGCGGATCTTTTGATAATTGTTATACACGTACCCGACAAGATCAGCCTAGGCGGTAATGATGGATCTGTCAACCGAATTGAGACTAATATTGAATTCAATGTTGACCAAATAGTAAACACTGCATAGCAAAAAGACACAAATTATGGAGATGAAAGAAATAAAGTTGGATTTAAAACAGCATTAAACCTTAAAAAAAACGCTTGCTCAACTAAAAGTCAGGCAAGCGTTTTTAAGTTATATTTAAAAAAATACTAAATACGTCCACCGCAAAAGCCTTCGCGCTTGTGCCAGTTGTAGGCATCCTGCACGATTTTTTCAAGATCGCTGTGCTCACGTTTCCAGCCAAGTCGCTTACGAATTGCCTCAGACGAGGCAACCAGAACAGCTGGGTCACCTTCACGTCTTTCGCCTATTTCGCAGGGAACTTCAAGCCCGGTTACTTTTTCTACCGTCTCAATTACTTCTTTTACCGAATAGCCGGTTTCGCTTCCAAGGTTGAACGCAGCGGATTTACCACCTGAAAACAGATAATCGACTGCAAGCATATGCGCCTTTGCAAGATCGGTTACATGGATGTAGTCTCTAACGCAGGTTCCGTCTGCTGTGTCGTAGTCATTACCGAAGATGGTTAGTTTGTCACGCTTTTTCATTGCAGCCTGAAGAGCCAGCGGTACAAGATGTGATTCCGGGTCGTGCCATTCGCCACATCGGCCAAGAGGGTCGGCACCGGCTGCATTGAAATATCTCAGGCATACCGAATTAAGTCCCCATCCGCGCTGACAATCTGCGAAAATTTGTTCCATCATTCTTTTTGACCAGCCGTAAGGATTGATTGGGGCTAATGGATGGCTTTCGGTAATTGGAGTTTCAAGGGGATTTCCATAAACTGCAGCCGTACTTGAGAATACAAGGTTTTTGACATTATGAGTTCGCATTACGTCAAGCAGGTTAATCGTTCCTGCAACATTGTTTCTGTAGTACATCAGCGGGTCGGTAACAGATTGTCCTACCTCTATGAAGGCTGCAAAATGTAAAACCGCCTGATATTCATGTTCCTCAAAGATATTGTGCATGGCTTGCGGGGCGAGCAGGTCTGTTTCGTATAATAGTCCGGAATCACCAGCCAATTCCAGATAGCCGGTGGACAAATTATCCAAAATGTGGACATCGAAACCGTTTTCGGTCAGAAGGTAGGATGTTGTAGAACCTATATAACCTGCGCCACCTACAACCAAAACCTTGATATCAGACATAAATTTCCTCTTTTCGATATGACAGGAATAAACAGAAACATTTAGTTGTTATGATAAAATAGTATTTTAGAGCTAATTTCAAGTTTTTTGCTGAAAATATAGACGAATATGCTCTGCATGGGCACAATACTTAGCTAAAAGATGCTAATTCTTGCCTATGAAAACAGTAACATGTTATACTCGCGACTCCTACTGAGGTGATATGAAAGCTGTATATGGGGTTTTTATGAGTGATAAAAAAAAGACTTCCGAAAATAATAAAACAATTGTCGATCCTGAACATGAGATTGAAATTGTAGCTGATTTGCCAAAAGGTAATAAAAAAAGCAAGAATACCAAGGCTAAATCAGAGGTTAAGAGGAATTTACCTGCTCCAACTCCTGGTGCTTCTGTTGTTAAATTCGATCCGTTTCAAAAATATATGTCGGAGATTCGCCAGTACGATCTGCTTAGCAGAGAAGAAGAACATGATCTTGCAGTGGAATACAAAGAAACCGGCGAGATTGAAATTGCTCACAAACTTGTTACCGCAAACCTTCGCCTGGTGGTGAAGATCGCTGGTGAATACCATAAATACTGGATGAATCTGCTTGACTTGGTGCAGGAAGGTAACATTGGCCTTATGCAGGCCGTAAAAAGGTTCGACCCTTATCGGGGAGTAAAGCTATCCTCTTATTCTTCTTTCTGGATAAAAGCCTATATACTTAAATTTATTATAGATAATTGGTCTTTGGTTAAGATTGGAACGACCCAGGCGCAGCGCAAATTGTTCTTTAATCTGAATAAAGAAAAAGAAAAATTCGCGCTCTTGGGTTACGATGCCGATAATGAGCAGATCGCAAAAAGTCTGGATGTCAAACCGGAATTGGTAACGGAGATGGAGCAACGCATGTCCGGCAGTGATTTCTCACTGGATACGCCCATCGGCAATGATTCCGAGGACAGGCATATTGATTTTCTGGAATCCGATAAATCTGATGTTGATGACAGACTGGCTGATGCCGAGCTACACTTGATGTTTAAATCCAGGCTAAGTGATTTTAGAAAGCTGATCAAAGATAAAGAGGCATATATCTTTGATAATCGCCTCTTGGCCGAGTCTCCCAAGACTTTAAGCAGCATTGGAAAGCATTATAATATCTCCAGAGAGCGGATTCGACAGATAGAAAGTCGATTAATTAACAAACTTCGTGATTATCTGCAAAAGGAATCACCTGAACTGTCCGATATTACTATTGAGCAGTTTGATCGTTAACTGACATTATATTCGGGGGGATAGGGATTATAGATGGAGTAATTTGAGCAAAAATAATATCTGACTGTTTGGATTTATATTGCTCAGTTTGAGCTATTTAAAAGATAAGCAAGAGGTTTACACTTTATCGGAGGGTCAAACTTATGAATATTCACACTTTTACGGTCAGTCCTTCTTTGCCTAAAAGGCTGAAACCACTTATGACAATTGCGCGTAATGTGCGTTGGTGCTGGAATTCGGAGGCTGTGAAACTTTTTCAGAGGATGGATTTCGACTTGTGGGAGTCTGCCTACCATAATCCGATCAAAGTGCTTGGCGAGCTTAGTCAGGAAAAACTGGATGAGTTGGCCAACGATGACAGTTTTTTGGCCCACATGGAAAATGTTGCCATAGATCTTGAAGATTATATGCGAACTCAGCTCTGGTTTGACAAGCAACATCCAGAAGCAAAAAATTTGCATCTATGTTATTTTTCAATGGAATTCGGTTTACATGAATCTTTGCCGGTTTATTCTGGTGGTTTGGGGCTTCTCGCAGGCGATCATCTTAAATCTGCCAGCGATCTTGGTTTGCCACTGATCGGAATTGGTCTTTTGTATCGCCATGGATATTTCAGGCAGTATCTCAATGCCGAGGGATGGCAACAGGAAACATACCCTGAAAACGATTTCTCAAATTTGCCTGTTGAATTGGTTAGAGATGCAAATAATGACAAGATCGTGTTCAGTCTGGATTTTCCTGGCCGACAGGTTTTTGTGCAAATTTGGGCCTTGCAGGTAGGAAGGATCACTTTATATCTGTTGGATACCAACCTCAGTCGCAACAATCCGGAAGATCGTGATATTACTTCCCAGCTATATGGTGGTAATGAAGAAACCCGTATCCAGCAGGAAGTAGTTTTGGGTATGGGTGGAATTAAGGGCTTGTTGGCAATGGGTATAAAACCCAATATTTGTCATATGAACGAGGGGCATTCGGCTTTTCTCGCACTCGAGCGCATTCGCTATTTCATGACCGAACACGATCTCAATTTTTCCGAAGCTGCTGAAATCATTACCGCCAGCAATATCTTTACTACTCATACACCGGTTCCGGCTGGAAATGACATGTTTCCTCCTGAGTTGATGGAGAAATATTTCAGATCTTTCTATCCGGGTTTGGGGCTTGGCAAAGAGCAATTTATGGGTCTTGGCAGGCAGAATCCTTTCGATAAAAACGAACCCTTCTGCATGACGGTTCTGGCTCTGAGACTTGCCTCGCATAGTAATGGAGTTTCTGAGTTGCATGGTCAGGTTTCCAGAAAAATGTGGCAGAATATCTGGCCGGGTCTGCATATCAATGAGGTTCCCATCGACCATATTACCAATGGTATCCATACTACCGGGTGGGTTTCCCCTGAATTGAATCAATTGTTTACCAGATATCTGGGGCCACGCTGGAGAATGGATTCGCAGAAAGAAAAAATTTGGTCGAGAGTGGATCGTATTCCTGATTCGGAGTTGTGGCGAACTCATGAGAGAAGGCGTGAACGCCTGGTAGCCTTTGCCAGAAAAAGAATGAAAGAGCAAATGAAAGCACGTGGTGCTTTGCTTTCCGAGATAGAGAGAACTTCAGAATTGCTCGACCCTGAAGCACTGACTATCGGTTTTGCCAGAAGATTTGCCGCCTATAAGCGTGGCGATATGCTTCTGAGCGATATTGAAAGATTGAGAAAAATTGTTGGCAATGAAGATAGACCGGTGCAGATTCTGTTTGCTGGAAAAGCACACCCGGCGGATCATCTTGGAAAAGAGTTAATCAAGAAAATCGTTCAGACAAACACTGATCCAATTTTGAAGAAACGCATAATGTTCCTGGAGGATTATGACATCAATGTAGCTCATTATCTGGTTCAGGGTGTTGATGTCTGGTTGAATAATCCGAGGCGACCTCTTGAGGCTTCTGGCACCAGTGGTATGAAGGTCGCTGCCAATGGTGGTTTGAATCTCAGTGTACTTGATGGTTGGTGGTGCGAAGCCTACGACGGCAAAAACGGCTGGGCCATTGGTAATGGTGAAGAGTATGAAGATCATGCCTATCAGGACAGCGTTGAAGCCAGAGATTTGTATAACATTCTGGAAAATGAAGTAATTCCTCTGTTTTATCAACGTGCCCAGGATGGATTGCCACGAGGCTGGATTGCGATGATGAAGCAGTCGCTAAGAACCATTTCGCCTGTTTACAGTACCAACAGAATGGTAATAGACTATCTGGAAAAATTCTATCTCAAAGGGACTGCTGCCAGAATTAGTTTTCTGGAGGAAAATTTTGTTGGTGCCAGAGAACTTGCCGAATGGAAACACTCCATCAGGCGCAGATGGGCTCAGCTTGAAATATTATCTGTCAGTGTTGATCAGAAAAGAACCTTTAAGGTTGGGGAGAAACTCCCTGTTACCGTTGAAACGAGGCTTGGAGACATTGCCCCTGATGAACTTCGGGTTGAAGCCTACTGTGGCAGATTAGATGCCATGGGACAAATTATGGATGGGGAATCTTTCAAGCTGGAACTTTCCGGTGAGCCAAATGATGGAAAACACTGGTTCCACGGAGAGATTCCTCTGGGTCGAGCAGGACGTGGTGGTTATGGTATACGCATACTGCCTTCGCATAAGTTGATGATACAGAGATTCGAACCGGGGCTTATTTTGTGGGGTTAGGTTCTTAATAAACAAACCAAAAGCCGGATTAAGTGTGCAAATACTTTATCCGGCTTTTTTTTGTTTTTCTACTGGATTCAGAAAACTATCTCAGGGGCAATCCACCAGCTTGATTTGAACATAAAATTCTGCCCAGCTTTGACCAAGAGTTCCTTCCACACCATTGTCTCTAAGGATAAGATAAACAGGGTGAAGGTTTATATCCTCCCGTGGATCATCTGGTGATGTCGCGGGATCTTCTCCCTCTGTTGTTTCCGGTGGTACGACATAGCATGGTATAGACCAAACCTGGTCTGCGTCCCGTCTGCCCTTAAAATCACCATCGTTTGAAATCCACTGATACCTGATTGCCTCTTCGGGATTTTTGGCATCATCCTCGACTGTTGCTTTGAAATACAGCGAGTCTATTGGGCAATAGGAATCCGGCTCGTTGAAAAATAGCTCGTTATTACATACTTCATATACCACTGGCTTGGCTATTGCCTCCGCTCTTTTACTAGCTTTATCCTGATCAAAGCTGCTGACAAATACTACCGGAACAGGTGTGCCATCTTCTTCTATTCTGGCTGTCAATCCTGTTAATCGTGGATTTTGATTCTTCTGCTCATTTTTGGAAACTACCAGTGTTTTCAATCCCGTTTTAACATCACCGGAGGCAATAAGCGATTCTATGGTTTTTGCAAAGTCAGTTAGATCTACCTCTGCAAGATTAAGCGTTGGCATACCAACCAGCAGAGTAACTATTTGTGATATGGCGGATGATTTCTCCAGATTTCCAGAAAGACTTTCAGGGACGGTAAAGGTGAATTCAGTATTCATATCTATGCCTGCATCTTCCAAATCATCAGGTGAGATATTCTGATTTTGCCCATCTTCCAGAGTGACGTTACCTTCATCGACTGCATCCATCGCTGATGCGGAAATACCATCGCTCAAAGTCCAGAGTTGCAGTGGGGCAGTAAGGGTTCCTTTTTCATCGGCCAGCAGATAAGAAGCAGTAACAACATCTCCCGGAGCTGCCTCTGGTGGCTCTACAACGATGGAGATTATGGTTGGCTTAACCACTATTGAGGAAGTATCATCTTCAAATGTTGCTCCACATGCTGTTGTAAAAATCATCAGCAAAACTGCTAAAAGCATCATTACGTTTTTATCTGAATTCTTTAAAGTATTCATTTTAATACCTGTCATATCAGAATGCGGCTTTCACACCGATTGATGGAAGTATCGGAAAAGTTTTGAATTCGGTTTTTTCGCTGTAGTCATAGTTGTAAATAGTAGCAACCGGGTTTGCATGGTAGTAGACATTCTGAACATCCAGATAGACCGAAAGAATCCATGTTTTAAAGATCCAGTCTTTGTCTATTCTGATATCGAATTTGTGATACAACCCACTTCTTTCAGCATTTTTATTGTTTTCATCATACAGCGGAAGATAAGTGCCATTATCTGCATTGAAGATACTGCCTGTAATGCTGGTGTAAGGTTCACCGGAACTTAGCTGGAAGCGACCGCCGATTCTCCATGTCTTAAGAAATTTGTATGATGCCACAACCACCAAATTGTGTGTTTGATCAATATCAAACAATCTGTATGGTGTGCCGGGGCCGTCGTTTCGCATTGCTCGGTTGATGGAATAACTGATCCAGCCGAAAAAGTTCTTCGACAGTGCATGGCGTATCAGTATTTCGCCACCGTAAACATAGCCTTTACCGCTGTTGTCATAAATTTTGCCGTCTTCAGAGGTGCCAGAGATTTTGTTTACCAGATTGTCCAGATATTTGTAGTAGCCCTGAATGTCAACGCTTATTACATCGGTAATGTTCCATTCTACACCGGCAATGGCATGTACCGCCCGCTCAAACTCCAGCCCGGTGTTGCCATATGGTTCGTATGATTCATCCGGGTCGGGGATTCGATGATATAAACCAGCTGCGGCTTTAATGGTAACCGGGTCTATTATTTTATAGCGCATTGCAACGCGCGGGCTTAAGGCATGCTTTTCCTGATGCGTGTAATATTCGAATCTTAAGCCAGGTATAACAAGCAGGTTGCCAATTTGGATTTCATCACTGATGTAGCCACCTATGATCCAGTCCCAGCTTGTCTGACTGGTGTTGATCTTTTCCGAGTTGGAAAAAGAGACGTCCACATCGCCCTCTTTGGGAGGAAGAATCAGGTTTGATTCAATTTTGGCAAAACGTGGTTCGATATCAAGACCGATGTTTAAGGTGTTTTGCTTGGTAAGTTTTATCGAGATGTCTTCAAGAAATTTCAGGGTGTAAGCATCAAGATTGAAAAAAAGGTCGTTACCAACATTTACATCAATTGCTGTAAAACTGAACCCCGGAGAAAATGAGGATTTGAACTTATCTGTTTTATAATCGTAATGTAAAACTAGGGAATGAAACATGGTTTCAAAACCAAAGGCTCCAGAGAACTCCGGCTCGGAATCGTTGACCAGTTCTGTTACAAGTTTAAGTTTGTCCAGTGCGCCATACCAGTCTACTCTTAATGTATGTTTTTTATCGATCTTGTAATAGTATTTAAATTGATAGTCATAATAGACGGGAAGGGTGGTGAAGCTCAGATCTTCATTGCCGGAGAATACCAGAGGGATGATCAAATCCAGTGTTGAACGTCTGAATGCCAAACCTAAACCCATGTTCTTTTGCTTTGTCAGTGGCCCCTCTGCAAGTACTGTTGCGTCTATAAACGATGTATCTACATAGCCTTCCCATTTGTCCAGAGATGGTTTTTTGCTTTCCAGATTAACCACTCCACCGGTTGCATTGCCAAATCGTGCGCCAAAGCCTCCTGTATACAGGTCGATGGTTTCCAGAAAATCCGAGTTGTAAACTGATTTTAATCCGCCAAAATGGAAAAGCTGGGGAATACGATGACCATCCAGCAGTACAAGGCTGTCTTCTGCATTGGAACCTCTTATAACAAGCCCCGCATTGCTAACACCTCGTGCAACACCGGGCATGTTTTGTACAACCTTGACCGCATCGCCAAGCGTACCGGGAATAACCTTGGCCTCCTCCATGGTAATGACCTGGCGGGAGACTTCCTTTTTTACCTTTTTACCACGTACAACCACTTCCAGTTTGTTATATGATTTTGCCTCCAGATAATAAACAACCTTGGTTTCCTCGCCTTCTTTAATAGTTTCGGATGTCTTGAAGGTCTCGTGGTTCATGCTGGGAATGATTATTTCGTAGGTTTTTGCAGGAAGATTATAAAATTCAAAGTAGCCATTTTCATCCGAGTAGGCTTCATATTCTGTGTCTTTCAGATAGATAGTCAAATCTGAAAGAGCTGTTTTGGTTCCTCTTTCCTTTAAAACTCCACTAAAGTTTACTATGGGAGCCGGAAGCTCAAGCTCGACTACCTGTTCTGGTTCAACAGAGATGTTTTCGGTTGGAGGATTGATTGGTTTGTCAGACTGTGATGCATCTTTGGCAATTTCTTCTACAGTTGCTGGAGCTGTTTGTTTTGAGTCTTCTGTTTCTTGTGCTTTGAGTTGTTTGGAATCGCTTGTTTCATTGCCAGTTGTCTCTTCGGCCCAAAGATGTGTCGACAAAAGCATCAATGTGAAAAATAAGATGAAGTGGAACTTCCCTCGCATATTGTTACTCCAGTTTAGTCTTCCAGTATGAATGTGAATGGAATCCTCAGATTCTTTACAGGAACAGCTTGTCCGTCTTTCATGCCCGGATTGAATCTGCTTTGTCTGATAGCTTTAATTGCCGCTTGCTCCAAACCATATCCCAACTTTTTCAAGACTTTTATTTTAATGACTTTTCCGGTATCGCTTAACCATACAGACAAAATGACCCGTCCTTCAATTTCATTATTTCGGGCATCATCAGTGTAGATGGGCTTGATTTGAGTCCTAAAAGATGGTTGTTTTGATAGCTCGTAGGTCGAGAATGGCTTCTGGACAGGAGGAGAAGGCGGTAACGGTTTGATGTCTGCCACCTTGGTAGCTTCTTTTTCCATTTCTTTTTCAAGCGTATTTCCTACCCTGACCGATACCCCGCTTTTGCTGGCCACGGAATCCTTGGTAACTCCAAAAACGGGCTTTGGTGGTTCTTTTGGTGGCAATTCGGGTTTGGGTGGTTTTTTGGTATTTGGCTTTGGTTTTGGTTCTGCCACTTTTTTGGGTTTAGGTTTAGGTTTAGGCTTGGGTTTGGGCTTTGGTTTTGGAGTAGGTTTGACTATTTCAGGTTTCTTCACTTTTGGCTTTACTTTGCGTTGGATAACCACCTTAATCGGTTTATTGTCTTTGGGGAGCTTTGCTAGAAGTTCTGTGGATGTAAAATAAAAACCAAAGTGCAGAGCGATGGATATTGCTATGGGTATCCATATGTAGGATTTTGATTTTATTTTTTTGTCTGATACTTTTAACATTTTAGTGTCTTATACTGCTTGTCCTGTTTTTAATAATAATAGCTAAGATTATTACTTAAATGTATACCAAAGTAGATGTCCGGTGCTTGTCTGTCTCGAATATATCCTGCATTCCATTCTATACAATTTATGTGTTCAATGGTAAAAAATCTTCTTTGATATTAGATATATAAAGCCAACAGTAATTGCAAGTTATTTGTTGCTGTACTATATACCATTTATGTGTATTGCAACATAATAAAGTGATTGTTCTTGTATTGCTCAGTGGGTCGTGATAACTTTTAACAATGATGAATTATGTAAGTAACGGAAATGTTTGAAATAGAAATTATTGAGATCTTCGCGCTTATCGGGCTTCTTTTTCTTTCAGCTTTTTTTTCGGGCTCTGAAACAGCGTTAATAGCCAGTAGAAGAGTGAAATTAGAGGCGGAGTCCGACAAGGGAAGCAAATCTGCACGAAAAGCACTAGAATTACTGGATGATCCCGGGTCGCTTTTAAGTACAATTTTGGTGGGTAATAATATGGTTAATGTGGCTGCTGCTGCCTTGGTCACCTCCATGATTGGGCCGGTTTATGCCACTATTTTTGTAACCGTACTTCTGCTGGTATTTGGAGAGATTCCTCCAAAAACCATTGCTGCAACATGGCCGGAGAGAATCACAAGGCTAATTGCCTTTCCAATTGCAACTATTCACAAGATGCTTGCCCCCTTTGTTTGGATAATTAATGTCCTCACAGATGTATTACTGATACCGTTTCATAAAAGGTTTGGTGAGAAAAAGCGGTTCTTTTCCAGAGAAGAGCTGCTGGTGGCAGTTGATCAAAGTCAGGACGCCGGTGAATTCGAGCCATCCGAGGCGCAGCTTGTTCAGGAAGTTATCGAGTTTACCGAAATAAAAGCCAAGGATATAATGATACCTGTAGAAGAAGCGGCAATACTTGATTTTTCCTGGAATATTGATCGTGTACTGGAAGAAGTGAGAAAGCGCCGTTTTACCAGATATCCGGTGCGCATATTAAGAACAAATAAAGGTGAGAAAGCTAAGATACTGCATATTAAAGACCTGCTCATCAGAAAAGATATGGATAACTGGCAGGATATGCTAAGACCTTTACCATACCGTTCGCAGGATATGGATGCTGATGATCTGATGCGAGATATGCAAATACTTCGCTATCACATGGCTGCATTGCGAGATGAAAATGAAAATGTGGTAGGCTATGTCACCATGGAGCATATTCTTGAGGAGATCGTAGGAGAAATTGCAGACGAACATGACAAGGAAGATGATCCCATTGTCAAGACCGTTGATCCGGGTGTGTATCGTGTAAGAAGAGATCTTGAAGTTTCCGACATTGAACAGATATTAAATGTTGATTTGGATAGCGAAAATGACGAGCAAACTATTGGTGAGTTGTATCGCTCAAAATGTGGTAACCAACCAACGTCAAATATTCAAATAGGCGCTGCTTTAATACATCCTCGAAAGCATTCTTATGTGATAGAGATATTAGAAGGTCATCAGATTTCTTCGGATGAAGATGAAGAACTTTCGAATGGTGATGTTGAACGGGATGAATAAATTTATTATTTCTTGCTGATAAACCAGGCTATGTACCCATAGTATATTAAACTTATATAACAGCTTGCGGTGGGCTATGGCAACTGTGTCAAAACTGTAAACAAATCTTTACATGTTGTATCGTGGTGTGGTTCTAAGTTGTTGATATTGTTTAGTTATATAGTTGGCATAGTGGTTGCGTTAGTTAATGTGCAAGTGTTTTTTATTTTTATGTAGGAGGATATTATGGAAAAGAACAAGACCTTATGGCTGGTGTTATTATTGGCAATTTGTATGTCTTTTGCTTTTGTCGGCTGTGGCGACTCTAACGATATTGATGGAGATGTTGACGGCGACGATGAAGCCGAGATTGATGGCGACGATGAAGCCGAGATTGATGGCGACGATGAAGCCGAGATTGATGGCGACGATGAAGCCGAGATTGACGGCGACGATGAAGCCGAGATTGACGGCGATGATGAAGCCGAGATTGACGGCGATAATGAAGCCGAAGTTGATGGTGACGATGAAGGTGCAATTACCCAAAGTGCGTCATTTAGTAAATGTGGAGGATTTGATCAGCCGGCAAATACCAAAGTGCCTAACCCAAATTGTGGTAATGAAGAACTCGTTTGGACCTTTGATTCTTCAACTGGCAGTCTGAATTTGATTAATCAAGACATCTTTCTAAATTGCTGCGGAATTCATACTCTTGACGTTTCAGACTTGGCCGGTGGTGGCTTCCTTGTTGCCGAAGAGGATGCTCCAGAGCAGGGTGGTGGAAGATGCAACTGTATGTGTTTATTCGATTTCATGGTTGACATCGAAGATGTGACAGAACAGGTTTTGCCTATCAAAATTACCAGATTGGTTACAGATTCTTCTTCTCCTGCTGAAACCGTTTGGGAAGGTAGCCTCGATCTTAGCTTGGGCACAGGGACTGTTACTATTAAAGAAAACGTTGGATGGTGTGACTAGTAAAATTTTAAGGTAGAGACAGGTGTTGGGCTTGTCTCTGCTTTGTTTCATTCTTCAGATGTTGAAAAATTATATATTTTTCGAAGATAAGGATTGGAAATGAAACATTACAAAGAAATAATGATTGTCATTTTTGTAATTGCGATGTTTTGTCTTGTATCAAGCTGTGGCGAGACAGAATGTGAAAACGGATCATGCGGAATTGATATCCTTTCTTCATTTAGTGCTTGTGGTGGCTTTGACAATGATACCAAAGCCAAGTTCAAGGAGGCAGGTGAGGATGAGGAGTGCGATGAAAAGCTGATTTGGTCCTATGATGAATCTTCTGGCACCCTGAGTATACTAAATGAATTTGTCAACCTTAATTGTTGTGGTGACCACTCTATTAAAGTTGAGAAAAACCCGGACGGTGGCTATATCATCAAAGAGAAAGATCAACCTGAGCCAGGTCATGGTGGAGCAAGGTGTATGTGCAATTGTTTCTTTGATTTTAAGGTGGATATCCTTAATGTTACAGATGGTATCATCCCAATTCGTTTTACCAGACAGGTTACCGACAGCAAAACAGGCAACGAAGTATTGATCTGGAAAGGTAGTCTGGATCTTTCCACTAATAGTGGAGCAGTTGTAGTACAAGAACATGAATATTGTCAGTTATCATAATAGTTTAATATTGTAAGTTAATGTTAATTATATGTGGAAAAGTCGGTTGAAAAAACCTTGATATCCTGTTGTTAACTGCTAACGAAAAAATTAAAGCCTGTTGCAAACGTCTGCAACAGGCTTTGTTTTTGAGGTATGTGTGTTTCTATTTTAGTAAGCTGGCAACCAGAGCAGGTGACAGATGTGAATGAGCCAGAGATGCCAGTTCCGGGTTTTGTATGACATTTTCGTAAACTGCATCGGCAGTGTTTTGTGCCTGTTCGGCCTGCGATGTTGAACTGCTTCCATTGTTGAAAGCTGAATTGATTGTAAGATCCTGATTGTCCAGTTCCAAATCTGCTCTTCTATCCACCAGGTTGCTGGCAAAGTTGTCAAGCTGTACAATTGCTTTATTAATGTTGACTTCTGTAATAGCAGATTGTCTTGCATCAGAAAAATTGAGAGAATTTAGGGGTTTGTCAATGATTTCCTGAATTGTATTGAAAAGATCCTCTACGCTTCCCGGTGTTGTTTTGGCTTGGCTGGAATTTTGTGCAGCATCTGGATTGCCGTTGGAATCCTGTCTGATATTCTGACCGCCAGAACCTTGAGTGTTCAGGATGCTAGATATCTGTTGTCCCAATCTCTGAGCTTCCACTTGAATCGAGGTGACATCAGCATTAGTCTGGATGTTCGTTGCCTGATCAGAAAGCTCCGTCAATCTCATCATTATGGTTTGAATCTCGCGAATTGCACCGCCTCCGGCCTGAGTTGCTGAGATCTCCTGCATATTCTGAGATGCCGAAATCCTCATTGCGGCTGTTTCTGCTCTTGTTTTTATCATTCGAGTGAGTTGTAAAACATCGCTGTTGATGGATTCGGGAGAATCGGTTTCCACTTTTGTGGGAGAGTTGCTTGTAATACCACTTCCGTGTTGGGTATGTGTGCCAAGCATCTGTGACGAAATTGAATCTGTTTTAATATCGAGTGCCATTTTCTTTCTCTCTTGTCAGATTGTCCATAATCTGTCTTCTGTAGTATGTATTCGGAATAAACTCCCAAAACATTAAAGAAAAACATTAAAAAACAATTGGAAGTTATTGAAAATATTGGATAATTTCAGATCGAAGTAGGAAATATTTGCCTAGTTGCCCGTGTTTGGTATTAGCTGTAATCATTGGGAAAAATCAATTTGAATTTTCCACTAGGAAAAGTTTTCCTGGTGAAACATGGTTTGGTGGGTCATATTTTCCTGCGCATGATTGAAAATAAAATAAAAAAAACACTCTGATATTTGAGAAAAATGACAAAATTTTAATGGTTCTTAGGATTAGCGATTAAAAATTGTTGCTTTGCAGAAGATATTTTTAGTTGGAATTGATAGGATCTTTTGGTACATTCCAGGCGACTAGGAACTTGCCACTTGCATGTAATTAAATATAAGGATGTACCAAATGAAAAAATCATGGTTTATGCTATTGCTGCTTTTGTCTCTGATTTTTACAGTGACAGCTTTTGGCTGCTCTTCGGATGACGGAAACGAAGACGGAGATCTGGATCAATCTGATGGCGATGTCGAAACTGAACTGGAAGACACGGAAGATGGCGATGAGGATTCCGTTGAGGCTGAAGAGCTGGAAGAATCTGAAACAGAGGTGGAAGAGGAGATTGAAGCAGAAGAAGAGCAGCAGTTTGAACTGGTTTTCATGTTTTTACCCACAACAAAGACCGGAGATGTGCTTGATGTGACACTTGAAGTAAAAGGTGGAACACCTCCTTATTACGAGTATAAAGTTGCGTTAGGTGATGAGCTTCATAGAAGCATGAACGGCATTGAGCTTGGTGCTTTGCCAGCAGGTATAATACTTGATTCGGCCACAGGAAAACTTAGCGGAACACCAACAGAAGAGGGTTTTTACCATTTTGTAATTTCCGTTAAAGACAGCGAAGATAATACGACAAGCGAGCATTTTGGTATTCGTATAGGCGACCCTGAAGTTGCAGGCCCCATGGCTTTGGAGGCTGAAGAGTATCAGAAAGTCTATGAGGCCAGACACCTGTTCAATGGTTTCAGCATGGACGCTGAAACACCGGACGATCCGGATGGTAATCTGCGTTTGACCACCTTGGGTGATTCTACTTTTGTTACCGGGCAATGTACCGCAGCCATGGCATACAGGCATGCAGTATTGAAAACCGAGACCTCTCGTAAGACCATCTCTGATTTGATTCATGGATGGAGATTTTTCCAACGATTAACTGGAGTTCCAGGACTTATTGGAAGGAGTTTCTTTCATAAGGATAATCCCATGGAAGACTATTTTTACTCTGAGTGGCAGGTCCAGCAGGATGCAATTGCCAATGGTGAGAATCCGGAAATCAGATGGATACAGGGAGAGGGCGACGAGTTTAAGGATTTCTATTGGAGAGCTGATACCAGTCGAGATCAGATTAGTGGCCCACTTTGGGGTGTTTCAATGGCCTATGACCTTTTAGACAATGCTGAAGACAAGGAAGTAGCTGCCGAATTTCTGGCTGCTCTGGCAGACCATATTTGGGATCACGATCTCAAAATTGTCGATCCAGATGGTGAAATGACAGAATATGGTTTGATGGACGGAAACCTCTTCCAGGGGCTGCCGGTTCCTGACGGATTGAATTCTGTGGTTTGTCTGGCACTTTTCAAAGCAGCTCACCACGCAACTGGTGAGGAAAGATTTGCAAATTATTACAATACCTTGCTTATTGACGAAGGTTATCTGGAGAATATTAAGTCCTCCTTTTACGAGTGGACCTATAGTGGATATTGGGACATAAAATGGTACAACACTTATATAACATGGGAAAACTGGTTCACCCTGATGAGGCTGGAGCAAGATCCTGAGCTTCGAGAGCAGATGAAAGTTGCTATGAGAGATAATATCTGGTTGGTAACAGAAGACACCACCACCAACCGCAGAGGCATTCTGGAAGATAACGCTGTGAAAACACCCTGGTATTTGTATTCCACCGGCTATAAAGACAGTGAAGCCCTCTATAAGGCTGTAGAACAGGTCAGCATTTTCCCCAAGGCTCCTCTCAGAGATCATTCGGTTCATAATAGCGATGATCCGACTATTGAAAAGAACATGAACCCCAAAACCTTTGACGACAACGATCAGCCCACCGAGGCACTCTACGCTTTGCCGATAGATAAGCGTCGAGAAGATATGGTTCGCTGGCACCGCAGCCCATATGTTTTGGATGGCGGTAATAATAGCGGTCGTGAAAGAACCGGCTGTGATTACATGTTGCCGTATTGGATGGGTCGCTATTACGGTTATATAAACGCTGAGTGGTAAGATCTCTGGTGATATTTCTATTTTTCAAAGGTGGCTAGTTAACTCTGGTCACCTTTTTTGCGTTCTTTTTACGGTAATCGTTGAGTATGGAAAATAAATGGATAAGTAACCACTACAAAACCCCCACCTTTAGGTTGTGGGAAACTTATTTCTTTTATCACCTCCGCTACGCATAATTCCACGCTTGGATTATCCATTGTAGAAACTTTTACAGAGGATTCTGTAACCAGTCCATCTTTGCCAATTTTGAACTTGATAGAGATTTTACCATGAAGAGTTGGATCATGATTCAATTCTCTTTGATAGCACATTCTGATTGGTTCATAATTAGATTTAATTACTTTTGCGATGACCTTTTTGTCAAGGGCGCCCTTGATTTTGCTGCTTATATTTGCTGTTTTGTGTGAGGGATTGAAATGAAAAGGATATACAAAAACAACATCATCGCCTTCAAATTGAGGGAAAACGATTTCTTTTATTGCTGCTGAAACACATTCTTCCATTCTTTTGTTCTCTATTATGAGTGTCTTCATTGTAGAATCAGTATGAACCTTAAATTTGGCCACTTTGGTAACTCTGCCTTTAGGGTTTATTGTCATTTCTGGCAAGAGTGTTCCCATAAGTTTTGGATCATCGCTCAGTTCACGTTCGTAGCACAATTTTAGAGGCCCCAGATTTTTCCTCATAACAGTTATTATGGTTTCGGCATCCAAGGTGTTCTTAATTTTATCTTTTTCATTTAGTGGCTTGGCTTTGGAATCTGTAAGATTTTTTGTACTCTGGGCTTCATTGGCGAATGTAAATGGATATTTTACAGATGCCATTTTTCGTCCCTGATAATCTTTAAAATCGTTAGACTGTAAAACTTCAAGCATGCACTGCTCGACATTTTTGTCATTGATTGTTGAACTTACCAGGGCTAAATCGCTGACCTTCTTGTTGTTTCTTACGTTGAATTCTACTATTAGATTGTCAATGGTCTCTGTTGT
>Ga0209692_10002845_pt1 | contig 17801 bp, 18 predicted proteins | sample tdDd472_FD_187129 | JGI IMG/M metagenome (GOLD analysis project Ga0209692, IMG submission 187129) | Marine sediment microbial communities from the Atlantic coast under amendment with organic carbon and nitrate - tdDd47.2 (SPAdes)... | ecosystem: Environmental > Aquatic > Marine > Coastal >...
GATTTCGTGATCGATCCGGTTGAATTTCCCTTTGCGCTGCACCTGCGCCCGGACCCGAAGGCGCTGCTGTTTCGGGCCGTTCCGCGGGATGCGCTGCCCGTGGCCGGGGCGACCATCCGCGGCCGTTTCCTGATGTTGCTCGAACTGCTGGATTCCGAAGAGGATGGCGACGCGGCCTTCTTCTCGCGCGATCTGGAGATCACCGGCGATACCGAGGCTGTGGTGCGCCTGCGCAACGCACTGGACGACGTGGACGGCTCCATCGCCGAGGAGGCCGCGGCGATGTTCGGCCCGCCCGGCCGCGCGATCCTGGGCCACCTGCGCCGCAAGTATTCCGATGATGCCATGCCAGGAGGTGAGCGATGAGCCTTGCTGAACTGATCTGCCCGGCCGGAACCCCGGCCGCCCTGCGCACCGCTGTCGATGCCGGCGCCGATGCCGTCTATTGCGGGTTCCAGGACGCCACCAACGCGCGCAATTTCCCGGGGTTGAACTTCACCCCCGAGGAGCTGGAGGCGGCGGTGGCCTATGCCCATGCGCGCGGCACCAAGGTGCTGCTGGCGCTCAACACCTATCCGCCGGCGGGCAAGGTGGACCTGTGGCGCCACGCCGCCGATACCGGGGCGCGGTTCGGGGTGGACGCCTTCATTGTCGCCGACATGGGGGTGGCCGACTATATCGCGCGCACCCATCCGGGCGTCCGGTTGCATCTGTCGGTGCAGGCGGCGGCCTCCAGCCCCGAGGCGATCCGATATTACGTGGAGAATTTCGGGGTCAAGCGGGTGGTTCTGCCGCGCATCCTGACCATTCCCGAGATCCGCAAGATCCGGCAGGACATCCCCTGCGAGATCGAGACCTTCATCTTTGGCAATCACGGGCTGATGGTCGAGGGGCGGTGCAGCCTGACCAACTATCTCACCGGCCAGTCGACCAACATGGACGGCGTCTGTTCGCCCGCCTCGGACGTGGAATACATCCGCGACGAAGCGACGGGAGAGATGTCGAGCTGTCTCAATGGGTTCACCATCGACCGGTTCGGTCCCGAGGAAAAGGCCGGTTATCCCACCATCTGCAAGGGCCGCTACACCGCCCCGCACCGGCCCGAGGGCTATTACGCCTTCGAGGAGCCGGTCAGCCTGAACCTGTCACGCCTGCTGCCCGAACTGATCGACGCCGGCGTGCATGCGTTCAAGATCGAGGGGCGGCAGCGGTCGAAGGCCTATGTGCGCAGCGTGGTCTCGTCCTTCCGCCGCGCGGTGGATGACATCCGCGCCGGGCGCACGGCGAATATCGAGGACCTGGTGGCCCTGACCGAGGGCCAGAAACAGACCCAGGGCGCCTTCGAGACCAAGAAATGGCGGTGACAGACATGGAAAAACTCACACTCGGGCCGATCGCCTACCACTGGAGCCGTGATGAGCGGCGCGATTTCTATGCCCGCGTCGCAGACGAGGCCCCGGTCGACGAGGTCTATCTGGGCGAGGTGATCTGCTCCAAGCGGGCGCCCTTTCACGAGGCCGATCTGCCCGCCACGATCGACCGGCTGGAGCGCGCCGGCAAGACGGTGATCGTTTCGTCTCTGGCCGAGGTGATGCTGGCGCGGGAACGCAAGGCCACCGCCGATCTCGCCGGGATGGATAGCCCGGAGATCGAACTCAACAACGCGGCGGGCCTGTTCGCGCGCGAAAAGCGCCCGCACCGGGTCGGGCCGTTCCTGAACGCCTATAACGAGGCGACCATCGCCTGGATGGCGGGGCAGGGGGCAACCCACGTGACCCTGCCGGTCGAACTGCCGCGTGAGGCCGTGAACGTGGCCGCGAAGGCGGCGCGCGATCTTGGGCTCGGGGTCGAGTTGCAGGTCTTCGGCCGTGCCCCGCTGGCGGTATCGGCGCGGTGCTATCACGCGCGCGCCCATGGCCGGACCAAGGACAACTGCCAGTTCGTCTGCGAGAACGATCCCGACGGGATGCCCCTGTCCACGCGCGACGGCGATCCGATCCTGAGGGTGAACGGCATTCAGACCCAGTCGGAAAGCTATGTCGATCTGCTGCCCGAGATCGAGGAAATCGGCGCAATGGGCGTGAGCCATCTGCGCCTGATGCCGCAAGCGGTGGACATGGTCGAGGTGGCCTGGGCGTTCCGCGATGTTCTCGACGGCGCCTGCTCCGCCGAGGAGGCCGACAGCCGGCTGCGGGCGATGTGCGGATCGGCCGGCCTCAGCAACGGCTTCTACTTCGGCACCGCCGGCTATCGTCGCATCGAGGGCGCGGCTCCGGCACTGTGATCAGCCCTGCGGGCTGGGCCCAGGTATCCGGCGATCGGCGTCAAGGCGCCGTGCAGTTTCGCGACCGATGCCGTCGGTCGCGCCGGTGATCAGGATGGTTTCCAGCGGGCGAAGATGTATGGTTCCGCTGGCAGCGGTTGCAGGTTCGGGCGCTCCAGCGTGGCGAAGAGATCCGCCCGGCTGGCCCCGTAATCGCGCATGATCCGAGTGTTTAGATCTTCGAGCAAGGGCCGGATCGCCGCGTTCAGCTTGTCCAGTGAGACGAACCGCCGGTTCCGCAGCCGCGCCGGGATCCAGCGCTGCGACACCCAACGTAAGCCCTCCAGCGTGATCCACCATTCAGATCAAGGGTCGCAATACACATCAGTGGCGCTCGGCCTGCGTTGCAAGGAAATGGGCGTGCGGCCATCGATGGGATCGGTGGGTGATTGTTATGACAACGCCCCTCTCGGCAGATTTGCGCTGCAAATCGCCTGCCGGGCAATGCATGTTCGAAAGTTTCTTCGCCACGCTGGAATGTGAGCTGCTCGAACGCCGGAAGTTCAAAACCTAGGTCGAGGCACGTGTCGCCTGCTTCGAGTTCATCGAAGGTTGGTACAATCCCTCTCGCCGCCATTCGGCTTTGGGATATAAGTCACCGATCAACTACGAAAGGACCGCCGCTGAAAGGCTGGAATCTCTAAGCCCATAATCGTCCACGAAATCGGGGGAACTCCAACTCCAAACCGTGTCAGGTTCATTGCGTATCCAAGCGCAAATCGATCCTGCGTGCAAAAATTGAAGACGGGGCGGAAGCGATTCTTCGGTCCCTGCAACCCGCCCAGCAGCTCTTCGAGTTGGTCAGGGCGATGTTCATCGACGTTGGGGGAATGCGTCTTTCTGAGGCGCGCAGCGCTAGGATTATGCTTGATTCCCAGATCAAGGACATTGAGGGCCAGACCGATGCGCTTGTGGATCGGATCGTCGAAACGACGAGCCCGTCCGTCATACAGGCGTATGAAGCACGGATCGAAAAGCTGGAGCGTCAGTAGATCAGGCTGGCCGAACAAGCGGCGCAGATCGTGCCGCCAAAAGGACGCCTGGACGAATTTATCGAACACGCCCTGACTTTTCTGGGAAACCCTTGGATTCTTTACGAAAAAGGCAGATTCGCCTTCAAGCGAACTGTGCTGAAATTGGCCTTCGCAGAGCCTCTGCGGTACAGCCGTGATGGAGGTTATCGAACCGCCAAAATCACCTTTCCATTCAAGGTGTTAGCAGATTTTTCAACACAAATGTGCGGTTTGGTGGAGCCTAGCGGGATCGAACCGCTGACCTCCTGCATGCCATGCAGGCGCTCTCCCAGCTGAGCTAAGGCCCCGTCGCCGTCACCGGCGTTGTTCGCGTCGTTTAAGGAACGGCGCTGGGATGATCAAGCAAAAAAGATGCCGCGCGGGCAGGATTTCCGCCCTTGCGCCGGGCCGGGCTCCATCCGCCCCCGCCCGCCGCCGGTGCGAGGGTCAGTCGTCGTTGTCCGAGGAGACGTCGGCGATTTCGTCCAGCGAAACGTTGTCCTCGTCGTCGTCGTCCTCCAGGACATCGTCGCCCAGATCGACATCGACCGAATCGTCGTCGTCCAGCACCACCTCTTCGTCATCGGTGGCCTTCGCCTTGGCCTTGGCCTTGGCCGAGGCGGCATCCTCGGCGTCAGCCGCGATCATCCGGCTCTTGCTGACGTCCAGTTCAACGACCTCGCCCGTATAGGGGCTGACGATCGGATTCTTGTTCAGGTCGTAGAACCGCTTGCCGGTGGTCGGACAAACGCGCTTTACACCCCATTCTTCCTTGGGCATTCGAAATCCCTTCGATTATCTGCTGAGTCGTGTCGACGATTCCGTGCACGTGCCATATGAGCTAGAGACTGTCAAAGTCTTTGCGACCGGAGCCGAGCGTCATGCCCGATCATTTCCTGCCGGGGCAACCCGCGGTGCCGCTGACCCTGCGCCGCTCGGCGCGCGCGCGGCGAATCAGCCTGCGCATCTCGCAGCTCGACGGGCGGGTCACCCTGACCCTGCCGCGCGGCGTGCCCGAGGCCGAGGCTCTGGATTTCGCGCAGAGCAAACAGGACTGGATCCGCGCCCATCTGGCGGCGCGCCCGACCGATGTGGCGGTGGGCCCCGGCACGCTTCTGCCGGTCGAGGGCGTGCTGCGCCGCGTCGCTGCCGGGCCGGGGCGCGGCGTGCGTCTGGCCGGGGAGGAGATCGCCGTGCCGCAGGACAATTCCGGCCGCCGCCTGCAGTCCTGGCTGCGCGAACTGGCGCGCGACCGCCTGGCCGGCGCCGCCGACGACTATGCCCGCGCGCTGGGCCGGGACTATGCCCGCATCACCTTGCGCGACACCCGGTCGCGCTGGGGGTCGTGCTCGTCGCGCGCGGCGCTGATGTTCTCCTGGCGGCTGGTGATGGCCCCGCCCGAGGTGCTGCGCTATGTCGCCGCGCATGAGGTCGCGCACCTGGCCGAGATGAACCATTCCGCCGCCTTCTGGGCGGGGGTGGAGCGGATTCACGGCCCCTATGACGCGCCGCGCCGCTGGCTGCGCGAGCATGGCGCCGGGCTGCATCGGTTCCGCTTTCTGCCATAGGCCGCGCGCGACGGCTTGACCCTCTGCCGTTTTGTGATCACATGACGCCATGATGATGCAGCAACGCCCCCCCGACGCCGCGCCCGCCGCCCATGACCGGGTCTATCGCACCCTGCGCACGCGGATCATGCACGGCGAGATCGGCCCGGGCGAGGCGCTCACCCTGCGCGGTATCGGGCGCGAGTTCGATGTCTCGATGACCCCGGCGCGCGAGGCGGTGCGCAGGCTGGTGGCCGAGGGGGCGCTGCAACTGTCCAGTTCGGGCCGGGTCTCGACCCCCGATCTTTCCCAGGACCGGCTCGAGGAGCTGGCCGCCCTGCGCGCCCTGCTCGAAGTCGAACTGGCCAGCCGCGCCCTGCCGCGCGCCCATATCGCCCTGATCGACCGGTTGCACAGCATCAACAGCGTGATCGCCGAACGGGTGCAGAAACGCGACGCGGTCGGCTACATCCGCACCAACCTGGAGTTTCACCGCACCCTCTACCTGCGCGCCCAGGCCCCGGCGATGCTGGCGATGGCCGAAACCGTCTGGCTCCAGCTCGGCCCGACGATGCGGGCGCTATACGGCCGGCTGAACCGGACCGAGGCGCCGCAGTACCACCGGCTGATCATCGCCGCGCTCAAGGCCGGCGACGAACCGGGCCTGCGCCTGGCGGTGCGCTCGGACGTGACCCAGGGTCTGAAACTGCTGACGCGCTAGACAGCCGGTTGGGGCCGCCGGGGTTTTGCGCTAGCCTGCGTCAAAACGGGTCGCAGAGGCAGGCAGCAGATGATCATTACACGGCGCATGGCGGCAACGGGACTGGCGGCAACGCTGCTGACGGCCTGCACCGGGGGCGCACCGCAATCCCCCGCCCCGGCCCGGATGCGGGCGGTGCCCAACCCCGGTTTCGATGCCTGGGTCGAAGGCTTCCGCGCCCGCGCGGCGGCCCGGGGCATTGATCCGCAGGTTCTGGCCCGCGCCTTTCGCGGCGCCGGCTACCTGCCGGACGTGATCGACCGCGACCGCAACCAGACCGAGTTCACCCGCAGCCTTGAGGATTACATCGCCATCGCCGCCTCCGACGATCGGGTCGCGACGGGCCGTTCCATGCTGACCCGGCACCGCGCGCTCCTGGCGCGGATCGAGGCGCAATACGGGGTCGAGGCCCGCGTTGTGCTGGCCATCTGGGGGCTGGAAAGCCGCTATGGCGCGCGGCGCGGCGACGTGCCGGTGATCTCGGCGCTGTCGACGCTGGCCTATGACGGGCGCCGTGGCGCGTTCTTCGAAAGCCAGTTGATCGCCGCGCTCAAGATCGTGCAGAACGGCGACATCCCGCCCGAGCGCATGACCGGAAGCTGGGCCGGCGCCATGGGCCATACCCAGTTCATCCCCACCTCCTACCTCGCCTATGCGGTGGATTTCACCGGCGACGGGCGGCGCGACATCTGGTCCGACGATCCCGCCGACGCGCTGGCCTCCGCCGCCGCCTACCTGTCGCGCTCGGGCTGGCGGCGCGGCCAGCCCTGGGGGCTCGAGGTCGCCTTGCCGCTGGGTTTCGACATGGGGCTGACCGGGCGCGGCACCAGCCGCAGTGTGGGCCAGTGGGCGGCGCTGGGGGTTCGCCCGGCGGCCGGCGGCGCCCTGCCTGACCACGGGCCCGCCTCGGTGCTGGCCCCGGCCGGCCCCGGCGCGCCGGCCTTCCTGGTGTTCCGCAACTTCGGGGTGATCCTGCGCTACAACAACGCCGAGAAATACGGGATCGGCGTCGGCCATCTCTCCGACCGCATCGCCGGCGGCCCGCCGCTTTTCGGGCGATTCGGGCCGGACGCCACCGGGTTGACGCTGGAAGATCGCAAGCATTTGCAGGCCAGTCTCACCCGCGCCGGGTTCGACACGCAAGGCACCGACGGGGTGATCGGCGACAACACCCGCGCGGCGATCACCGCCTATCAGCGCGCCAGGGGTCTGCCCGCAACCGGGCAGCCGTCCAGGGCGCTGCTGGCGCGGCTCAGAGGGTGATAGGGAAGGGGCAGGCGAAGCTCTCGCGTCAGCGAGGGGGCCTGGGGCGAGGCGGGGCTTACGCCGCCAGCCCCTTGGACCCGATGTTCAGGAATTTCTCGCGCCGGGACTTGATCAGCGCGGCCGGGGATTTGCCGTCCATCTCGCCCAGCATCGCGCGCAGCGCCTTGCCGACCGCCTCGATGCTGGCCTCGCGGTGGCGATGCGCCCCGCCCAGCGGCTCGGCGATCAGCCGGTCGACCACGCCCAGTTTCTTCAACTCCTGCGCGGTCAGCCGCATCGCCTCGGCGGCCTCGCGCATCTTCTCGGCATCCTTCCACAGGATCGAGGCGCAGCCCTCCGGCGTGATCACCGAATAGACCGAATGTTCCAGCATCGCCAACCGGTCGGCGGTGGCCAGCGCCACCGCGCCGCCCGAACCGCCCTCGCCGACGATGACCGAGATCAGCGGCACGCCGATCTGCAGGCATTTCTCGGTCGAGCGCGCGATCGCCTCGGACTGGCCGCGCTCCTCTGCGCCCTTGCCGGGATAGGCGCCGGGGGTGTCGACCAGCGTCACCACCGGCAGGCGGAACCTGTCGGCCATCTCCATCAGGCGGACCGCCTTGCGATAGCCCTCGGGGCGAGCCATGCCGAAATTGTGCAGGATGCGCGACTTGGTGTCATTGCCCTTTTCCTGGCCGATCACCATGACCGGGCGGTCGTCCAGCCGCGCCAGCCCGCCCATCACCGCGTGATCGTCGGCGAAATTGCGATCCCCGGCCAGCGGCGTGAACTCGGTGAACAGCGCCTCGACGTAATCGCGGCAATGCGGCCGTTCGGGATGGCGCGCGACCTGGCATTTGCGCCAGGCCGAGAGGTTCTTGTAGAGATCGCGCAGCAGGGCCTCGGCCTTGGCATCCAGTGCGGCGGCCTCGTCGGCGACGTCCATCTCCTCGTTGGCCCGGCCAAGCGCGCGAAGCTCCTCGGCCTTGCCTTCGATCTCGGCCAGGGGTTTCTCGAAATCCAGGTACTGGGTCATCGGGCCTCTCGCTGCGGAACCGTATCGGGTATTACGGGGGCTATATGACGTCGCGGAGCCTCAGATGCAACTGAGCAAGATTTGTTCACGGCACGTATGCCAGGACGGTGGCGCGAAACAGGGTAGGGCCGGAGATGCCGGACGGCTATGAAAACAGGATGCTGCGGGTGCTGGATTATATCCACGCCAACCCTGCGGGCGACCTGTCGCTCGACGCGCTGGCCGACGTCGCGGCGATGAGCCGGTTTCACTGGCACCGGGTGTTCCACGCCATGACCGGCGAGACCTGTGCCCAGGCGGTACGGCGGATCCGGCTTTACCGGGCGGCGGAATGGCTGACCGGAACCGATCTGCCGGCGGCAGAGATCGCTCGCCGCGTCGGTTACCCCTCGGTGCAGAGCTTCGGCCGCGCCTTCCGTGCCGGCTTTGGCCTGCCGCCCGTCCGGTTTCGCGAGATCGGCGCACCTTATGCGCCACAACTTCTGAAACGGGAGATCCCCTTGCAAACCTATGATGTCGTGATCGAAACCGCGCCGGACCGCCTCCTGGCGGCGCTGGCGCATCGAGGGCCCTATCCCACATTGGGCGCCACCTTCGAAAAGCTCAGCGCGATCGCCACCGCGCGTGGGCTCTGGCCGCAGGTCACCGACCGGGTCGGGGTCTTCCTCGACGACCCGGCGGTTGTGTCGGCGCGGGACCTGCGGTCGTTTGCCGGGTTGGCATTGCGCGACCAGGCGGCGCTTCCCGACGATCTGGAGCCGGTCGAGATCCCCGGCGGGCCGGTGGCGCGGCTGCGCCATCACGGGCCCTTTTCCGGGCTGCACGCCGCCTACGGCTATTTCTTCGGCGTCTGGCTGCCGCAATCCGGGCGCGAGCCGGCCGATCAGCCGGTGCATGAGATCTATGTCAAAACCCCGCCCGAGGCCACGCCCGAGGATCTGGTGACCGATATCTGCCTGCGGTTGAAACCATGACAAAGCTCGATTTCAAACGCACCGAGAAACCCTTCTATTCCGCCCCTTCAGGCCAGTGGCAGCGGATCGACATCCCCGGCCGGACCTTCGCCGCGATCGACGGGCTGGGTGATCCCGGCGGGCCGGACTACGCCCGCGCGCTCTCCGCGCTCTACCCGGTGGCCTATGGGGTCAAGGCGATCCGCAGGACGGCGGGCGCCGATTTCATTGTGCCGCCGCTTGAGGCGCTGTGGTGGGCCGACGATCCGGCGGCCTTCGTCACCGGCGACCGTGCCGCCTGGCGCTGGACCGTGCTGCTGCGGCTGCCCGACAGCACCGATGCAGGGGTCTTCGCCGCCGCCCGCGACGGCGCGCTGAAAAAGCTTGCCCGCAGGAAAGAGGCCGCCACCGACGCCGCCACCGTACAGGCCGTGCGGCTGGCCGGCCTGACCGAGGGCGATTGCCTGCAGCGCCTGCATCTTGGCCCCTATGTCGACGAGGCGCCGGTGCTTGCCGATCTGCATGACCGGCTGATGCCGGGCCTGGGCGTCACCTTCAACGGGCCGCATCACGAGGTTTACCTCGGCGATCCGCGTCGCACCACGCCGGAACGGCTGAAGACCATCCTGCGCCAGCCGGTGCGCCCACTGTGACAGGAGGAACGGATATGGAAATGAGCGATACGGTCGCCGCCGTCTTCGACGCCTTCCCGCCCGGTTTGCAACCGGGCCTGCGGGCGCTGCGCGCGCTGATCCTGTCGGTGGCCGCCGACACCCCCGAGGTCGGGCGCGTGACCGAGGAGCTGCGCTGGGGTCAGCCCGCCTATCTCACGCCGGAAACCGGCTCGGGCAGCACCCTGCGACTGGGGGTGCCGAAATCCGGCGGCTTCGCTCTTTTCGTGCATTGCCAGAGCAGCCTGATGGAGGAGTTTTGCGCCCTCGCCGGGCCGGATTGGCCAGTGGAAGGCAAACGCGCCATCCTGTTCGACGATCCCGCCCGCCTTGCCGACCCGGCACTGCGCCTGCTGATCCGCCGGGCGCTGACCTACCATACCAAGTGGCGCTGAGGCGCAACGGGCTTGCCCGCGCGGCCTGCGCCGCCTAACCTTTCCCTGCTCCTCACCTCGGGGCGCATTTTTCCAAGGACGCCTTATGAAAACAGTCATTCAGGCCACCGTGGCCGCCCTCGCTGTCGCTGCCGTTTCGGCGACGGCCAGCTTTGCCGGGCCGCTGAAACTCAGCCCGGCCAACCCGCAGCCCGGGGGGCTGCGCGGCGGCCTCTCGGTCAGCTACGCCTATTCCGAGCAGGACATCCGCACCCTCACCGATGCCGGCCGCGCCCTGCGCGGCGGGGCCCAGCCCGGCCCGGCCCTGCGCGGGCTGGATTACCGCGATACCAACCCCGGCCAGCCAACCCTTACCTCCAAGCGGGACGAGAACGTCGCGGCATCGATCCGGGGTTTTATCCGCTTCGACGCCCCGGGGGTCTACGAGGTGGATTTCTACACCAACGACGGGCTCGACGCCCAGATCGGCGGCCAGCGCGTGGGGTTCTTCGACGGGCGACAGGCCTGCGACAGCACCTATGTGACCGAGGTCGAGGTGCCGCAGGCCGGCTGGTACGACTTCGAGGCGACCTATTTCAACCGGCTCAACACCTCCTGCCTGATGATGCGCCGGGCCAAGAAGGGCAAGCCGCTGAAATGGGTGCCCAACGACATATTCGGCCACTAGCCTCCGGTCAGACCCAGCGCCGCCCGCAGCGCCGTCTCCGGCGAGGTCAGCACCGGCACGTCCGCCGCGACATGCGCCGCCGCCCCGGCCATCGAGGCCTGCGCCAGCACCGCGCAGCCGGTGTCGGGCGCCTCGCGCAGCGCCGCCGCCACCCGCCCGGCAATGGCGCGGGCAAAGCCGTCGGTATCGTCCGCCTCGAACAGCGGCCAGAGGTCGGTGAGGTCCAGCATCCGGATCTCCTGGCGCTGGCCCGCCGCCTCCTGCGCTGCCGCCTGCAGAGCACGCGAGGCCGCCCGCGTGCTCTGCAGGCAATAGACCAGCAGCACCGGCCCGCCGATCCGCGCCGCCTGCGCCATCATCGGCGCGTCGATGCGAACGGCGCCCGCTGCCCCCGCCACCGGCCCCAGCGTGGTGCAGCTGCACAGCACCTGACCGGGGACATCGGCGATCGTTTTCGCGATCTCATCCGCCAGATCGGCACCGATCCCATCCTGCGCCCGCGCCAGCCAGTCGGGCCGCACCACATGGGACAACCGCGCCCCCGGCGCGATGCGCGCCGCCAGCGCGTCGAATGTGGCACGATGCACATCGGCTGTATGCAGGAGTGTCAGCTCGGTCATGGTATCCTCACTGAAAAGGGGCGCCCGAGGCGCCCCTGAAATTGTGTTCCGATCGCGGCGTCCTCAGCTTCCCGCGATCATCTCGGACTGGCGCACGATCACCTCGGCCTGCTTGATGCTGGCGATATCCACCAGCCGGCCCTTGTAGACGGTCGCGCCCTCGCCGCGCGCCTTGGCCTCTTCCATCGCGGCGAGGATCTCGCGCGCCTCGGCCACCGCCGCCTCGGACGGCGTGAACACCTCGTTGGCCAGTGCCACCTGCTTGGGGTGGATCGCCCATTTGCCGACCATCCCCAGCGTGGCCGAGCGCAGCGCCTGCGCGCGGAACCCCTCGTCGTCGCTGAAATCGCCATAGGGGCCGTCCACCGGCAGCACCCCGTGGGTGCGGCAGGCGGCGACAATGGCGGTCTGCGCCCAGTGCCACGGGTCCGACCAGTGCTTCTGCCCCTCGTGCAGCATGTAATAGTTTTCCTGCGTGCCGCCGATGCCGGTGGTCTGCATCCCCATCGAGGCGGCGAAATCCGCCGCGCCAAGGCTCATCGCCACCAGACGGGGGCTGGCGGCGGCGATCTCTTCCACATGGGCGATGCCGGCCGCGCTCTCGATGATGACCTCGAAGTTGATCTTCTTGGTTCGGCCCTTGGCGGTTTCCACCGCAGTGGCCAGCGCATCCACCGCATAGATGTCGGCGGCACAGCCCACCTTGGGGATCATGATCTGGTCCAGCCGCTCGCCCGCCTGCTCCAGCAGGTCGACCACGTCGCGGTACCAATAGGGCGTGTCCAGCCCGTTGATCCGCACGCTCAGCGTCTTGGTGCCCCAGTCGATGTCCGAGATCGCCGCGATGATATTGGCGCGCGCGGCATCCTTGTCGGTCGGCGCAACCGAATCCTCCAGGTCGAGGTTGATCACGTCGGCGGCGCTCGTCGCCATCTTCTCGAAGATCGCCGGGCGCGAGCCGGGGCCGAACAACTGGCAACGGTTGGGGCGCGCGGGGGCGGCGGGCTGGATGCGGAAGCTCATGTCACTACTCTCCGGGTAAGGATATTGCGGATTTTCAGTCTCATGGCGTATTAAATTGCGCCGCCACCTGCAAGGGAATTGTGCAGTCGCAGCATTGCCGCCCCGGCCCGGCGCGATCCACCGCCGCCGGACCGGAACGCTGCGCAATTCTTCGGCGCTTCCCGCGCCCTTGCGAAGAATCTTCTCGGAACCGGGCAAATGGGCGTGGAAAACGCGATACATTCCGCCCCGCCTTCCGATAGTTTTCGCGGGAATCAAAGGAGACATGCGCGATGATCGAGACACCGTATCTGCTGTTCCTGGGCGACGCGCCCGATCAACTGGCCGCCAAGGTGGCCCAGGGGATCAAAGACTGGCGCCCCGAGAACGCCGTCGGCCAGTTCCGCATGGAGGGCTGCAAGGCCGATCTCGGCCTGCCCGACATGGATCTCGCCGCTGCCAAGGCCGCCGGCGCCAAGACGCTGGTGATCGGCGTCGCCAACCGCGGCGGGGTGATCAGCCCGGCCTGGAAAAAGGTGCTGATCGCGGCACTGGAAGAGGGCTTCGACCTCGCCTCCGGGCTGCACAACCTGCTGCGCGACGAGCCCGATCTCGTGGCGGTGGCCGAGGCCACCGGCCGCGCCCTGCACGACGTGCGCGTGCCCGAGGTCGAATATCCGATCGCCAATGGCGTCAAGCGCAGCGGCAAGCGCGTGCTCGCCGTCGGCACCGATTGCTCGGTGGGCAAGATGTACACCGCGCTGGCGCTGGATACCGCGATGCGCGAGCGCGGCATGAAATCCACCTTCCGCGCCACCGGCCAGACCGGCATCCTGATCACCGGCGACGGCGTGCCCCTCGATGCGGTGGTGGCCGATTTCATGGCCGGTTCCATCGAATGGCTGACACCCGACAACGACGCCGATCACTGGGACATCATCGAGGGGCAGGGCAGCCTGTTCCACGTCTCCTTTTCCGGCGTGACCATGGCGCTGATCCACGGCGGCCAGCCCGACGCGCTGATCCTGTGCCATGAACCGACCCGCGCCCACATGCGCGGCCTGCCGGGCTACACCCTGCCCACGCTCGAGGTGCTGCGCGATACGGCCCTGCCGCTGGCGCAGGTCGCCAACCCGGCCTGCCAGGTGGTCGGCATCGCGGTCAACACCCAGCACATGTCGCGGGATGAGGCGACGGCCTATCTGACCGATCTGGAAGCCGAAATGGACCTGCCCGCCACCGACCCCTATCGCTTCGGCGCCGGGAAACTGGCCGAGGCGCTGGCGGCGCTGTAAGCCGGAGAAACCCGGCCCGTCACCGCAAAGGAAAAAGGGGCACGGCAGGCCATGCGTCACCGTGCCCCCAAGGGAGAACACCATGTCATCGAGGTCACCCGCGACGTCTTCAAGCTCGCCCAGGTCTTCACCATAAGCCGCGGTTCGCGGACCGAGGCGCGGGTGCTGACCGCCCATGTCACCCGCGACGGCATCACCGGGCGCGGCGAATGCGTGCCCTACGCCCGCTACGACGAGACGCTCGATTCGGTCGAGGCCGAGATTCGCAGCCTGCCCGCCGATGTGACCCGCGCCGCCCTGCAGGACCTGCTGCCCGCCGGGGCCGCCCGCAACGCCGTCGATTGCGCGCTGTGGGATCTCGAGGCCAAGAAAGCTGGCAAGCGCGTCTGGGATCTGGCCGGCCTGCCCGAACCGGGCCCGGAAATCACCGCCTATACCCTGTCGCTCGACACCCCCGAGGCGATGCTGGCTCAGGCGCGGAAGAACGCCCATCGCCCGCTCTTGAAGATCAAGCTCGGCACGCCCGACGACATGCCCCGGCTCGAGGCGGTGCGCCAGGGCGCGCCCGAGGCCCGCATCATCATCGACGCGAACGAGGGCTGGTCGGCGCCGGTTTACGCAGACCTCACCCCGCACCTGCTGCGCCTCGGTGTCGAGCTGGTCGAACAGCCGCTTCCGGCGGGCGAGGATGACGCGCTGATCGGCATCGACCGCCCCATTCCCGTCTGCGCCGACGAGAGCTGCCACGACCGCGCCAGCCTGCCGGGCCTCAAGGGCAAGTACGACGTGGTCAACATCAAGCTCGACAAGACCGGCGGGCTGACCGAGGCGCTGAAACTGCGCGACGCGGCGCTGGCCGAGGGCTATGACGTCATGGTCGGCTGCATGGTCGGCTCCTCGCTGGCCATGGCGCCGGCGACGCTGGTGGCGCAGGGCGCGCGCGTGGTGGATCTTGACGGCCCGCTGCTTCTGGCCGAAGACCGCACAGAACCGCTGATTTTCGACGACAAGGGCGTGCACCCCCCCGTGGCCGCCCTCTGGGGCTGACGGTCGCGGCACGACATTCGGGCGGCGCCCGAGGAAACAAGAAGGATGATCACATGACCCGCACCGTATACGTGAACGGAGACTACCTGCCCGAGGACGAGGCCAAGATCTCGATCTTCGACCGCGCCTTCCTGATGGCCGATGGCGTCTACGAGGTGACCAGCGTGCTGGGCGGCAAGCTGATCGACTTCGACGGCCACCTCGCCCGGCTCGAACGCTCGCTGGCCGAGCTCGACATGCAAAAGCCCGAGGCCTTCGACGATCTGCTGGAGATCCACCGCGAACTGGTCGCGCGCAACGACATCACCGACGGCCTGGTCTATCTGCAGGTCACCCGCGGCTCGGCCGGTGACCGCGATTTCGCCTTCCCCGACCCTGAGCAGGTCAAACCCACCCTGGTGCTCTTCACCCAGTCCAAGCCCGGCCTCGCCGACAGCCCGGCGGCCCGGACCGGCATCAAGGTGATCTCGATCGACGACATCCGCTGGGGCCGCCGCGACATCAAGACTACCCAGCTGCTCTATCCCTCGATGGGCAAGATGATGGCGAAAAAGGCCGGCGCCGACGACGCCTGGCTGGTCGAGGACGGCTTCGTCACCGAGGGCACCTCGAATAACGCCTATATCGTCAAGGGCAACCGGATCATCACCCGCGCGCTGTCGAACGACATCCTGCATGGTATCACCCGCGCCGCCGTGCTGCGCTTTGCCCGCGAGGCGCAGATGGAGGTCGAGGAGCGCAGCTTTACCATCGACGAGGCGAAACAGGCCGACGAGGCCTTCATCACCTCGGCCTCGCAATTCGTCATGCCGGTGGTCGGGATCGACGGCGCCCAACTGGGCGACGGCACCCCGGGCAAGGTCGCCCCCCGCCTGCGCGAGATCTACCTGGACGAAAGCCGCAAGGCCGCGGTCTGAAGCCACCCCCGAGCGACCGGATGCGGGCGGTCCCTCCGGGGTCGCCCGTTTCGGTTTCAGCCGAACCGCCAGCTTGATGCTGTGACGCCGCCGAACACCTCGGTCTGGTGATAGACACAGGCGGCCGGCGCGTCCTCCGCCGCCCCCAGCGCGGCAAAGAGCGGCACAAGGTGATCCTCCTGCGCGTGGCAGTCCCGGGCATGGGGCGCGCTTTCCCAATCCAGGATCGCCGCCGTCCGCGCCTCCGGTTCCCGCGCCAGCGCCTCGCCCAGCCAGGCGTCGAACGCCGCCGAGGGCACCCGCGCCGACGGCCCGAACCGTGCCAGGTTGTGATAGCTCAGCCCCGAGCCCACGATCAGCACCCCCTCGTCGCGCAGCGGCGCCAGCGCCCGCCCCAGCGCCATGTGCTGCGCCGGGTCATAGCCATGGCGCATCGACACCTGGAACAGCGGCACATCGGCCTGCGGGTACATCACCGCCATCGGCACGAAACAGCCGTGATCGAACCCCATCTCACCGTCCAGCCGGGTGGGCAGCCCCGCCGCCGTGATCATCCCCGCCACTTTTTCGGCCAGCGCCGGCGCGCCCGGCGCGGCATATTCGATCTCATAGGTATGGGCCGGGAAGTTGAAATAATCGTAAACCATCTTCGGCCGCGCCGCGTGCATCACCGCGAATGCGTCGCTCTCCCAATGGCCCGAGATCATCAGAACCGCCTCGGGCCGCACCCCGATCTCGCCCGGCATCGCCGCCAGAGACCGCGCCAGCGGCGCCAGTTGTTTCGCCATCTGCGGCATCCACGGCCAGGGCCCGCCCCCGTGCGAGATGAAATAGGTAGGTAGGCGCCTCATGTCGGGCCTTTCGTGCAACCGGATCGCTTTCCACCACGATACCGCCCCGCGTGCGAGGGCGAAAGGCTCCGTCGCGAACAGGGCTTGTGCGAGTCGGGGGCTTTGCAAAGACGCGGTCGCGGTGGCTGATCAACTGGCGCGACCGGCCCATTTCAGACCTTCGTGAGGGCCACGCAAATGGCCGGACAGAGCCCACAGTGCTGAATGCTGCGATGCGAATGAAGGTGGGCTTTTTGTTGAGGCTGCGAAGAGCGTGACAAGAACTCCAACTAGCGTTATTCCAAGGTCATGAGCGAAAAGGGGTAGGTTGATTGCCTGAACGCGACATACCAGAATGGTTTACTAGGGCCGAGGAAGCATTCCACCCCATCCACCAGAGAGTCGCCACGGCGATCAAGTCGAATGGTCTGCCAACTCACCTGTTTTTGGCGCCGCAAGAAGCAGTCTATTTTTTTGTGCATGCCATGGAAATCGCCTATGAGGCCAACAAGGCAGGCATTCACGCCAACGCGCTATCCCAAACCCGATATTGCATCGAAGCGTTGGCAATAATTGAACTGGGCATGTGCCGAACGAATAGCCGAGAAGCGATCCTCGAGGATTGGTTGAAGGGCAAAACGTCGCCCGGCAAAGTCCGCCAGTGGCTTGCTAGGAAGGTATGGCCTTCCTATGGTACGGGGCTTTGGTCGGAGAGTTGGGAAAATTTCATGGCCAAGCTGGCAGGAGCCGTCCAGCCATATGCACATTACACTTCGCAACTAGCTCAGTGGCAAAGTCATTTGCACTTTGCCAATCCCGGCGAGAGCACTGCGTATATTCAAAGTGGGCCGATCGTTTATGATCCTCAAAAGGCCACCCGAATAACGTTGTATCACTCGATCCTGAATTACGCTCTAGGACGTATTTACCTCGCGAATTGTGCCTCCGAGGACACGAAATTTCGTGAAATTATCTCTCGTTTTGGAGACGCGCTCGGGAAGTCCCGCTATCTTGACGGCCACCAGACGAACTGGGACCAGCAATTTTGGGCAATGGTCTGGGATCGCCGAACTGGTTCACCGCAACTTGAATAGACTTGCCCGTTGCCGGTGCCTTGAAGCGGACCTTGGTGAGGTAATCTCCAACGGCAACTCCGTCCGCTCTGCCGACCTTGGCCCAATCCGCAGCGAATTCACACTTCCTGCCCAACGACCCAATTTGGGACGGTCAGCCCCCTCAGCCCTTCTCTTTGCCGACGTTCTCCGCAAAGGCCGTCTCGAAGGCCGCCTGCTTCTCCGGCCCGGCCTCGGTCTGGTTCTGCGCCTTCCACTGGTCATAAGGCATTCCATAGAACGCCGCGCGCCCCTCGTCCTTGGTCATCTCGATGCCGCGCGCGTTGGCGGCCTCCTGGTACCAGCGCGACAGGCAGTTGCGGCAGAACCCGGCCAGGTTCATCAGGTCGATGTTCTGCACGTCG